>Ga0315268_10004143_pt1 | contig 15819 bp, 17 predicted proteins | sample C1_top_MG_FD_204535 | JGI IMG/M metagenome (GOLD analysis project Ga0315268, IMG submission 204535) | Sediment microbial communities from Yellowstone Lake, YNP, Wyoming, USA - C1_top | ecosystem: Environmental > Aquatic > Freshwater > Lake > Sediment | place: USA: Wyoming | collected 2017-08-01
AGTAGCCACTGTCGTCGTGGTTTGCGGTCCAGACGGGGACCTTTGCACATAGTAGATAGCACCAGCAGCCACCACTATGACGAGAATGATGACTGCAAGTATTTTGCTCATATTCTGTTTCGAACTCAACTTGAATCCTCCATCACATGTAAACGAAACTGTTAGGGATCATGGTGCGATATATACCCGATTGATGAGAAACATGTATGTGCAAGCCATCTATATAGATTCATGAGATAGATCATACATTATCATGACCGCGTGCCGGAACAGATAGCATCAGGCCGTTCGGCTGGCCTCTTCGAGTGGCAGGAAAGGAGGAGGTTTGATATGAATTCGCGCATACGCCTGAATCCACTAGGCTTGGATCATTCGTGGTCATTTAAGAGCGGTCTTTCTAAACGCTTCTGTTATGCCTACTGCCTCAATTGTGGAAGAGAATTTCCGAAATGATAAACTCCTCCTTCACAGCCGCCGACTAGCACGATGCTACTTCGCAGATTCGACGATTGCTCGGCGCGGAATTATCCGTTGCACGGGCCACGTTACTTTTCGGCAATAGCCAAGCGATCAGATCTTGAAGGCCAACAGTTTTCTCAATATTGTCAGCATGATTCCTAAAATGACTAAGCAATTGCGCAGGTTGAGTTGCGATTCGACAAGGATGTTCAGGGTTATCACAAACGCCGATGAGATAGGTGGGGATCAAGCCCCCAACTATTCCCAGAGCTCCTAGAACGAATCCAAGCGCTCTTCTCGTTTCAGTCTGTCCGCTCCACAAGATGTCGGTCTTCATTCCTCTTCCCTTTCGAAAATCTCTGTTCCCTAATTCGTGCAAGTGAGCATTCTCTCATGAGCTACTCAAAGCTAATCGTGTATTTCAATGAGATAGTCATACATTCATTACCGAGATCAAAGCCATGACCAATAGTGTTACCCCACTGATCTTGGGGATGTATCTCTCATATTTCTTGAGTTTCGCCTCAACAGTCTTGTACATTCGGGTCGTGACAACAGTCACTCCTACTAAGCTTACTGTGACTGAAGACGCGTAAACACCAATCATATAAAATGGATTAATTCCCTCAACCAGCAATGCAAGGAGAGCAAACTCCTCTTCATGAGCGAAGCCGAGGACGAACGCAAAGGCTGCTATGCCTGCCAGACTTAAGATAACTCTCTTTGCGTGACGGTGCATATGAGTGTGAACAGATTCTCCAGGATGCTCATGTTCATGGTCATGCTCAATCGACTCAGCGTTATTATGGTAATGCCCGTGCTGGGCTTCCGAATCATCCATGCTTTTTTCATTCAAGTACTTTAGAGCAAGTAGGATCAGGACTCCGGCCGCGACATACTTAAGAGTAGAGTTTGCAAAGCCTATGAAACTACTCAAGAAAAGGTATGCTGTCACAACTGCGAACGAGGACGTAAGATGAAAGAAAGAGATTATGCCTGAACTTAGAAAGGCATGGGCCATAGGTCTGTTAGCTCTTGCTGAGTATAGAAGTGCGATTGGCCATCCGTGTCCTGGTTCCAATCCATGTAATAGTCCGATGGCGGCCACTCCTATGAGAATGGGCTCTGAAGTATTCATGATAGGTTCACTTCTCGTTCACAGCTACCGAACCAGCATGATACGTCTTTTCATGGGTTCCACGATTGCTTGGCATCGAGCAACGTCTTTCGATACATGAGGTTACCTGTCGTAGGGTCGTTATTTCTTGGCAATAGCCAAGTGATCAAGTCATCGAGGTTAAAAGGTCTCTCAAGACTGTCGGCATGATTCTTAAGATGATTGAACAATTCTAGGCGGAGAGGTATCTTTAAGCCGGAACGAGCTAATGTATCCTCGTTGTCGAAGATCTCCATTGGAGGTCCTTGGGCCAACAAAGTTCCGGACCTCAGCACTAGTGCTTGATCGGCCCATTCAAGGGCAAGGTCCACATCATGAGTTGAGATGATTACAGTCTTTCCTTCAGAGTTTAGTTTAGATAGTAAACCCATTATCTGATCAACCATTTTGCCATCTAGTTCTGAAGTTGGCTCATCCATTATGATGATGTCCGGTCGCATTGCAAGAACTCCTGCTATAGCCACTCTTTTCTTCTGACCCATACTGAGGAAATGAGGCGGTTTATTTGCATAGTCTATCATTTCGACTGTCTCAAGAGCTTCGTTAACGCGGCCTTTAACTTCGTCGAGTGACAAACCCATATTCAATGGTCCAAAAGCAACATCTTGTCTAACGGTGGCCGCGAACAACTGATCATTGGGGTCTTGAAATACATAGCCTACCCGCTTTCTCAGCTCAGTCAGAAAAGCCTGTCCATACTCTATGCAACGGCCTTCAAAATACAACTTCCCAAAAGTTGGCTTCAGTATTCCATTCATCTGCAGAAGAAGTGTGGTCTTGCCTGATCCATTTGTACCTACGAGCGCTATCTTCTTGCCTTTGCCAAGTTCGAGCGAAATTGACTTGAGAGCATTTGTTCCGTCGGGGTAGCAGTACGAAACTCTGTCAAATCGAAAGGTCATTTTAAACTACACTACCGTTAAATGTCTGGTAAGGAAAATCATGAAAGCCATTAGAATATCGAAGGCAACGATGGCGGCAATCGAACTCAACGCAGGCTTTGGAATCTCGTCGAGCATGCGAATCGAACCATCATACCCTCGCAGGGTCATCGCGTTGAAGGTTCGTTCTCCTTGTTCGAGAGTTTGTATAAACAGGTTTGTTGCCAGAAGAGATATGGATGTAAAGGTTCTTCTCAAACTCGAATACCCTAACCGAAGCTCTTGCGCAAGATGCATCCTAGATGTAACCTCCAAGAAAAGAAACAAGTACCGATAGACTAACATCGAGATCTCAACTAGAGTTGCTGGAATGCCTATCCTTCGAAGGACGACCCAGGTGTCTATCGTCGGCGTTGTCAGAGAAAGAAAGAAGAGAGCTGATGAGCCTGCCAGTACCCTGAAGAACAGGGTAGTGCTCAGTACTACTGCATCTCGAAAAACTGTTATTGTGTATCCTTGAAACCCGATGTGCGCGATGGGATTCTTGGACCCAAAGAAGAGAGCGATTATGATGCAGCTTGTGATAGCGAAGGACATAGGCAAAGTCATCAGCTTGAAATATAGCTTGGCTGGCACCTTAGCAAAGAAGAGTAGTAACACGGTAACCACGGAAAAGATCATGATCGGCACAGGCGGGGAGGGCGCAGATACTGAAATGAGAATCGCTGACAAAGCGAAGCACAACTTCGTGATGGGGCTAGACTTGTGAAACCCATTTATGTAAGAATACTTGTCAACATCAAAATAGGGAAGCGAACGGTCAACTCTCAAGTCCAAGATTCGCTATTCCTTCCTCGAATTATCAATAATCTTCGATTCTCTGTTGCTTCTCATGACACCGACATAATATCCGATAATCAAAGCTCCCAATCCCGCTTGGACGGAAAAAAGAAGACTCTGTATCTCGCTACTTGGAGGCTCCCAAATCGGCTTCGCCCAAGGCTTAAAGCCACTTTGAATCTGCTGAATCAATCGTGTACCCTGGTCGTCACTACCTGAAAACTCTGCACCAGAATTTAACAAAAAAGGAGCCACGAAAAGCGCTACCATAACTGCAATCAGAATAATCTGTTTCCGATTAATCTTCAAAGCGTTTCACCACCCTTCAATACTGGCGCTTTAACTCCTCTTTTGATTCGTGTCAAAACATCACCCCTGTATTTGACCAGAAAATCGAATACGAGCACGGACAGAATTCCCTCACCAATGGCTAGTGGAATTTGAGTGACTGCGTAGACTGCTCCGAACTTCACAAATGAACCCATGAATCCGCCAGGATTCGAAGGAAAGACTAGAGCAAGTTGGACTGCAGTGACAACATACGTGAACAAGTCAGCTACCAGAGCGGTTAGGAACATTGACACAGAACCTGAGGCGCCCATTCTAGTACAACCCTTGTAAACAAGAAAACCAACTACGGGCCCCCCTATTCCCATCGAGAATTCGTTCGCCCCCAAGGTTGTCAGACCTCCATGGGCAAGAAGCAAAGCTTGGAAAATCAGCGTAATGACCGACAGAACTGTTGTAATGGCAGGCCCGAACAACACAACCGCCAACCCCGTGCCAGTAGGATGAGAACAGCTACCAGTAACAGAAGGAAGCTTCAAAGAGGAGAGTACCAAGATGAAGGCCCCCGCCATTGCGAGGAGGGGTTTCGTTTCAGGATGCGCCTTGACTATCTTTGATGTCTTGTGCAATCCATAGGCTACTATAGGGATGGAAATTGCAAACCATAACACACACCATGGGAGAGGTAGAAAACCTTCCATAATATGCATTGGAGAGATGTCACCACGGCTGGATAAACCAACCAATTATTTAAAGGGTCGTCAACCCTTCTTCAACTGGAGTTGAATCAAATGGAGCATGCCGTGTCCGATTTTGCTAGGAAGCCAGGATGGTTCACAGAGTTTCAGATCCTAGTGGAGCTGACCGAGCGCCAGTCTAAGATGAGACAGCGCGATGTGGCTGAGGCGCTTGATATAACGGTTCAGGCGGTTTCAAAGCACATTAAGAAGCTACGCGCTGAAGGATTGATTGAGTCAAGGGGCGTCGAGTACGTTCTCACTCATTCTGGAATTGAGAAGTTGGCTGCGTATACAAAATCTCTGGAAACTCAGGTGAAGAAAGCATCTAGCCGCTTACAGCTCGAGAGACGCTGGCCTGCGATAGCTGCCAAACCAATAAGTTCTGGAGAGGAGGTCGGCCTTGTAATGAAGAACGGAGTAGTGTATGCAGTTAGGAAGAACGATAAGAATGCTAAAGCATTTGGAATAGCCTTGGGAGATACTTCTATTGGAGAAGACGTGACGCTTCGAGATATGAGAGGGACCATAGATCTTAGACGAGGAACCGTGGCGATCGTGAAACTTCCAAATATCAATCAAGGCGGATCAAGAAATGTGGACATACCTAAGGTTCGAAACATCTGCAAGAGGTTCCGCCCTGACAAAATTGGTGTAATCGGGACAGTAGCAAGAGCGGTCATTAATAAGCTGAATCTTAAAGTTGATTTTGAATTTGGCGTCACAAGATCCGCGGCCATGGCTGCACTTAGAGGATTAAACATTCTCGTTCTCAGCACTGGTAGAATGACTAATCGGGTCTTTGAGGAGATTGAGAAAGTCAATGTCCGCTACTCATGTGAGATACCGTGTACAATTGAGGATTGCCAGCTCTCTCGTGGTTTCGAATTCAAACAGAATTCACTTGCAGGGTCCCTCACTGAAGCGGAATGAAGTTGCACGTGAGGATACTGAGAAGATTGTCATCATTCAGAGAGATACTGCTCTTTTGAAGGCTCATGCAGAGTTAACGTAAGGACAGAGAGGATCCTCTGCCCACAGATCCCCTGACTCTACATATGCTCTTATTCTGCATCCACCGTTGCAGAGGCGGTTATAGGAACAGACTCTGCATCTTCCCTTCAGGTTCTTCGTCTTTTCTCGAAACGCGTTCAAGATAGGCGAGTCTTTGCTGTTCCAGATCTCTTTGAAACTTTCAGTCTTGACGTTTCCAAGCTTTAGCTCTCCTAATTGCGCGAACTGACATGGATAGACATTCCCGGCAGGATCAACGTTCGCTACCCTCTCTCCTGCACTGCAAGAGTCTCCTGTAAGCTCAAGAAGCCTTAGGGCGCTTTCATAAGTTTCAAAGTCCTCCTCCTTCAGTCTGTTCAGAAGATACGCACCGTCTTGCGGTGCATCAACCGTCAAGATCTCCATTCGATCACTATCCAGTTCCTTTGCCCTTCTATACAGCACGTTGAGAATATCCAATACCTCTTGCGGGTCTAGCCTTTTCTTCGAGTATAGGATTCTACCTCTCCCGCTTGGAACAAGCCAGTAGACGCAAAGCCTTGCAACTCCCAAGCTTAAAGATAGGTCAATGATCTTTGGAAGCTCGTGGAGGTTCTCTTTGGCGACCGTTACTCTTACACCGCACTTCACGCCTGCGTCAACACAGTTTCGCAACGCTTGTAGCGACTTGTTGAAGCTTCCTGGCTGATTACGCATTAGGTTGTGAGTTTCTTCAGATGCACCATCTAAGGATACTCCAACGTACTCCAGACCCACCCTTCGAATCTTCTTGACAACATCGCGCGTTAACAAGACTCCATTGCTGCTTAGGGCAGTCTTCAGGCCTTTCAACTTCGCATAATTCGCGAGCTTCCAAAAATCAGGTCGCATCAATGGTTCGCCACCAGTGAACATTAGTAGGGGAATCTTCATCTCGGCAAGATCGTCAATGAACGACTTTGCCTCTCCAAATGAGAGTTCGCTGCTCCCATGAGACAAAGGACCTGCGTCCAAGTAGCAATGACTGCATTGCAGGTTACACAATCCGGTTATGTTCCAGAAGACTAAGGGCCGCCGAGTCTCGGCGAAGGCTAGGTAACGGCTAGGGACATCGCATGGTGGTCTGTCCTTGTGCTTAATAGCCTCACTAACTGTCCCTTTCCCATGAATAAGTTCAGTGAACCGTATCAAGCGTATCCGTCACCGTTCTCCGATCCTTTGGGTCTGAGTCGGCCGCTACTACGCCTAACGAATTCCTTTACGCTGAATAAGATCAAGTAGTCCTTTACTCCAATGGTCTCGGATAACCTCTTAACGAATTCTTTCACAGTACTGTGTTTGAATCCATGAATCACTGTGTAGAGGTTGTATCTCCACTTGTTGGGTACGGTCCGACGTTCGTAGCAGTGAGTTACCTCTTTGAATCTTGAGATGAATTCTGCAACCTCTTGAATACGGTTGCTGGGAACCACCCAAACAACCATCGCGTTTGCGATTATGCCTACCTTCCTATTTCGGATGAATACCCCAAATTTTCTAATGACATTCTCTTCTTGTAGTTTTTTCAGCCGTTCTATGACCTCATCAGGTTCTATCCCAAGACGGTTAGCAATGGCAACAAAGGGTTCCCTCACTATCGGAATCCCATCCTGCACAGCAAGCAGGATATCCATGTCCAGGCTGTCCATTGTACATCACGTATGCAGAGACTGAACAAGTTGGAAACGAACATCTATCTTGAATATCTGGGTAGGTCGAAGATCCAGTACGTCGTCCTCCACAATATCGGCTCCGCGTCTTATCTGTTCCAGTATTTTCTCTAATTCTGCCTCATCTCTCGTTGCTATAGTAAACCAAAAGTTGTACTCGTGTTCGCGTTCGTAGCAGTGAGATACCTCTTCGTACTTGCTAACCAACTTCGCAACCTTTCGAATCTTATTCCTCGGCACTTTCATCGCGATTAGAGTCGAGGCTCGTAAGCCTACGCGTCTGGCATCCAAGGCTGGTCCTACCTTTCTAACGATTCCCCTCCGGGATAGTCTACTCAAACGTTCCAGCACTTCTTCTTCGGTGATCCCAAGCCTATCAGCTATGCTTAGCCAGGGTCGAAGAGTCAATGGAAATTCGTCTTGAGCTATCTGTAGCAATCTTCTATCTATTACGTGGAGTTGGCCTGTATTTTTCAATCTCCTTCAAACTCTTTCGGATTGTAGGTGCAAAATGGATCCTCATCCAGATAATCGCCACTTATCTCGCTGGATGGTGTCAATCCTCCGCAGACCACCAAGGGGTTACTATGGCCATAGGCTCTTGCACGGCAGCCTCCACACATCTCTTGATACTTGCAGATTCCACATCTTCCCTTCAAATTCTTGACGTCGCGAAGAAGGCGAAGAACCTCTGAGTTGAACCAAATCTCCTTGAAACTCTTCTGCCGCAGATCTCCAACATTTATCGATAGATATGGACAGGGAGTCACTTCTCCTGTAGGATAGATCCTGCAATAGTTTACGCCAGCCAAGCATCCTCTCCCCCAGCGGTCTAGCCCTATGCCTTTCTCCTTGGCGATTCGTACGTATTGGGGAGCGCATGTGGGCTTCACCTTAAACGAATGTCTTCCTCTCTGTTCCAGAATGTGATGTATCATCTTCTCGCACATCTCCGCTGTTATTCCCTTTGCTGTTCCAGCTCTTCCGGTTGGAACCAGAAAGAATAGGTGGAAGTCGCTGGCTCCAAGTTGCTGCGCGAGATCTATTATCTCATCTATCTCATCGTAGTTGTCTCGTGTGACCGTTGTATGGATCTGAAAGTCAAGGTTAATCCTGCTGCAAGCCTCGATTCCTTGCATCGTCAATCTCCAGGCACCATTGAAACCACGCAAGCTGTCATGCTTCTCCGGCTTTATTGAGTCTAAGCTGATCCCAACCTTGCTGATCCCCCCACTCTTTAGCCGTCCTGCAACTTCATCAGTGATCAATGTTCCATTGGTGCCCATCACAATTCTCAACCCTTTCTTCACACCATACTCGGCAAGTTCAAAGATATCCCGTCTAAGCAGGGGTTCGCCTCCACTTAACACAAGTATGGGTTGACTCACTTCAGCTATTTGATTGATGATTCTCTTTCCCTCGTCTGTGTTCAGTTCATTTCCTTCCTTCCCACCAGCGTTCAGGTAGCAGTGGCCGCAACGTAGATTGCAGCTGAAGGTTGTGTTCCATGAGATGATTCTTGGAAGATGCATTCGGGAACTGGAATCGTGTTGGGTCATGGTCTATCTCCGCTCTTGTTTACTTCATGGACTCAGTCAATTCTCACAAGTTGCTTCTCAACTTTGAATCGTTAGGATCTGTATTCAAGTGGCGGACCAATGCCTCTACCATAGCCTCTGTAGTATACTGACGAGGGACAACATCAACTTTCACTCCTATTTCCTCCAGTGTCTTCTGAGTTTCCGGACCTATCGCCACAACCGTTACGCCCGCGTTCAAACAGTCTCCCAGTCTGCGACGTAGATGTTGTTCATCAGCGATTCTGAATAGGTTTAGGGCTGTACCGGAACTGGTGAAAGTTATGACGTTGATCTTCCGGTGCAGGATGTCGTGTATGAGCATCTGCACCTTTGACTTGTCTGTAGGAAGAACTGATTCGTAGACTGGGACTTCAAGTACCGTGGCGTTAGCCTTCTTCAACTCATCCCTCAAGTAGTCTTTTGCTTCCTTCATTCTAGGTAACGCGACGATTTTGCCTGAAACCTGCATGTTTAGGCTCTCAGCTATTCCCTTAGAAGTGAAGTTTGAAGGTGTCAAGTCTACTTTGATCCCGTAGGATTGAAGCTTCTCTTTTGTTCGTGGTCCTATGGCCACTATTGTCGATGAATTCAGTGCTGTCAATAGCTCGGCTTTTAACTCTAGTTTCTGTGAAGCTTCGACTAGACCGACGATTCCATTCTGGCTGGTGAAGATTATCAAGTCTATCTTGCCAGCGACGGTCCTCTTGATGAACTCTCTTACAGGCGTTAGATCTTTTGTTGGCTTGATTTCAACGGTTGAAGCAACATATGGGATTCCTCCGAACTTGGAGACCAGACTGGCAATTTCGTCTGTCTGTCCTATGGGTCTAGTGATTGCAACGACCCTGCCCTTGAGCGACAAAGCCGCTACCTCTTGAACCAGGAGAGCTCTTTCTGAAGTTTCACTACATCTCCAATAACGACTACGGCTGGAGGCTTCACCTTGCGTTTCGCAGCTTGCTTGGCCATATGCCCTATAGGTGCGACCGTGATTCTCTGATGTTTCGTTGTTCCCCTTTCGATTACTGCGACACGCGTCTTTTTATCGCAACCTCCTTCGATCAAGCTATTGAGGATTGATTGAAGTCTTCCTACTCCCATCAAGATGATTATTGTGTCAACAGAAGTTGCAAGTTTCTTCCAGTTGACTTGTTTTTCCCGCTTCGTGGGGTCCTCATGTCCGGTGACGATAGCTATCGATGAGGCGTAGTTTCGATGTGTGACAGGTATGCCTGCATATGTGGGAACTGCTAATGCAGAAGTAATTCCTGGCACTACCTCGTAACTTACCTTTGCCTTTCTTAACTTCTGGGCTTCCTCTCCGCCGCGACCAAACAGGAAAGGGTCGCCTCCCTTGAGCCTTACAACAAGGTTTCCCTGTTTGGCCTTGCTTACCAAGATACGGTCAATCTTGTGTTGAGAGATATGGTGAGATCCTGTACTTTTGCCGACAAAGATCTTTTCAGCGTGTTTTGGAATTTGCTGCAAAATCTCTTTTGCGACTAGTCGGTCGTAGACAACGACATCTGCGTCTGCCAAAATGTTTTTTGCTTTTTCGGTTAGGAGACCTGGATCCCCAGGCCCAGCTCCAACAATATAGACTTTGCCAGCGCTCATGAATTCTTCCAACGTTTACTCAGTTCGTCCGCTCCAAGGTTCAGCATTTCTTGAGCCACTCTAATACCTAGTTTAGTGGGTTTCGCAGCACTTCCTGAGCGACAGACATGGATCTTAGTCTTTCCATCTGGTGAAAGTACTGCACCGCGCAGTATCATGTTTCTTCCGTGGGTTTGGGCAATAATCCCTAGAGGAACTTTGCATCCACCTCCGATTTTCCGCATGAACGCTCTTTCTGCATGAGCCTCAGCCATCGATTGTGGATCATTTACGTATTGAAGTATCTTGATGAGATCATTGTTGTCTTTGCGGGTGACGAGAGCCAAAGCTCCTTGGCCTGCCGAAGGTGTGAATTGCGTTAAGGATAACCGTTCGGTGACTCGTTCTTGCATTCCCAATCTTTTCAGTCCAGCCTCTGCGAGTATGATGGCATTGTACAAGCCTTCATCAAGCTTCCTAACTCGCGTCTCCACATTGCCTCGAATGGGTTCAACATTCAGATCAGGTCTTAAATGATGCAGCTGTGCCATTCTTCTAGGGCTGCTTGTTCCAACAGATGCACCGAGCGCTATACTCTTCAATCGCAGATTGCCATTTGAAATAAGAACATCATATGGCGAATCGCGTTTTGGCACAGCCGCAATAATCGTCTTGGATGGTAGATCTGTGGGCACGTCTTTGAGGCTGTGAACGGCGAAATCTACGTCTCCCCGGACAACCATTCTGTCTATTTCTTTCTCAAATACTCCCTTCTGCCTAATAGAAAGCAAGGGCTGAGTACGATGGCGGTCTCCTTCTGTCTTAATTATTTTTGTCTTAATCGTCAGGTCTCGGCAGATTGCTTCGAGCTTGCGAGTGACTATTTCTTTCTGTAGGAGAGATAGTCTGCTTCCTCTTGTTCCAACAATAAGCTCCATGTGATCGTCTCATAATAATGAGATCGCTGAATCCATAGCTTCTAGACTCTTCGATACATGTGCATCAGTATGAGCCGCTGAGATGAAACATGTCTCAAATTGACTGGGTGGCACGAAGACTCTTTGTTTCATCAGGTTCTGTTGGTAGTTCATGAATTGATTTCTGTCTGAAGTCTGCGCGGACTCGTAATCTGTAACCGCATTCTTCGTAAAAAAGATTTGAAACATAGATTCCAGGCCGCTTACTTGTGCTACTACTCTCCTATCCTCAATTATGTCTTGGAGACCTTTTCTCAAGTGGTCACCTTTTCGCTTTAGTTGTTCATATATGTCTGGCTTTGTTGAGAGTATCTTGAGAGTTGCGAGGCCCGCGGCTGTGGATATGGGGTTTCCATTAAATGTCCCCGCTTGGTAAACTCTCCCCAAAGGAGATACATGTTCCATTATCTCTTTCTTACCTCCAAATGCTGCTAACGGTAGTCCGCCACCCAAGATTTTTCCAAGAGTTGTCATGTCTGGTGTAATCTTGAAGTATTCCTGCGCTCCTCCAAACGCCAGTCTGAATCCTGTAATCACCTCATCAAACATCAGGATAATCCCATGTTCCTGAGTCATTTTTCGCACATCCTGAAGGTAACCTTTTCTTGGCAGTATCGGGCCCGCGTTTCCGATGACGGGTTCAATGAGCACAGCTGCGATCTCTTCTCCGTATTGATCGATAATTTGTTGGAGTAGTGCCGTGTTATTGAATGGGAGAACGATCGTGTTTTTCGAGGTCTCTTCTGGGATCCCGAGAGATGTGGGGGCACCAAAAGTTGTGGCGCCGGAACCTGCCTTTACGAGTACATAATCATGTGCGCCATGGTAGCCTCCTTCGAACTTTACGATCTTTTTTCTTCCTGTGTAGCCTCTTGCCACTCTTATTGCGTGCATCGTGGCTTCCGTGCCTGTGTTCACAAGTCGGATCATCTCGATGCTTGGAAAAGCTTTCATAACCATTTCTGCAAGTCGCACCTCAGCCTCCGTCGGTGTTCCGTAAATGGTCCCTTTGCTGAGGCTGTCTCTAACCGCTTTAATCACTTGGCGATGAGCGTGACCTAGGATGAGAGGGCCATATGCCATACAGTAGTCGATGTATCTGTTTCCATCGACATCACAAATCATTGGTCCCTCAGCGTGTGAAGTGAAGAATGGATAGGGTTCATATGCCCTTACAGGGCTGTTTACGCCTCCCGGCATCAGCTTCTTGGCCAACTCGTATAGTTTCTGGGATTTTGAGAATATCATTTCTTCGCCAGCCACTTCGCAACATCCTTGGCAAAATATGTTAGCATCATATCTGCGCCTGAGCGTTTCATGGCTGTAAGAATCTCTAAGACTGATGCCTTCTCATCGAGCCATCCTTTTTCAGTCGCAGCTTTAACCATAGCGTACTCTCCGCTGACATTATAGGCCGCGGTTGGATAGTGAAACTTCCTCTTCGCAGCGTATATGAGATCAAGATACGCTAGGGCTGGCTTCACCATTATTATGTCTGCACCTTCCTTGATATCGGATTCTATCTCTCGCATAGCTTCGTTTGCGTTGCCATAGTCCATCTGATAGCTTCGTCTATCACCGAAGGCGGGAGCTGAGTGGGCCGCGTTTCTGAACGGGTCGTAGAAGCAGGATGCGTGTTTAGCTGAATATGCCATGATGCAGACATTTTGGAAGCCTGCGCTGTCTAGGGCACTTCTTATGGCCTTCACTTGTCCGTCTATCATTCCTGAGGGAGCTACGACATCTGCTCCAGCTTTCGCTTGGCTTACAGCAACTTTCTGCAGAACTTCAAGAGTTGGATCATTCAGAATCTGGCCCTCCTGGACTATTCCACAGTGTCCGTGACTAGTATACTGACATAGGCACACATCTGTCATGATGATCAGATTGTCTCTAGACTGCTCCTTAGCTATCTCAACAGTCCTCTGTACGATGCCATTTCTATCGAAGGCGGATGAGCCTGTCTCATCTTTCTCAAGCGGCAGGCCGAAGACCATTATTCCGGGAATTTCGAGCGAAACAATGTTCTTAACCTCTCTAGGGATTTCAGCTAGCGGGAGTCGGAATTGGCCAGGCATGCCTTCTATGGCTTCTGGTGTTTCAATTCCATCCTGTACGAAGACCGGATAAATTAAATCATCTTGAGTTAGCGTCGTCTCCCTAACGAGATCTCTAATTCTTTGGGTTCGTCGTAGCCTCCTCATTCTCAGTTCTGGAAATATGGTCTCACTCTCCTCGATCTTATATGGGGGATTTCTTGTAGGTGAGTCGCAGATTCGGCATGTCCTCCATCTCTTGAGCCTGCTCCAATCCTTCAGCAGTGTTTGATGATCTGTCTGGCAAGATTCTTCGCCTCCTGAAAGTTGCCACGTTTGAGTAGACGCCTAATCTTTCTATCGCCAATTATTCTGTACAGCGCTTTTCTGCGAAACTCTTGATTCGCTATTTGACGTTTCGCCAGTTCTCTGGCGTATGACTGTAGTCTAACTAGGAGGATGTCTTCCTCAGTGACGATCGCTTCAACCCTCTTCCGAAGAATATCTGCTATTGCTGGACTCTTACCGCCCGTGGAGATTGCGATATTGATCTCGCCTATTCTCGAAGTGACTGGCAGCACAAAATCGCCTAGATGAGGGTTATCAACGACGCTTACGTGAGTTCTTTTCTTTTTCGCTTCCTCAGCAATCTGCGCGTTCAGTTTTCGATTGTTTGTTGCGGCTATGACGAGATCCGCCTTTGAAATCCAACGTCTAACCGAAACATGATTGACCTCGGCATCAACGTTGACGAGTTGAAGTTTTCCGTCAGTACTCAAACGTTTGATTGTATCAGTGAAGTCTCTGCTGGCCACGACAACTTTGGCGCCCGCTGCCAAGAATTTTGCGGCCTTTCTTTCTCCAACCTTCCCACCACCAATGATGAGAACGATCTTATCTCTAACGTCTAAGTCAATCAACATCGCTTTCAATCTCTTGCATGCAGCTGGTTGATCGCCAGCGTATTTCTGATTGTCCCACATTGAACCGGACTATTGGATTCAGCAACTCATCCGACTCGTCCATCTAGTTGTACATTCAGGTCCGTTCGTATTCCTCACATGAACTAATGAAGTTCTGGGCGGTCTGCGGGTCGTATCCAAAATGGATATGCATGAACGATGCGAGGAGATTATTTTGAATCCAACCATCCCATCTATCCGATATTCCTTTTCCGATCTCCATTTCATACGCAAACTTCGTGTCGGAAGGTACATTCTCGATCTTTGAGTAGTGAAATTCATGGCCACGAACGGTAGAACCGACGTTGCTTAGTAAGTTGCTATGAATCACGTGCGCAAGCGTATAATTCAGTGATTCGAGTCTTCTCTTCATAACAGTCTTCCCTTTCAATACTCCAACCATAGGATGCGTACATCCCATCAAGTCCGTGATGGATTCTGTCAGGTATATCAAGCCTCCACATTCGGCGTAGATGGGCATTTCATCATCAACAGCTTTTTTTATGGCTCTCCTCATACTCTGGTTTTGTTCCAACTTATCAGCTAGAACCTCAGGAAATCCTCCTCCGAGAAAGATGCCGTTCAGATTATTCGGCAGACTTGAATCGCAGAGTGGACTGAAAGGTATGACTTGTGCGCCATATGCTTCAAGCAGTTCGATATTGTCTCGATAATAGAAGTTGAAAACATTGTCATAAGCGATCCCGATTTTTGCAACGCTTCTCTTCTTTCCAGGCCATGAGCTATTTCCCTCTATCTTGAGTTCATCAGCGTCCCGCGCAATGTCACTTATCTGATGGAGGTCTACATGTTCTTCCAAGAATGACCCAAGTTTTGTTGGAAAGTTTTTGAATGATTCCTGCTCGAGTGCTGGGATCAAGCCTAGATGTCGCTCGGGTATGGAAACGTCGGCTTTGCGTGGCAGAGCACCTACGACTTGTACTCCCGTCTCTTTTTCGATAGCTTGTTTCGTCAACTCGAGGTGTTTCTGACTTCCAACATTATTCAAGATCACGCCCTTCACATTCAAGGTGCGATCAAAAGTCTTGTAACCATGAACAAGCGCAGCTGCACTTCTACCCATCTTACCGACATCAACAACAAGGATTATCGGCGCATTCAATATCTTGCCAATATCAGCCGCGCTACCAGAATTGTCAAAGGGCGTCACCCCATCGAATAGACCCATCGCACCTTCAACAATTGCAAGATCACAATTCCGAGTGTTCCTCAGAAATATCTGAAGTACAACTCTTGGAGATGTCAGCCACGTATCCAGATTTCTCGAGTAAACTTTCGTTGCAGTCGTATGATAAGTCGGATCGATAAAATCCGGTCCAACTTTAAACGGTTGAATCCGCAGCCCTTTCTTTGTAAACGCCGCCATGAGCCCAACGGCTACCGTTGTCTTTCCACTACCGCTCTGAGGCGATGCGATGAGAATCCTAGGAATCCTCACGACGCTACACCGCGGCGTCTGGCAGCACCTGCAATGCCTGATGGCTCTTCATCATATTCTCGCTACTCTGGTTCGTTCACGTCGTTTATATGGTGGTTCGATGTAATAAATTTTGGCTGGAATAT
>Ga0315268_10004144_pt1 | contig 15818 bp, 15 predicted proteins | sample C1_top_MG_FD_204535 | JGI IMG/M metagenome (GOLD analysis project Ga0315268, IMG submission 204535) | Sediment microbial communities from Yellowstone Lake, YNP, Wyoming, USA - C1_top | ecosystem: Environmental > Aquatic > Freshwater > Lake > Sediment | place: USA: Wyoming | collected 2017-08-01
AAGAGTTGTACAGGATCGTCAAAGCATTGAGCGATGCAATGACCTTGGCATCCAGGCTGGCGATTTCAGATTTTTCAAACACCATCACCAAAAGTGGGGAGTTTGCGTTGAAAATGACGACACTGGTCAATATCAAGGCGGCGAGGAGGAAATTGATGCCGCTCCAGATTGAAAGAACTATCGAACCTCTTTTTAACATTTTGTTTTCTCCCTGTGATGTGTATTGGTGTGCGCGTTGCCACCTTCTAACAACCAGGCTCCCCTACCGCTATTCCACTACGCTTCATGGCGGTTGGACGCAGCGCTTTGTCAGGATTTGTCGCTATGTTCCACCGTAATGACCACATTTCCCTTTTTATGCCCTTTGTCAACATATCTGTGAGCTTCGGCCATTTGCTCCAGCGGATAGCATTTGTCAATGACCGGTTTTAACTTCCCAGCCTCAACGAGCTTTGTGAGGAAAATCAGATCTTCCGTTTCCATCTTGGCATGCCCACTCGCTAAAACCGAAACATACTTCCCTTCCGGCTTAAGGGCTTTCTTACTTTTTGAATACGAGATTTTACCAACGGCATCAAAGATGAGATCAAAAAGCTCGTTGCTCTTTGTAAAATCCTCTTTCGTGTAATCAATCACCGCATCGGCTCCCAGAGATTTCACCCATTCTAAATTCCCGGTACTGCATACCCCGGTAACTTCCGCCCCATAGTACTTGGCAAGCTGTATGGCCGAAGTCCCGATCGCTCCGGAAGCTCCATAGATAAGCACTTTTTGTCCGCTTCGGATTTCGCCTTTTCTAAGAAAATACAAGGCAGAAAGACCTCCAAACGGAACAGCCACGGCTTCCTCATAAGTTACGTTGGCTGGTTTTAACGCCATAATACTATTTTCAGGCAAGCAGGTATACTCGGCATACGCACCAAACCGCATATCCGGAGTACGCGCATAAACCTGATCGCCTTTTTTAAATTTCTTAACCTTGTTACCCGCTGTTTCAATTTCTCCCGCCAGAAACAAACCCTGTATAGGTTTTCTTGGTTTTGTAACACCTAATATTAACCGGGCCAAGATACGCTGTAAGAACGGAACACCCACCAGGTTAAGACTTCGCATTCTGCAATCGCCTGAGTGTACAGCAGTTGCAAATATTTTTATCAGCACTTCATTGTCCCTGGGAGTTGGCTTTTCAACCTCTTTGAGCTGAAGAACATCCGGTGAACCGTATTTTGGACAGACAATCGCTTTCATTATCACGCGCCTCCATTGAGCTTATCGTATAGATGGCCAACAACTATTCCAAGAACGAGAAACCTTGGCACGTTCATTCCTGTGTCAATCAAAAGGTAGACAGAGGCATTGCTTGGATTAACAAAAGTTGAAAGGGCTTCGATAACGACTAAGGCAACAAAGCTGAGTATCACGGATTTTAGAATTGGATTCTTTGTTGGAATCTTGTCAAAAAAACGAAGCAAGAAATAGCTGACGCAGCACCCGATAATCAGACCGCCAACCAAAGCTTCAACAAGAGCCATTGGAAGATAAGAAATTGAAAAGGCAGCTCTATACTCCGCAGCGATGGGAGACACTGAAATTACAAAGTCAGTTATCCAGAAGGCTGCGCCTCCCGCTCCAGTCAACTTGTACAGTTTCTTGTAGAACTCGTGTGACGTCTGTCGCTTGCTTCGACCTGTGGCTTGGGTTTCCATGGTTGTCTACCTATTCCGCTTGAGCAGACTTGGAAGCATTCGCGGATGGATCGAATCCTTTGTACAGCCGTCTGTATAGATAGCCAATACCTATTCCAAGAGCGAGAATCCTTAGTACGTTAAATATTGTGCCGATGAGGAAGTAACGCAAGACATCACTTGTCGCGAGAAAACTTGAGGGACCTCCGATCAGGATCGTGACAATGACCAGGACGATGAAGGTTAGTATTACGGATTTTAAAATTGGATTCTTTGTTGGAATCTTGTCAAAAAAACGCAGCAGGAAATAGCTGACGCAGAATCCGATCATCAGTCCACCGATCAAAGCTGCAAGAAGCATTGGAAAATAAGAAATTGAAAGAGCAGCTCTATACTCGGCCGCGATGGGAGTCAGGGAAATTGCAAAGTTAGCTACCCAGAATGCTACTCCGCCCCCAATAGTTAGTTTGTACAGCTTCTTTGAGAGGATGGTCGAACCTTTTTTTAACATTTTGCTTTCTCCTTGTGATGTGTTGTGTCCGCTTTTTAAGGTCTATTCCACGAGCATTACCATCTCACCTTTCGGCCATTTTGGGCACCTCTTTCCGAATTATCTTGGGAAGGGGCGCGAAACGCCTTGTTTTTGGCCTGCGCGTGACAATTCGCCTGCTCCGTCACGCGGCGACCGAGGCTGAAGCCAAGATGAATCATGCCTCTGGGCTAGCCGGAAGTGCGAAAAGGCCGTGAATACAAGGGTTTCATAATTCACTAGTGGCACCAAGAAATGGTCGAAACTAGAGCGCCATAAATGCCTTTCTCGGAGTTTAGTTTTCTAAGCGTTTCTAGTCTCTCTGCCAAATCTGTATCAGGCAGAGAAAAATCCAGTCCCAGGCATTCTTGTTCACGAACAGTCTGCCAGTACTTGCCGAAATTGGATTCTTCAAGATGTTTCAAGTCCTGCGGGCGTTCTGCGTAACCTAGCCAATATATCTGTGGTCGCGTGTTTCGATTGTAGTGATAATTGTTTAGATAAGGCGGCGAGGTCACGATCAGATCAACTGATTCGTGAGCCAGGTATCGTCGGTTTTGAAAGAAAGAATCGTTGATAATTTGTAGATTGGTTTCTTTGCTGGGCAGATGGACTTGAAACCATGTAATGTCTTCCGCCATTTCTGTTAGCTTGGTCAGAATGGTTTGCGCTACTGGAAAGTCTTGAATCTCTTCTTTCCCGGCGCTGATTCGTCTACCTAAACTTGGCTCATACGAATAAAAGGATCAAGACCTTGCGCAGAACTAAGGGGCTATAGAAATCATCCCGCGTTTTGAACCCTTTGGGCGGCATGCTTTTCGGAGGAGCGCCAGATGAGATTTGCTCGTTGTAAAACGTCTGAAATCTTGCTATCTCACTGTCTAGCTTTTCAACAATGATTCGGTGCGCGTTTGCTTTTACACGGCAGGCTAGGGCGGCGTAAGGGTTGATTTCGAATCCGATCGCGTCATGTCCAAGCAATACAGCTTCTATTAGGGTTGTGCCTACGCCAGCAAATGGGTCTAATATGGTACCCTTGCCATCCAGGTATCTGTGCAGTGCATCTTTGACAAACTCGCTTGAAAAGCCCGCAATCCAAGGTACCCATCGGTGGATGGGCAATGTTTTATTGCTCGCGAAAGCAGGATCGTTGAAAGCCGAACTGCCGTTGCCAGACAGCGCAATATGCGACTCTGTGTTTATCTGAAATAGACTTGGCTGTTTTGTTTGTCGAGCCTGTGTATTTGTCAGCCGGGCCATTAGGGGCCTTTCGTCTTAGCGATTGTCATCATCAAATCCGTTATCGGTTGAGAACTCGGCCCAAGTTGTACTCAGGACGGAGTTCTTTAATCACAGCGTCCATCTGTCTACGCTCGTTCGCGTCACTGAGCAAATAGGCAAAATCGTCAAAACTTAGTACAATGACCTGGGGAACACCATGGCGCTCGACGATGTAGCGAGTATGATTGCGAGTGACATCTTCCAAAACCTGCCCGAAATTGTTTTTAGCTTGTGTAGAACTGATGGTTTTGGTGCTCATCATGCTCTCTTTAGAAAATGTTCAATTTGGCTAATTTGAACAAATTATACTAGCAGTATGTGTATTTGTCAAGCTAGCCAATCTGGCCCATTTCTCACCAAGTTCGAGTCATTGGCGTGCTCAAGAAAAACTCGCATTGTTCTTACTGTGGTGAACCTTTCGGCGGCGACCAGCCCTGGCCGCGCATGTGCGCCCATTGCGGCAACACGAGTTTTCTCAATCCCGCGCCGGTCTCGGTGATTCTCATTCCAGTGGACGATGGACTATTGTTCGTCCGTCGCGGCATCGAGCCTCGCAAGGGCAAGTTGACTTTGCCGGGCGGCTTTGCCAATTTCGGTGAAGCGTGGCAAGCGGCTGGCGCGCGCGAAGTGCTGGAAGAAACCGGCCTCGTCATCTCGCCGGACGAAATCCGCGAGTTCCGCTGACGCCCAACGACGAGGTGACCGAATGGCTGGTACTCACACGCTCTCAACTGCAAACTATGCCACGCGATGAACTTGCCTTTCCGCTTCACGCCGATGTTGCCGAGGCGTTCTTTAACTGCGATTCTATGCCGTAAAGAAAAATGCCCACTCTGACTGATCGCATCAAGCATAAAGCGCGCGAAATCGGTTTCGATCTGGTCGGCGTGGCTGAAGCCGGGCCGTCGCAGTCTCACGCACGCTATGTGGATTGGTTGACGCGCGAACACTATGGAGCAATGGGCTACCTCGCTCGGCCGGATGCCGTCGCCCGGCGCGGAGATGTGCGAGAACTCTTGCCCGAGGCGCGTTCCGTCGCCGTCGTGGGGATGAATTACTACACGGAGCCAACCTTCTCCCTCGGCCCCTCTCCCTACGAGGGAGGGGGGAAAGTCGCACGCTACGCCTGGGGCGACGATTATCACGCAGTTATTGCCGACAAGCTCAAGCTCCTCGTCGCCTTCATCGAAGCGGAAATCGGCCACGCGGTCTCGCACAAGATTTGCGTGGACACGAGCGCAGTGCTGGAGCGTGAGTGGGCCGTGCGCGCCGGGCTGGGTTGGATCGGCAAGAACACTATGCTGATCAACCCACGCGCCGGGTCGTGGTTGTTGTTGGGCGAGCTGTTGCTTGACCTTGCATTGGATTGCGATGCGCCGTTCATCGCAGATCAATGCGGAACGTGCACCCGCTGCATTCAAGCGTGTCCCACGCATTGCATCTTGCCTGGACGCGACCTTGATGCGAGCCGGTGTATTTCGTATCTCACGATCGAGTCGCGCGATGACATTCCATCCAATCTGCAACCGTTGATGGGCGACTGGATTTTTGGCTGTGATGTATGCCAGGCAGTTTGCCCGTGGAATCGCTTTGCGCGCCCGACGAGTGAACCCGCGTTTGCGTCACGCAACGCGACGCTTGACCTGCGCGAATTGGTCGAAATGAGCGACGAGGCATTTCGCGCGCGCTTTGCTCACAGCGCCATTCGTCGCGTCAAACGCGAAGGACTGGTCCGCAATGCGGCCATCGTCGCTGCGAACAGGTCAGGTCAAAGTGTTGATGCACTTGCGCTTGACAAGGATTTGCAATCAGGGTAAACTCTCACCAAAATCTAACTTTGACGAGGACAATCCCCCCGTTCCCGACCCGTCGTGCGCGATCGGTTCATGTGAAGATGAGCAAGACGAGTCTGTTATCAACTACGTCAATCACGAACGAAGGAGTGACCGATGGCTAAATCGCGAACTGAACTCATGGTTGAACGCCTGCGGGACATGCAGGCCAGCACTCCAGACATCGAAGCATCTGCCGTTGTCAGTGTGGACGGACTGATTATGGCCTCGTCATTACCCGCAGGCGTCGAAGAGGATCGGGTGTCGGCCATGTCCGCCGCGATGCTCAGCCTGGGCGAACGCATCGCCAGCGAGCTGGGACGCGGCGTCCTCGATCAGGTGTATATCAAGGGCGAGAGCGGTTACGTGTTGCTCATGTCTGTAGGTGAAGAAGCCGTGTTGACCGTTCTGGCTCGCGCCCAGGCCAAGCTTGGCTTGCTGTTCCTCGATATGCGCCGCGCCGCCGAGGAATTGGCCAAGATCGTTTAACCAACTTGCACACCCCAGGAGGCGTGAATCATGGCAGGCCAGCAGGGTTTGTATTTTTACCCCGATCGGATTGTTCGCTATTGTCTATTGGCAATGGAAGAAATCATGGGCAAGAATGGTTTGAACGCCATCTTGAACATGGCCAAGCTTCCTCGCCTGATTGACAACTATCCGTCTGAAACGCTTGACAAGAAATTTGACTTTGCCGATTTTTCTGCACTCATGGCGGCGTTGGAAGAAATGTATGGCCCGCGCGGCGGGCGTGGCCTGGCGCTGCGCGCCGGCCGGGCCGGTTTTGCGCGCGGATTACAAGGCTTTGGTCCGCTGGTCGGCGCTAGCGACCTGGCCTTCAAAGTCCTGCCGCTCAGCACCAAGCTCAAGATGGGCTTGCCGATGGAAGCGGCTGTGTTTAACCAGTTCAGCGACCAGGTTGTCCGGATCGAGGAACAGCCGGATCACTTTTTGTGGCACATTGAACGCTGCCCGGTATGCTGGGGCCGCAAGACAGACAAGCCAGTGTGCTTTGCCGCGACTGGCCTTTTGCAAGAGTCCCTGCGCTGGTTGAGCGGTGGCCGCGAGTTCCGCATAGACGAAACGTCCTGCATCGGCATGGGCCATGCGTCTTGCACATTCATGATATACAAGGAACCTGTCGGGTAGAACGGGCTCGGGTGATGGCCGCCCGGATTTTTCCGGGCGGCTTGATTTTCCTCAGAGGTATTCCCCCAGACTCCGTTGGAGGAAAAATGGCTGAACGGACGTGCATCCTAGTCGTAGAAGACGAACGCGACACAGCCGACATGCTGTCTGCTTATTTCGAATCGCAAGGGTATGAAGTCCTTCACGCTGCATGGGGCCAAGACGCTGTCAAGTTGGCGGCCGAGCGCCCGCCTGACCTGATTCTGTTGGATATCCGTTTGCCGGATATTGACGGCTATGAGGTGTGCCACCAACTGCGTCTGCAGCGGCGCACGCAGGATACGCCGATCATCTTTCTCACGGAAAAGCGCGAGCGACTGAATCGTTTGCAGGGCCTGGAGTTGGGTGCGGTAGATTACATCACCAAGCCGTTTGACATTCAAGAGTTGCGCCTGCGAGTGCGGAATGCGCTTCATCGCGCCAGCTTTGATACGCTCACCGACCCGGTCACTTCGTTGCCTGCGAACGAACTGGTGAAAGATCGGTTGAACCAACTGCTCCAACAGCGCGAGTGGGTTTTGATCGGCCTCGCCGTGGACGGCCTGGATGATTTCGCCGATGCATATGGGTTTGTTGCGCGTGATGATGTATTGCGTGCGGTGGCGTTGATGCTCAACAATGTCGCACAGGAAATTGGCGGCGAAGCTGCTTTTGTCGGCCAGATTGATCGAACCGAGTTCATCGTTATCGCCGACCTAACCCGCGCTCGCGAGGTGGGTGAGCACATCATCGCCAAGCTCAAGCAATCCGTCGGGTATTTCTATCCGCATCAAGAGAGTGGCGCTCGAGTGGCAACTGGCTCGCGTCCAGAGCTTCGCCTCAGCATCGGCGCCGTCAGCGAGAAAAATGGTCCCTTTGCCGGGGCAGAGGCGCTGGTGGCGGCTATGCAGTCGGCGCGGCGGCCCGCCTAGCCAAGGTCCAAGTCAACGCGCTGGCCCTCCCAACCGGGAGGGCCTTTTTTCGCCTTGCTCTACACTGACTGGTAGGGGTATAATCTGCCACACGGAGAACTTGTGAACGTTACAGTCGTTGTCCCCACTTTTAACGAAGCCAACAATCTATCTACCCTCGTCGGTGAGTTGTTCGCTCAGCCAATTCCCAATTTGCACGTGCTCATCGTGGACGACGGGTCGCCGGATGGAACCGGCAAACTGGCAAATGAACTGGCTGCACGCACGCCGGGCCGTATGGACGTGATGCATCGCACAGGACTGCGCGGACTCGGTCGCGCTTACGTGGACGGTTTCCGCTGGGCGGTGGAACATGGCGCAGATGCCATTGTACAGATGGACGCGGATTTTTCTCATTCGCCAACGGATGTGCCGCGCCTCGTCGCCAAGGTCGCCGATTGCGATGTGGCGGTTGGCTCGCGCTATGTGGCCGGGGGCCGCGTGGACGAGCATTGGAGCTTTGGCCGCTATGCGCTGAGTTGGTGGGCCAACGTTTACGCTCGCTCGATCCTCGGACTGAGAACGCGTGATGCGACGGCCGGCTTTAAATGCTGGCGCCGCTCATCGCTTGAAGCGATTGACCTGAACCGCATTCGCTCGAATGGGTATATCTTTCAAGTGGAGATGGCGTACGTCAGCGAGAAGCTGGGGCTGTGCATCTGCGAAGTCCCGATCTTTTTCGAAGACCGGCGCATCGGCAGGTCCAAGATGACGGTACCGGTCAAGTTTGAAGCGGCCTGGCGAGTGTTTCAGGTTTGGTGGCGCCATCACAACGTTCGCCCCATCAAATGACGAGCGTCGAACGTCGAATGTCGAATGACCGTCTCGCCGGACGAAAGACAAAGGGCGAAGGACGAAACATTGCCGGTCGGCATTTTGCATTCGTCATTCGTCATTCGTCATTCGTCACTTTCCTGATTGTCCTCGGCTTGTTCCTCTTGCCTCTGGCGTTGCTCTGGCAGCAGACGCTTGGCGGAAAGACCCTCCTTCCCGCCGACGTGTTGTATGGCTTCCAGCCGTGGAAGTCCGCTGCAGCGGAGTTTGGCGTTTCCTATCCACAGAATCACCTTGTTGCCGATCTCGTTCTGGAGAATTATGCCTGGAAGCGATTTATCCTCCAATCGCTGAAGCAAGGCGAAATCCCTCTTTGGAATCCATACACGTTTGCAGGTGAGCCGTTCCTCGCCAACGGTCAGCACAGCGCGTTGTATCCTTTCAGTCTGATCTTTTATGTGGCGCCGTTGTGGCAAGCCTACGGGTGGTTCACCGTATCGCAGTTGTGGCTGGCGGGCGTGTGGATGTATTTGTTGGCCCGTGTGTTGGGTCTGCGACGCGCATCTGCTGTGATTGCGGCGGTGACGTATCAACTCTCTGCCTTCTTTGTGTTCAGTATCGTCTTTACCATGATCATCGCCGCCGCAGCATGGCTGCCATTCATCCTGGCGATGACGGAACTGGTCATTCGCCAGCACCCCGCGCTCGGCGGGCGACCAGCGCGGGCGCCGTGGGCCGTGTTGGGTGCGCTAGGTCTGGGCATGATAGTGCTGGCTGGTCACCCAGAGATGATGTATCCGTACACGCCGTTTGTGGTCGGCGTGTTTGCGCTGTGGCGATTGGCAGCAAATCTCCAATTTCCAATTGTCAATTGGAAATTGTCAATTGGAAATTTGGGGTGGCTGGCTGTGATGGTTGGGCTGGGACTGGCACTGGGAGCGATCCAGTTCCTGCCGATGCTTGAGACGGGGCTACTCAATTTTCGCGAAGGCTCGGCCAGCCTGAGCCAGGTGCTGAGCTGGTCGTATCCGTGGCGGCGCATCATCGCGTTCTTTGTCCCGAACTTTTTTGGCAACGAGTCGCAGCATACCTACCTCGATGTATTGTCGTGGCAAACGTTACCTGCCCGAGTCTACGACGATGGGCAATACATCTGGTGGGGACTCAAGACATCCGTCGAGGGCGCGGCGTACCTCGGCATCTTGCCGCTAGTGCTGGCTGTGCTAGGAATTTTCGGGGCGCCGACTCTAGTCGGCAGAGGTGTTCAGGGCGAGAGCCGACTCAAGTCGGCATTCCAGAGGCTGATGGATTGGCTGCGGCATCCCTATGTTCCGTTCTTTACGGTGCTGGCGCTCTTTTCGCTTGCGCTCGTTTTCCCAACAGGATTGTACATTGTCATATACTATCTGCCCGGCCTCGGCCAACTCCACACGCCGTTCCGGTGGGTGTTTCCATACACGCTGGCGATGGCGGTGCTGGCCGGGTTCGGCGCGGATTTCCTCGCCAGGACAAGATCGGATGAGAACCTTGCGAAGGTTCTGCAACCTTCGCAAGGTTCCACCCAAAGTCGAATCAAGATCGTCGCCTGGATGCTGTTTTGGGGCGGCCTGGTTTTCATCGTAGCACTGTTCCTTTCACGCTTTGCCTTTCCCGCGCTGACGCTGCGCCTGGCCGATGTTGCCGTCGCTCGATTTGCAAAGGCCGACACGACGTTCACTGATGGGCGGATGTTTTATTCGTACCTGTTCCCGTGGCTGCTTATCTTTGGCTTGATGGTGATGGCGTCGGGCATCGTCGTGCGCGTTTCGCGCTGCCCGATTTACATTCCATTCCGGCGACGGCCCATCTGGGAATTGCTCGCCGTCGCCATCATCGTGCTTGACTTGTTCGCTTACGGTTACGGGTTCAATCCTGCCGTTGACCCGAAACTGCTCGACTATCGCCCGCCCGTGTTGGATTTCCTCAAACAAGACGCTAGCCTGTGGCGGTTCACGACCTACGATCCGCGCAGCCTCAAGACGATGAACGCCAATTCGGGTTGGTGGAACGGCTTGCAGGACGTGCGCGGCTACGATTCCATGTTCCCCAAGCAATACCTGCGCTACATCCAGACTATCGAAAAGCAGGACGACTATCTCTACAACCGCATCGGCCCGGTGCGTGACGCGCGCGCGCTCGATAGCCCAATGCTCGACCTGCTCAACGTCAAGTACGTCATTACCGAAGACGAGATACCCAACACCAAGTTCACGCTGGTGTACAGCGACGTGGTGCGCGTTTACCGCAATGAGGCCGTTGCCCCGCGTGCGTTCACCCTGCCGCAAGACTGCACCGTCTACGCTGACGACGAACTTGCGGCGCTCGGCAAATATGATCCGCGTCAGTATGTCGTCATTGCAAGTGGCAAGATGCAGGAGGCAAGAGGCGAGACACAAGTCACGTCGTCTGCATCTTGCAGCCTCCAGCCTGCCAGCGTCACCGTTTACAAGTCGAATGAAGTCTGGATTGACGTGGATGCGAAAGAAGTATCATGGCTCGTGCTGGGCGATTCCTACTTTCCTGGCTGGGTCGCGTATGCGCGGCCCCTCGGCCACGGCGAGGAACAAGAGAAGCCGTTGACCATCACACGGGTGGACGGCAATTTCCGCGCGGTGCAGCTTGAGCCGGGTCAGTGGACGGTGCGATGGAAGTACAGCCCGCTCTCGTTCAAGCTTGGCGTGTTCACTACCTTCATCGCCGCGATGATATTGGCGCTCATCATGGGTGTGTTCGCCTGGCGCTATGCTTATCGAGAGAGCGCAGAAGATTCTGCGGCGCGGCGAGTCGCCAAAAACAGCTTTACGGCCATCGTCCTCAACCTGATGACGCGCGCGCTCGACCTGGCCTTTGCCATGCTCATGGCGCGCTTACTCGGCCCGGATGGCGTGGGGCGCTATTACTTTGCCGTCGTCATCTTTGCCTGGTTCGACGTATTCACGTCGTTCGGCTTGCAGACACTCCTCACGCGCGAGGTGGCGCGCGATCGTTCGCTGGGGAATCGCTATCTGCTCAACACGACCCTGCTCCGCATCGGACTGGGCGCGGCCGGCATTCCGGTGTTGATTGGGTTCCTGGCTGTGTTCCAGCTCGCCTCGCCCAACAAGCTCGCGCCCGATACGCTGGCGGCAATTGCGCTCTTGTATGTAGGCCTTTTGCCCGGCAGTCTGTCCACCGGCCTGACCGGACTGTTCTATGCTTACGAAAAAGCCGAGTATCCGGCCGCCATCACCGTCGTGACGGTGCTGATCAAAATCGCGCTTGGCGTGCCGGTGCTCGTGTTGACGCAGAGCATCGTCGGCATCGCCGCAGTTTCGATTGTCGTCAACACGATCACGCTCGTCATTCTGGCGACGCTGGCTATGCGCTTGTTTTTCCAACCTCACTGGGAAAGCGACCGCGCGCTTCAACGCTCGATGCTGCGCGAGTCGTTCCCGTTGATGATTAACAACCTGCTTTCGGCGCTATTCTTCAAAGTGGATGTGACGCTGCTTCAGCCGCTCAAAGGCGAGCGGGCCGTGGGCTGGTATAACCAGGCGTACAAGTGGGTAGACGCGCTCAACGTCATTCCGGCATATTTCACTTTTGCTTTGTTCCCTGTGCTCAGTCGCCAGGCCGCCGAAGACAAAGGCGCCGCGCGCCGCTCGTACCATCTGGCGATCAAGCTGCTGGTGATGCTCGCGCTGCCGACAGCGGTGTTGACCACGTTCTTTGCGCGCGAGCTGACGACCCTCATCACGTTGGGCGATCCGCGCTTTCAGCCGGATTCAACCATCGCACTGCAACTGATGATCTGGAGCATCCCGTTCGGCTGGATAAACTCGGTGACGAATTACGTCCTCATCGCGTTGGGCCAGCAGCGCAAGCTCACGAATGCATTCCTCGTCGGACTGAGCTTTAACGTCATCGCCAATCTGATCTTTATTCCTTTGTACTCTTACAAGGCCGCTGCCGTCATCACGATTTTTTCAGAGATCGTTGAAGGCAGCGCGTTCTACTGGTACATTCGCAAGAATATGGGCCCGGTGCCGTGGGCAGGATTGCTGTGGAAGGTCGCGGGCGCAGGCGCGGCGATGCTCGCGGCGATGGCGCTCCTCATGCAAGTCAGTGGATTGCTGGCGCTCGTGGCGGGGCTAGTGGTTTACCCGGTCGCGCTCGTGGCCTTGCGCGCGTTCGGGCCGGAGGAACGAGCGGCGCTCGCACCGGTTCTGCCTCGGCAGTTGCGCAAGGCTTGACAGCGCAAAGCAATTGAACTATCAGCAAGGAAAAGTGATCCAAACGTTTTGAACAGAAACGACCGTTTCCAGTGACAGGACACTCACGATTGTAGGATTGCCTTTCCATGCGGGTGATAAGGTGCAAGTCGTTGTGAGTGATAAGCGTGCGTCAACAAGTGGAGAGTGTTATCCTTTGCGTGACGACGGCGTGTTGTTGCGTTATCGAGGCAAACAGTTAGCGGGCGTCACCATTTTGGATGTCTCGACAAGGTAAACGCACTCTACTCCGGTATTGTCTCGAAACAAGACGCAGGACGAATGATCACGATTCGTCCTGCGTCGTCTACTGCCGTCTGTGGTCAAATCTCCAACTGATAAATCCTATACCTCTTGTACACCGTTGCTCCAATCACCTTGGCCAGCTTGTTCGTCTGCGGATTGTCCTCGCCCGTGAGCGAAAGGTCGGCCCACATGTAGCCCTTCTTTGCCGTCTGCCGCGCGAGCTCGCCGTACATCAGCGCGTCCAGCCCGCGCCCCCAGTAATCCGGATCGAGTGCAATGATTTTGATGCTCATGCCCTTGATGTGGCGGCGATCCCGCAAGAAGTGAAGGTAATCCCACGGATGGCGCAGACCGTTGGCGTGATGCAGCGCCTCGTTGACGTTGGGCAAACCCAATCCAAAGCCGACCGTCCTGCCGTCAATCTCGATGAACAAGACCAGGTCAGGATCAATCACCGGGCGAAGCAGCTCCGTCTGGCGGCGAAATTCGTCCTGGTCGAGCGGGACGAAATCGGCCAGCGTCGAAAGTGAGCGGTTATAGACCTGCCGCGCGCGTTCTACCTCGTTGTCCCAATCGGCAAAATTCGCCGGGCGAACTTGCGCGCGAGTGCGTTGGCGTACTGCTTCGATCACGCGACCCAGCTTGGGCGGCAGATTGCTCAGGTCGGGTAAGAGTCCGTCCGCGGAAACGCCGTAGCAAAACTCGTCCGGCCCCCACTTGCGGAAGCCGTAGCGTTCCACGAACTCTGGATACCACGGCGGATTGTGCGCGGTCATGATGATGGGCGGGCGGTCGCGCCCTTCAATGAGAAAGCCTTGCTCGTCGTTTTGAGTGGGATTGTACGGCCCGCGCACGCGCCTCTGGCCTTTGGAGTGCGCCCAGTCCACAACGGTATCGAGCAGCGCCTTCGCCACCTCGTAATCGTTGATGCACTCAAAGAATCCGAATGCGGCAAACGGATCGGGGATGACGTTCTTGAGCTGATAATCCATCGCGCCCGCAATCGTCCCCACCATGCGGCCATCACGTCGGGCGACGAACGCTTGCAGCTCGCCATGCTTGAGCATTGGGTTGCGCTTAGGATCGAGTCGTGCCATGTGGTCTTCAAAGACAGGCGGCACCCAGAGCGGATCGCCCTTGTAGATTTCCCATGCGAACGCCACAAACTCGCGCAGTTCCTTGAGCGTGTGGATAGGTTCAATCGAAAGGGCTGGCGCTGCCATGACCCACCCCGATTCAGACTTGCAATCCAATTCGTTGGTAGAGCCGCTTAAAGTCAAACGTGTCTGCCATCAACGCCTTGAAGCGCGCGAGCTTTTCACGGTGCGCCAGGCGGCCTTTGCCAAAGAACCGCTCGATGCGCTCGACGGCGTGGAGTGTGTCGTAAGGCGTCAGCACGACAGGCACACCCATGTCTGCCGCGCGGCGCAGCATCTCGGGCTTGGGCATCAGGTTGCCGGTGAGAATGAGTAGTCGGGCGGAGGTGTCCAGCGCCACGGCAATCATGTCGGTGCGATCGCCGCCGGTGATGACGGCTTTACTCGGAATGTGGCTGAGGACAGCCCTTGCGGCTTCTACGCCCATCGCGCCGACGGACAGATTTTCCACGAGCATATCTCGCTTGTCGGCATGGCATAGGAATTGACCCTCGGCTGCGTCGGCAATCTCACCGATGCTGGTCGCCAGCAGTCGAGGCTCTTCCGGCAGAATGCCGAACACCGGGATACGGCGGCGCTCCAGAGCAGGCGCGGCTACCTCGCGCATAAAGTCAAGGCTTTCCGCCGGGACATTGTTGATCATGACGCCGATGAGTTGATTGCCCAGCCGCGATTGCGCGTACAGCATGTCGTCCATCGCCTGCACGTCGCCTTCGTGCTTGACCACGGCCAGAATCGGCGCGCCGAGCATCTTGGCGACCTTGTCTGTCGAAAGGTTGGCAACGTAGCCTTCGCGCAGTGACCCGCCGCCTTCGATCAGCACAATGTCCTTGTCCTGGCTCAAGGTGTTGTAGGCTTCGACAATCACCGTCGTAAGGTCGCGGCCCGAATTGGCGAGCTGCTCCTGAATAAGTTCAGGCGTCAAGCAGATGGGCGCGAGCACGTGGGGCGGCTCGGAAAGATTCAGCACTTGCTTGGCAAAGACGGCGTCCGCGTCACAGTACAAGTCAGCCTTGACTCGGGTATGCACCGCGCCCAGCGGCTTGAAATAGCCGACCTTGAAGCCGTCGGCCTGCATCTGCCGACCGATGCCCAGGCAGATAGCAGTTTTGCCGGAGAAGGTCTGAATCGAGGTGATGTACAAAGAGCGCACGGTTAGTCTCCCGAATGTCTAGGGTATAGGGCCGTCCCCTTGTCCCATGCCGTCAGAAAAAGACCCCCGGCCTTTTCGAAAGAGTCAGGGGGTCTTGTTCACGTGCGTATCCGTCAAGCGAACAGCGCATTCCCCATGCGCTGGAGCATCGGGATGCCGCGTATCTCGGTCTCGTACAGCGGCAGGATGGCGCGCACCTGACCGTCGAACTCTTTCCAGATGGTCTCCATGTGCTCATCCTGCATCGCCACACGGTTCTTGACAAAGTCGGGCGATTCGGGCTTGACGCTGGATTTGTCTATCACCATATTCACGATCACCCCGCCCACAGGGATGCCGAACTCGTGGAACCAGTTGATAAAGCGCGTGATGACGGCGATGGGCAGCGCCTCGGGCAGCGCCACGAAGAAGAACGACGTGAGCTTGTCGTCCGTCAGTAGCGTCTTGGCCCGTCCCATTCGCTCGCGCAGTCTAAGCAGATAATCCATCAACGGGTCCTTTTCCTTTTTCTTCTTGCTATACGACAGCAAGTCCTTGAGCGACGCGGCCTCCTCACGGCTCTGCACCATCTTGTTGACCCACAGCGAGTACACGCTGGACATGCCCAAAAGCCTGCGGGCGTTGGCTGTGGGCGCGGTGTCGAACACATAGGCTTCGTATTTGTCCTCGAACATCAAGTCAATCATGTTCTCGAACATGGCCGATTCTTCAAACGCCGGATTCAGGGTGGCCGA
>Ga0315268_10004146_pt1 | contig 15816 bp, 13 predicted proteins | sample C1_top_MG_FD_204535 | JGI IMG/M metagenome (GOLD analysis project Ga0315268, IMG submission 204535) | Sediment microbial communities from Yellowstone Lake, YNP, Wyoming, USA - C1_top | ecosystem: Environmental > Aquatic > Freshwater > Lake > Sediment | place: USA: Wyoming | collected 2017-08-01
ATATTCATAGATTTTTTGAGCCAATTTCAGCTGAACTTCTTCTTTCAGACCAAGGCCGCTTTCTAAGAGGCCGAGATATCTATTGATTTCTTTATCTTCAATCCTTAACTGCTCTATCTTTTCGTTTTGCTCTCTGATTTTAACATCTAATTCTCCAAGATCAAGGTTTAGATTAAACCTCTGGTCAAAAAAAGAAAGAGTAAGTTTTATAGCCTGGAGGTCTTCAACAGGCGCTAAATAAAATGATACCTCCGGCCAGAGGCTGAGGCCGGGAATCTCTCTTCTTTGAGCTATCCATAAGAGGAAACTGCTGATTGCTGGTGGCCCTTCCCATGTAAGACCTTTTAGATTATAGCTTTGAAGCATCTCCTGCAATTCTGGCTGGTTGAATACTGCAAATATCCTTCGAGGAGTTGTATGGGCAATCGGAGAAACCATTGCACTGATTGTAAATAGTTCCTTTAGCTGGCCATAATGTCCGGGAATATCTAAAACAGAATTTAAAAATGCATAATGGTTATAGTCTGGTTGATCTGATTTAAAAATTACCAGATCCTTACTCTGACCGTAAAAAAATGTACTCTCGGGGAACCGGATATTATCATCTTCGACTGAAACTCCTCCAAGGGAGAAGAACCCATCTGGTTCGATAGTACAAAACTTCCGGCCGCCTATTTTTTCATTTAAGAAATTTACTACCCTCGGGGCAACCTTCCCCATATCTCCATTCCAGCCAATGATGAGAGATAGATTTTTGAGTTCAGGCTGAGCGGTAAATTCAAATGGCCTCTTCATCTCTCCTGTCTTCTTTTTTCAAGAATTCTGAGATTTCATCCCATAACCTTTTTCTGTTTTCATCACTTAAAGGTTCCAATTCGGCCTGTCTGAGATAACTGATTTCTTTCAGTTTCTCAAGCTGTTCTTTAACCTCTGAGGGAATTTGATTGTAAATATCTTCTATCTTCTTTTCCATCACCTGGTAATTTTTATCAAATTTGTCAAAATCAATCTTAATTCCGAGAACCTCGCCGAATACCTCCAGCACGGATTTTGATGCCTTTGGATACGGTATTAACAAACCCTGGAAATAGACCGGTATCTCCCCCATCAGGCAGACACCATCAAAACCTCTCTTTTTTGCTACACCAAGTAAAAGCCCGTTTAAGCCCGAAATAAAACCCTGACCACCTCTTCCTTCTACTTGTGACATAAAAACAGTATTTGGATATCTTTTTGTTTCCTTCAACAGTCTTTCAGTATTCGGGACTGCCCAGACTCTGGATTTCATGGTATGGTGGATAATAGTTACAGCTGCCCCTGAGGTATAAATTCTTTTGCAACCGAACTTTTCAGCTACATTCAGAACAAGATTAGCCATCCGATATGCCTCTTCTCCTTCGGCATAGCCTGATGCACTCTGCTTCTTCGGCTGCTCCTCACCGATGAAAAATATCAAATCATTCTTTTCAAGCCTTTTAAAATAGAATTTGTTTGTCGGAAACTCCAGGTTTTCTAACAGGCCTGTTTTTATTATTACTTTCTTCGGGAAAAAGAAATCCCAGCCCTCTATTTCTCCGAATTCTTCTGCCTCAGTCGCTTTCCTCAGCGTATTGACCGCAATGAGTCCGATATTTCCGATTCCCGGCCAGCCGACAATCATAACAGGATCTTTAAGTTCTGGTTCTTTGTAAAGTATGATTCCCATGTACACTGCCTTCAAGGAATATATATCTATAGTTTAACAGAATGATTTTTTCTTTTTTCAAAAATAATGTGTCAGGGTGATGTTGTGAAGTGTTATAGTTAAGTTATAGTAATTATAAATAAACGGGGGTAAGGATTAGTGCAGAGCCTTGACAAATTCTATGTATAGCGGCGGTGGGTCAATAATTTCCAGTCCTATACTGTCTGTCAGCCCATCAGGCGGAATTTTTGAATGTGCCCATATTACTTTGCAGTGGAGGTTGATAGTTTTTCCTGAAGATAGCTGAAATCTTAAATCAATATCTGTCCCCGGAGTATATTTGTTGTGAGCCTTTGAATGAGTGGTTATCATATAAATACCTTGTTCGGAAATATTCTCTATAAATACACCGTATTTTTCATCGCCTGAGATACGTTCAGCCTTTAAATTAACCTTTATTCTCTTAGAACGTCTTTTTTCCATGGCGATATTGTAATTTTTTTAGTCAAATAGAGCAATAGCAGAATTTTTAAGCTAAAATACATCTTAAACGTTGCAGAAAATAGGAGGAAGATGCGCTGAAAAAGGCTTGCCCTGAGACACCGCACAGTCCTTTGCATTGCCTGCCAGCCTTCGTACAGAATATAATATGGTTAAAAGTGCAGTCATGTGAATTTTATAAAATCCTGTCGAATTGCAAGGGTTTTTCAGCACATCTCCCTCCTATAGATTAAATGGGTCACCCAGATTATTAATAAACTATGTTAATTAAGACAGGACATAGCATTTTCGCTCATTCTCGTCCCGATCAGATCGGGACTCCGAGGTATTTTGCCTCTCTATTATCATATATTATATGAATATCGGCAAAATAAATCCGCTCGAATACTATGTCCTGTCTATATCTGAGAAAATTTATAAAATAAATGTGTTAAGAAAAATATTGAAAACGAGGTGAAGAGTGGAATTTGGAAAGTTAGACCCATATAAAAAAGCGAATTTCCCTGGATTAAGTAGTCTTTTAGCGACTCTCGGGCCTGGTGTTGTTTGGATGGCCTTGGCCCAGGGGAGCGGTGAGCTTATATGGTGGCCTTACATAATGGCAAAGTATGGCCTAACCTTTCTCTTCCTCTTACTTCCCGCATGTCTTCTCCAATATCCTCTTACATATTCAATAGGCTTTTATACTCTTGTTACCGGGGAGAGTATATTCCAGGGGTTTATACGGCTTAACAGGTTTTTAGCTCTTTTCTTATGGATACTCATGAGTTTATCATTCCTGTGGTTTGGAGCCTTTGCATCAGCAGGAGGCACTGCATTGGCAGCCTTGACAAACTTTCCTGCGGGCTGGGGGCAGAGAGGCCAGACGCTTTTCTGGGCATATCTCTCGATATTTGTATTTCTCATAGCTATACTATTCAGCAGGGTTATATACACCTTTATTGAAAAATTCATGATGTTTATTGCCATTCTAACAGTTGTCGGGCTAATCTGGGCATGTACCTCACCAAAGGTTCTGGTTGTCCTTCCCGATTTTCTCATTGGCCTCTTTATTCCGGGGCATATGCCGAGACAATGGGACCCTTCTGATGCTACAAAACTTTTAACTGCTGTTACCTTTGCAGGGCTCGGTGGATTCTGGACACTTTTTTATTCTTACTGGCTGAGGGATAAGGGCGCAGGAATGGCTGCCCATATTGGAAGGATAACCGGTCCTATTACAGGAAAACCGGAGGTAATCCCGGATTCTGGTTTTGTCCCGATTGATAACCTTGAGAACAAGGGTAGATTTGCAGGGTGGAGAAGGTATCTCGTTTTTGACAGCGGTATAGGAATTTTCGGAAATATCCTGACAACAGTTATGACTTGCCTTCTTGCATATGCATTACTTTTTCCCGAGGGTATTCTCCCACAGGAGTATGAGATCGCTGTAGTCCAGAGCAGGTTCTTTGAAATAAGCTGGGGTAGTTTAGGAAGGATTATTTTCCTGATCGTGGCTGCCGCCTTTCTTTCAGACACATGGCTTGGTACGATTGATGCTGTTAGCAGGTCTCAGGCAGATATTCTTCACAGTTTCTTTCCTGCTACAAAAAAGATAGGGGTAAGAAGACTTTACTACATCTTTCTTGGTATTCTAACTGTCGTTACATCCATTACCATGCTCCTTGAAGCACCTGGACCATTGATTCTTATTAGCGCAGTAATAGGTTTTATCGGCACAGTAATATTTTCGGGTTCCATAATTATTCTTAACCATTTCTATCTCCCAAGACATATCCCTGAGGGGGTCAAGCCGGGAAGATTTGTCCTTGTTCTTCTCACATTTGCCTTTTTCGCCTATTTGGGACTGGCAGTGGCATATATTTATCTGAAGTTTAGCTAATTTATGTTAAACTATTAAAGAAATTAATAATTAAATTGAGTGATTCTTTTAAGGTTGTTATTGCGAGGAGCGGAGCGACGTAGCAATCTCACACACTTAAAGAGAGATTCTTCGCTTCACTCAAAATGACAATTTTAAACGGTTTACACATAAAAATCGCTCAATTTAGGTAATAACTAATGTTTTACTTTTGAAGGAGGCTATATGGCCGAGGAAAATACTTTTAGAAAAAAACCGGTTCCTGTAAAGATTCAGGTATTAAGGATGCTACCACTAAAAATAAAAGAGTCCCTTACCAAAGAGGAGGTCAATGCAATCCTCCATGAAGAGGTTCGGCCTGATTCCCTCAGTGAAAGGCTGAAGGATTATATCGTTCCCTGAAATCTTCCTACAAAATACTCCAGAATGGAAATTAAAAAACTCAGGAATATAGGGGAAAGGCTTTTAAAAGAAATCCCTTTGCTAAAAAAGGTAACTAAAACTGCCATCGGTACCGGTGCATCAGGCGATAAGACCTATCCAGTAGATAAAATAGCAGAAGATATTATTCTTTCCTCTCTCGATAAATCAGGAGAGGCGCTGACTATTGTCTCTGAAGAGATCGGTATAAAAGATATAAAAGACGGAGGCAAGAAGATTTTGATAGACCCCATTGACGGCAGCAGGAATGCAATCTCCGGTATTCCGTTTTACTGTACGTCTATTGCGGTTGTGGATGGAAACACGGTAAGTGATATAGAACTTGGATATGTCGTAAACCTAATAAATGGCGATGAATTCTGGGCAGAGAAGGGCAAAGGTGCATTCTTAAATGGGGAAAGAATAAGCACACAAAATGATGATGAATTTTATCTTATCGCATATGAGGCGCAGACTCCTCGCAAAGACATCCCTCGGATAATTCCACTTCTTGCAGAGTCAAGAAAGGCCCGGTGTCTCGGTGCTACCGCACTTGACCTTTCATACCTTGCATATGGTGCGATAAGCGTTTTCATTACACCCTCACCTTCCAGGAGCTTTGATTTCGCCGCAGGCTGGCTCATTGTGAAGGAGGCAGGTGGGATTTTTACAGACATGAAGGGTGTCCCGATTGATGCAATCGAGGTCAGCCTGAAAAAAAGCACTCCACTGCTTGCATCAGGAAATGAGAGGCTTCACGAGAAGGCACTGAGACTGCTGAGCAGGGCGTAAACATATATCATGAATCATGCATCGTGTCTTTTACATCTGTCTCTTGTATCGTTGCTTCCTCCGCGGCAGGAGGTTGAGATACAGGACTTTCAATAACAGGCTCGGGAAAGATTTCTGTAGAGTAATAATAAGCAAAAACAGTAGCAATAATTGCAAGACCGACGTATGTTGAAAAAACATAAGAGATTAACTGATATGGAAAGGAAAGGATTATACCTATTACAGGGATCAACTTGAAGGGATAGCCGAGTAATAATACAAGGAAACTTACAACTGCATATCCACCGAAAAGGATACAGTAGAGCCAGAATGCAAGCGGATTTCTAACAAGGTAGCGTATTGCTTCCATGAGTGGTTTTAGAGGGCCTGTGTTTTTAAAAAAGAGTGCTGCAACTCCATATAGGGCTATTGAGAGGATTCCGAGGATAAGGGCGAGAGCAATTATCATCAGTATCAGCGAAAAAGAGGTACCCAGAAAAAGGGCGAGTGTTGAATCCTGACTCTTTGCAAATGATACTAAAGCCGCTATTCCACCTCCTAAGATGCCGAGGATAAAAGCAGCAACAAGCAGTATAATTCCAATTACAGCAGTGAAACCGAGTATACGCAGAAAAAGTCTTTTTGCCTCATTGAAGAATGTGTGCATGCTGAATTTCAGGGTTTTGTCTCTGAGTGCCCTTCCAATAACTCCGACAGTGCCTCCAAATACATAAATACCGAGCATTGAAACCAAAATAATGTATAAAAGAAGGCTTGCAATAACTATGAGTAGAAGTCCAAGGTATTTTGATATAATCCCTGTAGGTTCTTTAAATATCCTGAAGATATCTTTTATCTCTGTATACCTGGTAAGGTCTATGCCGAATATGATGAATGCTATAGCAAGTGGTATTCCGACTATGATGAAAAATCCAGCTGTGCTTACAATCACCATACTGATCTGGACAAGCACAAGCTGCCAGTTTCTGTGGACTATTCTGAAACCGTCTTTTATAGCTTCAATATAAGTCATTTATCTAAACCAGATCTTTTTACCTTTATTAGATAAAGTATTATGAAAAATTATAACCTTTCATTTCAATCTCGACAATCTCGAGGAAATCTCTCTTGCAAACTCTGCGAGAGACTCATCACGCGCTCCAAAAACGACATAGTTATCCCATTCCTTCAAACGATTGAAAAGTAGTGATCGCTCATGCAAAACCTCGGCTGATTTACCTGCTGCCTTAATTTCCTGTAATAGGTCTTCGCTTGAGATATCTTTTATAGATGTTCCACCGGCATAATATATTGGAAGTAAAATTAGGTGGTCATCATCACGAAGATTTTCTATGAAAACATCAATATAACCATTCTTCATCAAACGTGTGGGCCCGAAACCGTGAGGCTGGAAGATATAACAGACTCTATGACGAATTTTTTTAACGGATTCCATCAGGCAGGAGATCTTCTTTGGGTTATGCGCATAGTCGTCTACTGCAAAATATTTTCCGTTATTTAGATAAATATCGAAACGCCGTTCAAGCCCTGAAAAATAAGGAAGGACCTCAGAGATATCTTTAAGCACAGTCCCCATTTCAGAAAGCAAGGCAATACATGACAGGGCATTATAAATATTATGTCTCCCCGGGAAAGAAACTTTAAAGTTTACACCCTGTACAGTAAAGTTACTCTCAAACGGCTGATATTCAATCGCATCTGCCCGGTATTCCGAGTCCTTATCTATTGAAAACCTTATTGGTTTGTCAAAATGACAGAGGCTTAAGTTATTGTCATCACCATTGATAATAGTCATCTCTTTTGTATTCCTGCTCAGTATTTCGAACATCTCTGCAGTCTTTTCGATCGGATTATGGTCAAGGCTCAGGTTAGAAATAATTGAATAGAAAGGATGATAATAAACGATCGAGCCATCAGATTCGCACGCCTCTACTATTAAAATATCTGAATTGCCGATGAGAGAATTACCAAGATTGCTCTTTGTCTTAAATTGTTTTACCCTGCCTCCGCCTATTAAATTCGGTTCAAGACCGAGTTTATTCATAAGGAATGTGAGCATGCCTGCTGTGGTTGATTTTCCACTTGTTCCTGAGACAGCAACTGTCCTGAACCCTGACATTATCTCGGACAAATACTGTGGACGGGTCTTCATCGGCATGCCCAACTCCTTTGCCTTAATTACCTCGGGTTGATTGTCTTCAACAGAAGTGCTGAAAACAGCAAAATCAAATGAGCTGTCAATCCCTGAGCCGTCCTGAGGAACAATTGTTATACCCTTGGCTTTTAAAACATTACATATTGGATTGTCAGAATCCCTATCAAATAAACGGTCAGAGCCAACGACAATGTGTTTACGGTCTGCCATAAAACTCGCTATAGCTGACATACCGCTACCACCAATACCTGAAAAAAATATCTTTGACATATAAATTATTTATTGTAAGACAAACCTGAAGCTTATAGCAAAGAGCTGATAGCATCCCAAATCTGCCGATAGAAAATTGTCATTGCGAGGCGTAGCCGAAGCAATCTCAAAATTAGCAACGTTTAGCCTATATTATTCATAAACTTTTCTGATTGAACTGAGGATAGAGTATCCTCGCTCATTCTCGGTCGTCCCTCCCTGCGAGGTTTTTGCCTCATTATTCTCAAATACTGGATTTGAATATCGGCAAAAAAATCCGCTCAAATACTCTATCCTCAGTTGTTGTTACTAATTTTGTGAATAATATGGGTTAAGTTTATTATGTACTCCTTGCTCTTTGCTTTTTGCTTTCTTCAGGTTGATAAAAGATATATAAAGTGTGTATATTATCTAAAATTTTTGGAGGTGTCAGATGCTGATAGATGTGATAGATATGGCTTATGCGATGGCTCCGGGTCAGCCGGGAGGTGGAGGACAGGGCGCTGGTGGATTGGTAGGAAGCCTTATTCCCCTTATTCTTATATTCGTTATCTTTTACTTCTTGCTCATAAGGCCCCAGCAGAAAAGGACTAAAGAGCACAGAAAGATGATAGAGAATCTCAAGAAAGGGGATAAGGTTGTCACATCAGGCGGCGTTTATGGTGTTATCGAGGTTGTCGGAACAAATACAGTCACATTAAAGATCGCTGAAAATGTGAAGGTGAAATTCGGCAAGGCCTATATTGCAGCACTCAGGGCGACTTCGGATGAAGACTGAACCGGAGGTTGAATGAAGAAGAAGATTTTCTGGAGGCTAATCCTGATATGCATTACACTCGTCCTCGCAGTCATCTTTTTTCTCCCCAATACCCCTGCCTTCAGGTATATGCCTAAGTGGTGGCAAAAGGGTATGCCTAATAAAGGCATTGTATTAGGGCTTGACCTGCAGGGTGGACTGCACCTTGTATTCGAGGTTGAGGGAGATAAGGCTGTTGAGATAACAACCGAGAGGCATGCGTCGATATTACGAGAATTGTTTGAAAAGAAAAAACTAAAGGCTGATGTTAGTGTAAGCGGGCTAAATATTACAATAAGTCCGTTAACTGCTGAAATAAGAAAGATAGTTGAAGATAATTATCCAACACTTATGGCTGTTGAGACAGCAAATAGACTTGTGTATAAAATTTCCGATAAAGAGGCACGCAGGATAAAAGACAGTGCTGCTGACCAGGCATTAGAAACGATTCGTAACAGGATTGACCAGTTTGGTGTTTCAGAGCCGACTATTGTCAGACAGGGTGAAAACGAGATCGTTGTCCAGCTCCCGGGTGTCAAAGACCCGAAGCGTGCTATTGATTTAATAGGTAAGACCGCACAGCTTGAATTTAAACTTGTAGATGACGAGGCTCAAATGGCGGCAGAACTTCCTCAATCAGTAATACCTGGTGAAGAAGAGAATCTTTTAAATCAGTTTGCCGGGAAAATCCCTGAGGGCGATGAGATACTCTTTGAGAAAGTGGTTAATAGAGAGACGGGTGCGGTCAGAAAGATGCCTATCCTTCTAAAAAAGCAGGCCGCCCTCACAGGGGATCTTTTGAGTGAGGCTAAGGTGAATATTAACACAAGGTTTAATGAGCCCTATGTCTCCTTATCATTCAATGAAGCAGGTGCAAAACTTTTTGAAGAGGTTACAGGTGCAAATGTTAAAAAGAGGCTTGCGATAATACTCGACAATGTTGTTTATTCAGCCCCTGTTATACAGGAGAAGATAGCAGGAGGGAATGCCCAGATAACCGGGAGTTTCACGATGGATGAGGCAAAGGACCTGAGCATTGTATTAAGGGCGGGTGCACTTCCAGCGCCCCTGAAGATGCTTCAGAATGTAACAGTCGGGCCATCCCTCGGCAGGGACTCTATAGAGGCCGGCAGGATGGCAGGGATAATCGGCACTATTGCAGTTGTGGTATTCATGATATTCTATTACAGGCTTTCGGGTATAATCGCTGACCTTGCATTGCTCTTAAACATAATACTTCTCCTTGGTGCTATGGCATCACTTAATGCGACACTTACCCTGCCCGGAATAGCAGGAATTATACTGGCAATCGGGATGGCGGTTGACTCTAATGTCCTGATGTTCGAGAGGATAAGGGATGAGCTCAGGGCAGGTAAGACCCCACGGGCAGCAGTTGACTCAGGTTATCACAAGGCATTCTGGACGATCTTTGACTCTCATGTTACAACGTTGATAACAGCAGCAGTTTTGTTTCAATTCGGCACAGGGCCGATAAAGGGCTTTGCAGTGACACTGAGCCTCGGTGTTGCCATAAATCTTTTTACAGCGCTTGTCGGCACAAAATCAGTCTTCGATATTATCAATAGCAAACGTGAATTAAAGAAGCTGAGCATATAAGGAGAATTAATGGTAGAGCTGATTAAAAACCCTAAAATAAACTTCCTCGGCAAGAGATATATAGCCTTTGCCTTTTCAGGAATTTTATCCGTTATAGGCATTATTGCAATAGTACAGATAGCAACAGGTCATGCAAACCTTGGGATAGATTTTGCAGGTGGAACTTCCATTCAGCTCAAGTTCGAGAGACCTGTTGTGCTGCATAATATCAGGCTCGCTCTTGAAGGAGAAGGGTTGAAGGACTTCGATCTTCAAGACCTGCCAACCATAAACAAAATACTTATAAGGGTTAAGAAAAGCGAGCAGGAACTCGGTCGGGTTTCAGAAAAAATAACAGGGATACTCAGTCAAAGGTTCCCTGAAAATAAATATGTGGTTGATTCCACGACAGAGATAGGTCCGAAGGTTGGAGGGAAGCTCAGGGCAGATGCGGCAAAGGCAGTCGCAATCGCAGTAATCGGGATACTTATATATGTTGCATTCAGATTTCAGTTCAAGTTTGGCGTGGGTGCTACCATAGCGACTTTTCATGATGTCCTTGCCGTACTCGGATTATTCTATATTATGGGAAAGGAAATAAACCTTATCTTTGTTACAGCACTTCTCACGATTGCCGGTTATTCCCTCACGGATACAGTGGTTGTATTTGACAGGATAAGAGAAAACCTGAAGCTGAAGCAAAGGGAAAATATCGAGGCGGTGATGAACAGCAGTATTAATGAGGTCCTGTCAAGGACAATAATAACCTCTACAACCGTTCTCCTTACATCAATAGCACTCTTCTTTTTAGGCGGCGAGGTCATCCATGACTTTTCATTAGCCATGATAATGGGTGTTATTGTTGGAACATATTCTTCAATATTTGTTGCAAGCCCGATAGTGCTGATATGGGGAGGCAAGAGGCCATTTGCAAAGAAATGAGATGGCATAGAGCTAAGAGCAAAGAGCTAATAGCGTGAAGCACGGTTTCAAGAGTACAAAACTCTATGCTCTATGCTCTATGCTTTAGTGCGGTTATGCATAGGCGTTGGCTTGTCAACAGAACCAATCAGGAATATATAAACTATCTATCAAAAAATACATCTGTCTCTCCTGTTATGGCTCAGATATTTATAAACAGGGGGATTAAGACACCAGAAGAAATAAGTTCCTTCCTGAACCCTCAAATCTCGAACCTATCCAACCCATTTGATATAGAAGGAATGAGGATAGCTGTTGATAGAATAATGACTGCATCAAAGAGTGGAGAGAGGATACTTGTCCATGGTGATTATGATGTAGATGGGCTTTCAGCGACAGCGATAATCCTTAAGGCATTAAAGATGCTTGAAATAGATAGCCACTATTTTATACCTAACAGGATGGAACATGGCTATGGTTTTAACCCGTCATCAGTAAAAAAGGCAAAACAGGTAGGTGCTACTCTGATAATAACCGTTGACTGTGGGATAACATCATCCGAGACAGTGGCTCTGTGTAAGAAGGAAGGTATTGATGTCATTATAACCGACCACCATGAACCCCCCACCCATCCCTCCCCCTCGAGGGGGGAAGGCAAGGGAGGGGGTGTAAGTATGGAAACCGGCTTTTTACTTCCTGATGCACTGACTGTTATAAGTCCCAAAATCTCAAATCCTCAATCTCAAGTTTCAAATCTCTCAGGCGCCGGTATTGCATTTAAGCTTGCACAGGCTATAGCAATTCAAGATTCAAGATTCAAGATTCAAGATTTCCTCGACCTTGCTGCCCTTGGCACCATGGCTGATGTTGTACCTCTTACAGGAGAAAACAGGCTTATAGTAAAAGAAGGCTTGAAGTTGATAAAGAACGGGACAAGTCCCGGGTTGAATGCATTGAAGAAGGTCTCGGGCATTGAGGGAAAGATTCTTAAACCGGGTCTGCTGCTGTTTTCAGTAATCCCGAGAATCAATGCAGCCGGGAGGATTTCTGACTCTAACAATGTTATGAAGCTTTTGCTTACCGATTCCGACGATGAGGCAACTGACATCTCTTTATGGCTGGATAAAGTTAATTCAGAGAGACAGAGGGTAGAGGAAGAGGTTTATCAAGAAGCCATCTACAAGCTCAATAGTAAAGGTATAGGCCCGGCTATTGTGCTTGCCTCTGAAGGGTGGCATTCAGGTGTTATTGGCATTGTAGCATCAAGGATTGCAGAGACCTTTTATCGTCCTACATTTGTTATTTCTATAAAAGGAGACATCGCCAGAGGTTCGGCAAGGAGCATACCTTCTTTTGATATATACAGGGCACTTACAGGCTGCAGGGAATTTCTTACAGGATTTGGCGGGCATAAGCAGGCAGCAGGGTTGGAGTTGAAGGTTGAGGATATTTTATCCTTTGAGGAATGTATTAACAGGATCGCTGATGAGACCATTACCGAGAAAGACTTTATTCCCTCAATAAAAATAGATGCAGATGTAGACTTTTCGGATATAAATTTTAAACTGACAGCCGAGATCGGAACACTTGAGCCATTCGGGTTTGGAAACCCCGAACCGCTCCTGGGCTCAAAAAGACTCGAGGTTCTTTACCCGAGGATAGTAGGGAACAATCACCTCAGGATGAAACTCAGGCAGAGGAACCAGTCCATTGATGCAATAGGGTTTGATATGGGAGAACAGCTCTCAGCTCTCAGCTCCCAGCTCCCAGCTATGATAGATGCTGTATTTACACCATTCATGAATGAATGGGAAGGAGCTATCAGCCAGAGGCGGGGCATTCAGCTAAACCTGAAGGCATTCAGACCAAGCCTTTAAAAAGCATATAGCTATGAGCCATGAGCTTCGAGCTATTGTACTAATAAGTTGTATAATAAATTTATGGTAGAAGAAACTGTAACCATTGATGACCTGATAAGAAAAATCCTTTCCTATTATCCTAATGCAGATGTGGAATTATTAAGGCGTGCCTATCAATTTTCGAGTGAAGCCCACTCCAGTCAGAAGAGGGTTGAAGGCTCACCTTTTATAGGACATCCCCTTGCGGTTGCATCAATCCTTGCTGATATGAAGATGGATGTGGCAACCGTTGCAGCCGGACTTCTTCACGATACAATCGAAGATACAAGCACGACAGTTAAGAATATAAAGGATCTTTTTAGCGAAGAGATAGCTTTTCTGGTAGAGGCGCTGACAAAGCTCTCCAGAATGGAGTTTATGACCAAAGAGGAGGCACATGCAGAAAACTTCAGAAAAATGCTCTTAGCCATGTCAGAGGATATCAGGGTAATACTGATAAAATTTGCAGACAGGCTTCACAATATGCATACATTACAACATCTGCCGGAAAACAAGCAACAGAGGATTGCAATGGAGACACTCGAGATATATGCACCAATCGCTAACAGGCTCGGTATCGGGTGGTTGAAGATCGAACTTGAAGATCTGAGTTTTAAAATACTTATGCCTGATCTCTATAACGAGCTTGTCAGGAAGGTTGCAAAGAGAAGAGAGGAGCAGGAGGGATATTTAAGAGAGATTACCGATTTAATGAATAACAAACTGAAAGAGGAAGGCATTTCAGGAACAGTATCAGGGAGGATAAAACATTACTATGGTATCTATCAGAAGATGCAGAAACAGAGGATCACATTCGAGCAGGTTCATGACGTCCTAGGTCTCAGGATAATCACAGATACAAAGGCTAACTGCTATGCGATCCTTGGTCTTATACATTCCCTCTGGACACCCGTACCCGGCAGATTTAAGGACTATATAGGGGTACCAAAATCGAATATGTACCAGTCTCTGCACACAACTGTTATAGGGCCGAAAGGAGAAAGGGTGGAGTTTCAGATAAGGACATCTGAGATGAATATGATTGCGGAGCACGGAATAGCATCACACTGGAAATATAAGGAAAAAGGCGTAATTGATGAAAAAAGCGACAGATATATCTCATGGCTGAGAGACTTAGTGACGGCTCAGAGAGAGCTTGTTGATGCAAAGGATTTTCTTGAAGCTGTAAAGGGAGAGGTTGTTCCCGAAGTAATATACGTTTTTACACCAAAGGGAGAGATAAAAGAGATGCCTGTAGGTTCAACACCGGTAGATTTTGCATACAGTATCCATACAGAGGTAGGGCACAGGTGTGTTGGTGCAAAGGTAAATGACAGGATAGTACCTCTTAGACATACCTTAAGAAACGGTGACACTGTTGCGATAATTACCTCTCCGACACATGAGCCAAGCAGAGACTGGCTGAAGTTTGTTGTTACACAGCGGGCAAAAAGCAAGATAAAACAATGGATAAAGGCTGAAGAGCGGAAACAGAGTATAGAACTCGGCCTCAAACTCCTTGAGGGAGAACTTAAAAGACATGATCTCAGCATAGCCGTCCTTAAATCAGAAGACATACAAAAGGTCCTGAAATTTTTTAACATCCAGTCCCTTGAAGACCTCCATGCCTCTGTCGGTTACGGAAAAATATCAGCCCATCAGGTTGTCAATAAGCTAATTCCCGAGAAGCCGGCAGAAGAGGTTCCGGTTACAAGGATTACAAAACCCCCTAAGGAGTTGAAAGGTATAACAATTAAAGGAGTAGATAATGTTTTATACCATACTGCTAAATGTTGTTACCCTATCCCCGGTGATGGTCTTGTGGGTTTTGTGACAAGAGGCAGGGGCGTCACGATTCATCGAAAAGACTGCCCAAACCTCGACAGGCTTGCTGTTGATAATGCAAGGCTTGTTGATGTTGAGTGGAAGACAGAAGGAGATGCAACATCACCTGCAAGGCTAATAGTAGAGACAGTTGACAGGCCTGGCATACTTGCAAACCTCAGCGCATTAATATCATCAGTCAATGTAAACATAAGCCATTTGGAGGCGAGTTCAACAGAGGACAAAACGGCGTTTATCACATTTATTCTTGAGGTGAAGGATAAAAGCCAGCTTTCAGGGCTAACTCAAAAGATTGCACAGATGGAGGGAATCCTGAGGGTGAGTAGATGAGATTTTTGTTATAATTTATCAATGAAAAAAATTCCTCTAAAATACCAGCCACTTTTATGGTCAAAAAACATAGAAAAATTGGATTTGAAGCAGGATAAAATTTATATTATCCACCAGATTTTAAGTTATGGCGATTTAAAGGAGTTAAAGTGGTTATTCAGGATTTATGACAAAAAAGAGATAGAAGAGGTGTTTATAAAATTCCCCAAAAAAATTTATCAGTCAGCGGTTTTTTATTTTATTAAGAATTTTGTTCTTGGCGTAAAAACCAAAAGATTAAGAGAAAAAAACTATGTCAAGTCTTTACCTTGATATTTTAACCGAAGACCAGAAAAAAACATTAAAATCCTTAAAGACATTTTCAAAATACGGATTCTTGGCAGGCGGGACAGCGTTGGCTCTTCAACTTGCTCATCGAAGGTCTTATGATTTTGATATTTTTTGTCCCAAACCTATTCCAAAAGGATTTCTTTTTATGGTTAAAAAGCAATTTAAAAAAGTTCAGGTTCTGGTTGATACCATGGATGAATTAAGCTTTATCTCTCCTCTTGGGGTAAAGATTAGTTTTGTTTTTTATCCCTTTAATCCTATTTACAAAACAATTTCAATCTTTACTTTAAAGATTTATAATTGGAAAGAAATTGCATTAGACAAGGCATATGCTATTGGCAGACGGGGTGAATGGCGAGATTATATCGATCTTTATTTTGCTGTCGAGAAAGGATTTTCTCTCAAAAGTGTTATTAAGGGAGCTAAAAGAAAGTTTGG
>Ga0315268_10004147_pt1 | contig 15814 bp, 15 predicted proteins | sample C1_top_MG_FD_204535 | JGI IMG/M metagenome (GOLD analysis project Ga0315268, IMG submission 204535) | Sediment microbial communities from Yellowstone Lake, YNP, Wyoming, USA - C1_top | ecosystem: Environmental > Aquatic > Freshwater > Lake > Sediment | place: USA: Wyoming | collected 2017-08-01
CCACTCCAGCGTCTTTAAAATATCACCGTATTTCCGTGAAATGAAGTCAAGGGTGGAAGAAAAATTTTCAAAATCGTCATTTTCGCAATTGAAATGAAACATTATTCCGCTTATGAGGGAAGCGACTTCAAGAAGCGATTTTTTATCTATTACGCCGAGCCGTGAATATTTTCTTGCAGGGTCGGCAAGATCGAAATGCGAATAACTGATGCCGGGGTTCACCCTTAAGCCGACCTTCAGCCCGCAGACATCTTTGTAAAACATTTTCAGCTGCGACACGGAATTGAAAATGATTTTATCGGCACAGTTTTTTATTTTTTTTATATCGTCTTTCGAGAATGCAACGCAGTAGGCGTGGACTTCTTTACCGAATTTTTCCCGCCCGAGCCGGGCTTCATACAGGGAACTGCTCGTTGTCCCGTCCATGTATTTCTTCATCAGCCCGAATACGCTCCATGTGGAAAAACATTTCAATGCCAGCACAGATTTTGCGCCGGAGTTATCCCTGATATATTTTATTTTTTTTAAATTTTTCAGCAATTTAGTTTCGTCAATTAGATAATAAGGGGTCGTTAAATTCATAGTTAGTTTAACATCATCGTGAATTCCTATTTTTTCGTTGTATATTAATTTATCAAATTAATTCTTTTATGTCAACATTTTAAATGGTTTGGGATGCTCTTGACAAATACTTAATAAATATGTATATTAAATAATTATTAAGTATATATTAAGTTATCATTAAAAAGGAGACACAATAAAAATGGATACAGTGATTTTAGTCGCTGCTTTAATAACGATACTTGCCTTAATTTTTAATTTTACGAACGGTTTTCATGATTCTGCGAATGTAGTGGCTACAGTTATTGCTTCGAGGTCGGTCGAACCGGCGGCAGCGATGATTTTAGCTGCGATTGCGGAGTTTTTTGGGGCGTATTTTTTAGGGACCGCTGTCGCCGAGACCATCGGCAAAGGAATAGTAAACCCAAATCTTCTCCGCGAAGGCACAGTAGGCGCGCTGGTCATCACTTCTGCTCTTATCAGTGCTATTATATGGAATCTCATTACATGGTATTATGGAATGCCGTCTTCCTCATCCCATGCTTTGATTGGTGGGCTTATCGGCGCATTTTTTTTCGGATGGGGCATTGATCCAATCAACTGGAAAAATGTTTTGAACATAATTCTGATAATGGTACTGTCACCGTTTATAGGATTCCTCATATCATGGATACTTACCCGTATTACTATCTTTTGTTGTCAGTGGGCGACCCCTAAGGCCAACAGCGTTTTCAAAAAAATACAGATTCTAACCCTGATTACTCAGGCAATGGCACATGGAACAAACGACGGTCAAAAAACAATGGGCGTTATAACATTCTCTTTGATAATTTTAGGGTTGTATAAAATCCCGGCAGGTCAGTCGATGTCCGTGCCTCACTGGGTTGTCATTTCCTGCGCATTGAGCATGTCTATCGGTATGGGCATAGGCGGCTGGAAAATTATCAAAACACTCGGCAGCAAACTTTATAAGATAAAACCGCTTCATAGTTTTACTTCCCAGACAGCATCTACTCTGATAATATATCTGACTTCTGTTTTCGGTTTCCCAATTTCTACGACCCAGGTAATTTCTTCGTCCGTGATGGGTGCGGGTGCGGCAGAACGGCCGAATATGGTAAGGTGGGCGGTTGCTCAGGATATGTCACTTACTTGGTTGATTACAATCCCAGTTAGCGGACTTATTGCCGGATTTATATTTTTTATACTGAATAGCATTTTTTGAGTTCCGAATCATTAAGATATTTTTGGCAGAAAAACAGAGAAAGTAGAACCCTCCCCTATCCGGCTGGTTACCTTTATCCTGCCTTTATGCAAGTTAATTATGTGCTTGACAATAGCCAATCCCAAACCGGTTCCGCCCATCTCTCTTGAACGGGCTGCATCCACGCGGTGAAACCTTTCAAAGATACGACCGATGTGTTCGGCTGGGATGCCTGTACCGGTATCCGAGATATCAATCTTGACCATTTTTTCCAAATTTTCCGCTTTTACCGAAATACGACCGTTTTCCGGAGTAAATTTGATAGCGTTATCCAAGAGATTAAAAAATACCTGCTCCAGTTTTTTCCCGTCTGCCATGATTATCGGCATGTCGGCGGGAATGTCGATTGCTATCGATTGTTTCTTGGAATGTATGCCCTCCTCAAAAAGTTTGCTCACACTGTTAATTATTTTCTTGAGGTCGACTGAGGCAGCGTCTATTTTTGTATTTTCCGCCTCAATTTTTGAAAGCGTAAGCAAATCGTTGACTATATTGTTGAGCCGATGGGAGTGGTTCAGCACGATGTCAAGAAATTCTCTGGCTTCCTTTTCATCGTTCATCGCGCCGCCGATCAATGTCTCAACGGCCCCGGCGATAGCCGTAACCGGCGTTTTTATTTCGTGTGAAACATTGGCAACGAATTCACTGCGCAGCTGTTCCAGTTTTTTTAATTGTGTTATATCATGAAAGACGGCGACAATACCCAGAAAATTACTGCCTGTACTTACTATATTTGAAATCTGTATCAGAAAAACGCGGCTCTGTACATCTTTAATGGATATTTCTTTCCTGAGCGGCTCCCTAGATTTTATGCTTGCCCCTATAATATCACAAATCTCATTGCTCTTTATTACTTCCCAATAATATTTACCTTCGATTGACTTGAAAGGTATATGAAACATATCAGAAAAAGAATGGTTTGTAATCAAGATTTGGTTATCGGCATCAATTACTATTACGCCTTCAACCATACTTGAAAGAATAGCGAGCAGTTTGTTTTTATCTTCGGTTATTTCAGTAATTTTTTTCTGCACTTCATCTGAAAGGATATTGAAACTTGCTGCAAGATTTCCCAGTTCGTCCGACGAATTAATATCCAGTTTCTGATGATATTTCCCTCTCGCCATTTCTTCGGCGGTATCTTTCATCTCAAGGAGAGGTTTTACAAAAGAAGCGCTTGTAAAGAAGCTGAGTCCGAATGCGATGATTAACCCGATAAGTATGGCAAGTAAAATTATTCTCCGGATATGTTTTATCCCGGCTTTTACATCGGAAAGCGGTTCTGATACCCTGATTATTCCCAATAGTTTGCCGTTTTCGACGACCGGCATCGCTACATAGAGCATATTTACTTTCAGTATATGGCTGTAATGTATATTCCGCCCTATTTTCCCAGACATGGCAGTCCTTATTTCCGGCCGGCTGCGGTGGTTTTCCATCTGCCGCGGATCTTCGGTAGAATCTCCTATTACAGTACCGTTGGGATTAATTACGGTTATTCTCGCATTCGTTTCAGCGGCCATTTTCTTTGCCGCATCTTGTATCCCCCGAACATCGTTTTTTATTAAACTTTCCTTGAGAATTTCGCGCAACATTTTTACGGATAGTTCAAGTTTACTTACAATTATTCCCTCATAGTAACTATTTATCGAATAACCGATTGTGACGGTAAGAATGCCGAATGAAATTATGATTACTATGATATGTGAAGCAAAAAGTTTTTTTAATATTCCGCTCATAGAATTATTGGGTATCCTTGAGCCGGTAACCGATTCCTCTGACTGTTTCAATTAAATCGCCGGCGCTGCCGAGTTTTTGCCTAAGCCATGTTATATGCACATCCACCGCTTTGTCAGCTGTTTCAGTTTCCCCTTTCCACGCATTTCTTAATAATTCTTCACGGCTAAAAACCCTGCCTGGATCTCTTGCCAGCAGAACCAGAATATTAAATTCTATTTCAGTAAGGCTTATGGATTTGTCTTTTATTTTAACATTGTGCCTGGGGATATCTATCTCAATATAGTCTGCCCTGATAATTTCAGGATCGTTTCTTTCTGCGCCAGAATTTACCCTTTTCAAAATGGTTTTTACTCTTTCGACGAGGACTTTCGGGCTGAATGGCTTTGTGATGTAGTCATCGGCGCCCGTTTTCAGTCCTTTGATTATATCCGCTTCCTCAGATTTCACGGTGAGCATAACCACCGGAATGCTTTTAGTTTTTTCGGTTGATTTTAATTTCTTACAAATTTCAAGACCGTCAATCCCCGGCAGCATTAAATCAAGAATAATCAGGCATATACCGTCCGTAGAACCGATGATGTCCAGCGCCGCACCACCGGAATGAGCTTTAATAACCCTGAAACCTTCCTGCCTCAGGTGGTACTGAATAATGCGGACTATGTCTTTTTCATCGTCTATGATTAGGATTTTTTCTCTGGACATAGATATTTTTCTCCTGTTCGGAACCTTTTAATATTTTCCGTCACGGTTTGAAACACTAAGATATCGCTAAATATTTACTAAATGTGTCTAAGGTTTGATAGCAACGAAATGCCGTGAAATCCAATCCAGACAGTATTTGCTGTATTGAACGGCAATTTTTACAATTTTATCTATTATTTATATAAATTTCAAGCAATGGTTATGAAATTTTGTGTTATTTTTCTTTTTACAGATGTCTTATTAGAAAAATTTCACTGTTTAATTCCGGGTTATTCAGATTCTCATTTTCAGTATATGTTTATCCACCATGTGCTGGGGGTGGTAAGACATCTTCGCTCTTCTCAAGCCCTCGGACCCCATGTCCTGTTCCCTGTTGACATAGGTGTAATTTTGCAGCCGGTTTTCGCAGAACATCTGGTTTATCGCCTGATAGATGCCCTTGACTGTCGGGTTGCCTTTTTCAAGATGAATCACTGCTGTATCCGGATTGAGTTCGCTGCCTACGGTAAATGCTTCTACGGTGCCGTTTATTTTTATTACCGCGCCGAATGCGTCCAGGTGGCTTAAATTGTTCAGTAATTCAAGGGCAGCCAGGTTTTCTTCATGCAGAGGATAATTTTGTATGCAGGCATGCGTTTCGCACCATTTTTTCTGGAATTCCAGACAATCCGGAATAATTTTTTTAGTGATATTGATGTATTCGAACCGGTAGTCCTTTTTGAACTGCCTGATAAGGTTTCTTTTGCCGCCGTATTTCCGGCCGTTTAATTCTATAAGGTCTTTTATGAGATACACATAATCGGCGCAATCCCTGTCATCTTCTAATAGGAATTCTGCCGCCAGTTCCGGCTGCCGGTTTAGAATCTTGTCGGTTATACCGTAGATTCTCGGTATTTTGCCGTTGTTCTTCTGCCAGTCCAGGATGTCTTTTATGGTTTCAATAAACTGGTTGTATCCGATCGGCGGATAAAAAAAATCTTCTTTTTCGGCAAAAATGCATAAATTCCCGCGGAGCCGGCCGAGCCGCATTTTTTTGATGTCAGCCCACATAAATATTTCTGTAAAATTAAGCTCTGAAATTTCCGGATGTAATTTCAGAAAACTATCCTGCAATAGGTTTTTGTGCTCAATACTTACCTGAACGAGTTCGGGGAATTGAGGAATATTTTTTATTTCCATAAATGATTAACGCGGGTTGCCCGCGTGTTTAATTGACTTCATGAAAAAATTGCCTGCCAAGACGGTTATTTCGTCGAATCATTTACCGTAACTGGGAAATCTATTCTGAAAGTTTCACCTGATTTAAGCGAAATAGAATAAATTACTATCCATTTACCGGGTATATCGAAATTTAACGGTAATAAACTACAAACTTCCGGGGTTATGCCGGGGTATTGTTTTTTAAGGGCAAGCACCCGCATATATCCGGGTGTGTCCGGCATTAGCGAGGTACATTCTATTTGTGTTTCATCCATCGCCACTGGTTTGTTGCCTGTCTTATCGAATATTTCCAGCCGGAATTCAATCCCTTGATTGACTACCGGTCGCGCCGGAATGTTTTTAAAAGTTATCCTGTATTTTTCGTTCTGTGCTATCCAGCCTTCATCAGTCCTGTCGTATTTCAGGTTCTTCAAATCGTATTGCGACGAAAAAATATGTGTATTTCCTATAGTTACGCAGGAAGGAGTCAAAATCAACAATGCCATGACCGATAAAAACAGCATAGGCTCAATACACAGGCTGCTTCTGCCGAAATATTTTTTCATAAAATATCCTTTTATTAATTATATCATAATTATAACCGGGGTTCAATTCAGTTGGAGTAGTAAGCGTATTTTTTTACATTCTCATCACAATTCATGGCAATGCCTCCCGCAAATAAAAGGAATGCCGGCAAAATAAAGTTTGTTGCAGGCCGCTGGTAATGGTATCATACTTAAAAATGCACCGCGTGCCCGAGCCAGAAAATAAACGCTATTGCCAGAATATGAAGAATCCACCAGCCGGTTTTAAAAAGCATGAAACGGTACATTGCTGCCTCCTTATTTCCAGAGGATATTACCCGTGGCATATATTACCGATATGCCTATAAGATGCACCCACCACCAACCCATATTCGGGTATCTGAAAAAGCGTCCTTTCGGTGCCGGGTCCGCATCTGATTTCAAAAATTCCATGTCGAACAGCGCTTTACCCACGGCAAATTTGCCCCACAAAAGCGATATATCGGCAAGCGTGGTATTCAATATAATGCCCTTGAATGTTACCGGGCTGTTGAAATTGGCTATGGAAAAATGTGCCATGGTTATTGTTCCGATGATGACGAAGAACCCGTTCAAAATATAGCCGGGCGTAATGGTTTTTCTGAACCAAAACAGCACAGGCAGGCAAAAAACACTGATTATCCCGGTCAGGAACGGGACATAATTGCTTGTGTTTTTTGAGACCGGATGTATCCTCAGGTGAAGAAGCCATCCGCCGAGCCCCAAAAAGAATAGACCGCCCAATAAGGTCAATTTTACCATATTTTTTCTGGTCATAAAAACCCTCCTAATAGCAGAAGCTATTATCCGTTCAAATAGTTTTTTCCAGTACTTGTTGTATCTGTAGTTTCCTGTCTGCGTGTGGAATTTCCGACCTTGAAAATTCTTCTTCAAAAGACGGAGCTTTTTTTTCATAAAAAATACCGAGCGGGATTTTTGTATCGGTAGTATAATCCCATTCCCGTACTCTTTTCATAGCCATATTAAAGTCGCCGGGTTCATGGTCTTTCATCTCGTAGACATTCTTGTTGTAATATTCATACATATTGAAGAAAGTTACGCATACCTGCAGCACATCAACGAAAGAAAATCCCTTGTGTAGAATTGCTTCTTTCAGTATTTTTTTTAAAAGTTCCAGCCCGTTTGATGTCCCGCGTGCTATGAAGGTAGCGCCGCTTGCAAGCATTATTTCGAGGGGATTGATAGGTGTTTCCTTTGTACCGAACGGTGTGGATCGTCCTTTGAAACAGCGCGGCGATGTGGGTGTGTATTGTCCGGTGGTGAGACCGTATACGCGATTATTGTGGATGATTGCGGTAATATCTATGTTTCTTTTTGCGGCAAAAATAAGGTGTTCCAGCCCTTCGCCGTATGCATCCCCGTCGCCGGAATGGCATATCAGCTTCAATGCTGGGTTGGCTATTTTTATCCCGGTCGCTGGCGGAAATACCCTTCCGTGCAGCGAATAGAAACTGTTGACATTCAAATAATCAACGATTTTGGCGTGACATCCTATGCCTGAAACGAGTACTACATTTTCAAGAGGGAGTCCTTCTTCGTTCAGCGATTTTAGTACAGCTTTAAGGGCATTCAGAATCGCGAAATTACCGCAGCCGGGGCACCATGTATTAACTGCATTAGTGTTTAAATTTATCATTTTCCTGTAACCCTCCCTATTTCAGTTTCAAGTTCGTCTGGTGTAAACGGCCTGCCGTCGTAACGCAGTATTTTTTCATCAGCATCAAACCCGTACTTATTGATTAAACGCACCAGTTGTGCTGTCGCATTATTTTCTACTGTTATCAATTTTTTTACGCCCACCATCGCTTTTTTGAATTGTCCTGCAGGGAAGGGGTGAAGTGCTATCGGCTGTACCACCTTTAAGCTGAATTTCCTTGCCGCCTCCACGCACGCACCTTTGTTTGATCCCCAGCACAGCAGCGCAGTTTCAGAGTCCTGTCTGCCGTACACCCTGACCGATTCATAATTGTCCAGTTCGCTGAGTAGATATTTTTCTTTGCGCAGTATTTTATTCAGCATTTTTACCGTAGTATCAGCGTCTTCAATAGTTATTCCGGCTTCATCGTGCTGGTAGCTGTTTGCTTTTATAACGGCGTCTGCGTCGGGCGGGAACGCCAGAGGTGAAACGCCTGTTTCAGTGTCGAGATACCTCTTGTATGTTCCGTTCCTGTCCCACAATTCCGCGCTTGTTTCCCCGGCATCCTTTATTGAACCGTAATCGAAACTAAAAATGCCCTCGCCGAGTGTCTTGTCTGATAAAACGAACGCAGGCAGCTGATACTTCCATGAAAGATTTAATGCAATGTTTGACCAGTAATATGCTTCTTCGGCATCTCCGGGCGCAACTATCAGGCGCGGGAATTCGCCCTGACCGGCATTCAGGGCAAAGTGCAGTTCAGTCTGTGCGCTGTAAGTCGGCAGCCCGGTAGACGGTCCCGGCCTTTGTCCAAGTACTATTACTACAGGCAGTTCCGACATTGCGGAAAAACTAAGCCCTTCGGTCATCAGGCAGAATCCTCCGCCGGAAGTGCCTACGGCAACTTTTTGTCCGCAATAGGCAAATCCGGTCGCCATCAACATAACCGCTATCTCGCTTTCAGGGTGAATGACTTTTAAAGAAAATTTTTCAGCGACTCCGGCAAGAAAATGTAGGATCGGTGATGTGGGTGTCATAGGGTAGGAAATGTATGCTTTCAATCCGCCGTTGATAAGGCCCAGACCGATAGCTTCGTTGCCGCTTACAACCGGCAGAGGTTTTTCTCCGGTAGGTGTTATTTTTATTGACTCTTTTGCCTTATCGTAAGCCAGTTTTGCTATTTTTAAATTCGGCCCGGCTTTTTCACCGAAGCTATTTTTAAATACAGTTTCCAGAATGTTCCAATCAATGCCGGAGACCTTACAAAATGCACCTATGATGCCTGTATTGCGCATTATTTCCTGCAGGTTTTCGGCTTTTATCATTTTTGTCAGTGGGATGCCGGTTGACTGTATTCCTGACGGTAGCGCTCCTGGTTTTACTACGTCGGAATCATATATTATAACTGCATCTTCTTTCAGCCGTTCTTTGTGGATGTCCAGCGTTTCCTGGTTTAGGGCAAGCAAAAAACCTATCCTGTTATTATGCGAGGCGATTTTTTCCCGGGATGCACGTATTATTGAAAAAGTATGGCCACCCCGTATCAGCGACGGGTAATCGCGGTATACGTACAACCTGTATCCGAGCCGGTTGAATATTGCCGCTATGAAACTGCTCGCTTTGTCTATGCCGAATCCTGCTTTCCCGCCGATTAGTACTGAGAAATCAGTTTTTTCTTTCATTTGACCGTACCTCGTTTTTGAAGCAGTTCTGGTATTAATGGTTCTATCAAAAGTTGGATGAGGCAACCTTCCGAGCCCGCCGCACAAATTGGCGGGCGCAGCGACCTATTTGCTGAAATACATATATAACCCTACAGTGGCAAGGAAAATCCCGAACATCTTTTTCAGCATAAGCTCGCTGACTCGCTGCGCAAGTCCCCCGCCGAAATACCCGCCTATGAAAAACCTTGCTGCTATCAGCACGGCAATTTTAATATTGATATGCCCCGCTTGATAATATCTAATTGCAGCAAGCAGACCTATAGGCGGAACCATCGCAGCGAGGGTGGTCCCCTGCGCCTGATGCTGAGTCATTTTGAAAATATAAACCAATATAGGAATTAGGATTGCACCGCCGCCGAGTCCCAAGACACCTCCGAAAACGCCAACAAGCGCTCCCACCACAATATACAAAATATTAATCATAATAAACCTCCGTGCTGATTTATGCCCAGGCATCAATCAGCCGCTTACCATCGGCACAAAACTTACCGGAATAATATAATTTTTTACAAATTTACCTTTAATTTTTTGAGCCTGAATAAGATCCTGCGACAAGCCGCCTATCGGGCCGGTCATTATCCCGCCTTCCTTCAACTGTGATATCAACTGTCCCGGCACATCGGGCGGAGCACATGTAAAAATAATTTTGTCGTAGGGAGCAAATTCAGACCAGCCGGAATAACCGTCGCCGGTTTTTACTTTAACATTTTCATAGCCGAGTGACTCAAATAATTTTTCGGCATTTGCCGCAAGCTCCGGATTTAATTCTATTGTGTAGACATTTTTACACAGAAGCGAAAGCACCGCTGCCTGATAGCCCGAACCTGTCCCGATTTCAAGAACTATGTCGGTGTTTTTAAGGTCGAGCAACGCCGTCATAACGGCAACGATGTACGGCTGGGAAATCGTCTGGCCGCCGCCTATCGGGAGAGGTTCGTCCGCATAAGAATATTCTCTTAAACTTTCAGGAACGAATCTGTGCCTCTCAACGGCAAGCATGGCGGACAGGACATTTTTATCGGTTATTCCCCGCTTTATTATCTGCTCACTGACCATTTTTTCCCTGAGTTGTCTGTATAACTCGTAATCGTCCATAATTTCCTGCCGAGCATAATGCCGGTATTGCAATTTCAGCGATTTTGAGACATTCCCGATTAATCTGTCAAATCCGGTTTTCTAATAACTATTATTGACCTGCCGGGCAAAATATTTTCAGGCAGTCCGGTTTTCATTATAATGTCTTTATCCTCCATTCCCGATGCGGTTTTTGAGCTTACCTGTAAAACTAAAAAACCGCCGTTCTTCAACAGAGGAAAACACAATTTTTTTAATGACGGCGGTTTTGCAACCGCACGGGCGAGCGCAATATCAAATCCGGCGGCATATGTTGACATTTTGGCTACATTTTCCGCCCTTTCGTTCAAGACCTCTGCTTTTATATCCATTTTTCGGCACAAATGCCGCAAAAACTCCGCCTTCTTAGCGGTTGAATCAACCAGCGTAAGTTGTATTTCTTTCATATAGATTTTCAGAGGCAGACCGGGGAACCCGGCGCCGGTGCCTACATCAATCAAGCGGGCGTCAGAACGCCCGCTGTGGACACTTTTAACCACACCGGCAACGCTCAATGAATCTATAAAATGATTTACTATAATTTTTTCGGCTGACGCGGGGCCTATCAGGTTGATTTTTTTGTTCCAAATCAGAAGTTCATTTATATAGACATCAAATTTCAGTATCTGAGCAGCATCAAGTTTTATATTGATTATGCTTAAACCGTTAAAAAATATTTCAGCCAGTTTATTATCCATAGTTTTTGCCCATTATTGCCAGCTTAAAGCTCCTATTTAATATGGGAGCTATGTTCGCTGTTTTAAATATCGGCGCGAGGGTGTTCCTGAAAGAAACCTCACGGAAGTCAGCTTAAAACTTCCTGCTGACTGAGTGAGAGCCCGACCTCTGGGTCGAGGCGTTTTCTGTAAGGAATTCCCGAGTGCCGCTTTATTTCACTCCGGCAATCTTTTTTATTTCATTACAGATTCCGCCGGCATTTTCAGAAACGGCAAACACAATAGGCAAAACTCTGCCGGCAACTTTTATATATATCTTTCCGCCCTTGCTTTTTATATTTTTAATCAGATTATACGGTATTTCCTGCTTTCTGCACCAGAAATTTTTGTATGCAAAATGGACATCAAAGAACCGGAATTCCGCTCCCCAGCCAAAAAAATTCCTGCCGGATACAGTCAGCACCGGCTCGTCATCAAGTTCGTCCAATGTTATCAAATCCTGATTGTTTTCATCCATTTCTGCCGCCTTTTGCAAACCATACCATCAAAATACTGATGTCAGCAGGAGTTACCCCGGAAATTCTGGACGCCTGTCCTATGGATAAAGGCCTCACATTCTTCAGTTTCAGCCGGCTTTCTGTAAGAAGTCCGGGTATTTTGTCGTAATCAATGTTTTCGGGAATCTTTTTATTTTCAAGTTTCTTGAATTTTTCCACATCTGCAATCTGTCTCTTTATGTAACCTGCATATTTGGTTTCGATATCAATTTCAAGCATAAGGTTTTCCATAGTCCAGGGCGATATATCATCTGTAAATTCAATCCTTTTTTGCTCAACTAACTCCCTGTATTTTTTGAATTTTTCATAAATATTTTCCGGAATCAGCCCGTATTTGAAGCCGTAATCCATCAGCCGCAGGTCGGCATTGTCGGCACGCAGAAGCAGCCGGTACTCGGCGCGTGAAGTGAACATCCTGTAAGGGTCAAGTATGCCTTTTGTGACAAGATCGTCAGCCAGAACCCCGATGTACGCCTCATCCCTGCCCAGGATAAGCGGTTCAATACATTTAATTTTCGCGATAGCATTGATGCCTGCAGCCATGCCCTGACCAGCTGCTTCCTCATAACCGGAAGTTCCGTTTATCTGGCCGGCAAAAAAAAGATTTTCCACATTTTTTGTTTCAAATGTCTGCTTCAGTTGATGCGGCGGGCAAAAGTCGTATTCAATAGCATATCCAGGCCTTATCATCTCGCATTTTTCAAGCCCGGGAATCGTTTTGAGGAGTGCTGTCTGAACATCGTAAGGCAAACTTGTTGAAACGCCGTTGCAGTAGACCTCCTCTGTATTGTAACCCTCAGGCTCAAGAAAAATCTGATGCCTGTCCTTTTCCGGAAATTTTTTTACCTTGTCTTCTATTGAGGGGCAATATCTCGGACCTATGCCTTTAATCTGGCCTGAGTAAAGCGGCGCCCTATGAAAATTTGCTGCGATTATCTCGTGAGTTTTTTTGTTTGTGTAAGTGAGCCAGCACGGCAGTTGTTTCTGCGTGATTTTTTCGGTGAAATGCGAGAATGGAACAGGCGGCTCGTCACCCGGCTGTGGAGTGAGTTTGGAATAGTCAACGGTTCTTCCGTTTATGCGCGGCGGGGTGCCTGTTTTAAGCCGTCCGACCTCAAAACCGAGTTGACTGAGCGAGTCGGAAAGATGCATTGCGGCAAACTCGCCGGACCTGCCCGCATTGAATGTCTCCTCTCCTATATGAATAAGCCCTTTCAAAAATGTGCCGGTCGTTAAAATGACAACTTTGCCGAAAAATTTTATGCCGGGCTTGGCTATAATGCCGATGGCTTTTTTATCATCTGTCATTATCTCAATTGCCTCACCCTGTATCAGCATCAGGTTTTCTTGTTTCTCGATCGTATGTTTCATCGTGAACTGGTAAAGTTTTTTGTCGCACTGCGCGCGGGGGGACTGTACAGCAGGACCTTTTGAGCGGTTGAGTATGCGGAATTGTATGCCGGTTTTATCTGTATTTTTTCCCATCTCGCCGCCGAGCGCATCAATCTCCCGCACAATCTGCCCCTTTGCCACGCCACCAATCGAAGGGTTGCATGACATCTGCGCGATGCTGTCTGCGTTTATTGTAAGAAGCAGTGTCTTGAGTCCGGCACGCGCAGCAGCAAGCGATGCCTCGCAGCCGGCATGTCCGCCTCCAACAACAATAACATCAAATTTTTCGGGAAAGGTAAACATAATATTTATTTTTTAGAAAAATATTTTTCAAGCCCTTTTACGACCGCTCCGGAGATTTTTTTAATATATTTTTCGTCCTTCAGAAGTTTTTCATCCTCTTTGTTTGAAAGATAGCCGTATTCAATTAAAATCGCAGGCACTTCCGCATACTGAAAACCTACAAGATGCTGTTTGACAACGCCCTCTGTCCTGACACCGGTTTTTTTGATTTCTTCAAAAGCTGTTTCGGCAATTTTTTTTGAATCGTCCTTGTACCACATAAACAGCACTCCGCGCTGTTTTTTATTAGATGACCAGTTACAGTGTATCCTTAAAAAAAGATCCGCTTTTTTGGAATTGGCGAACTCGGCCCTTTCTTTATTGTCCTCGTCCTGCGATTCTGCGCAGCGCCAGGAACTGCCTGCATCCCTGGTAAAATAGACCGTGGCGCCGCTTTCAAGCAGTATATTGCTTAAGATTCCGGCTATTTCTAATGCCTCATCCCGTTCGTAAAGCCCGGATATGCTGCGGCAGCCGCTGTTGACAATTTGTCCATAATTGTTTTTAGCACCGTGGCCGGGGTCAAGAACAATCACCTTCCCAGCCAAAGATGAGGCAAAAACGCACGGCACAAGGCAAAATATGTATATCAATAAGGCAGCAAATCCGCTATTTTTTTTACGCATTGGTACTCTATGTCCTTTTTTAAAATTTTATCCCTGAAGAACCTCAGGGCAAATTTATCCATTTTATTAGAAGCAAGGGCAATTAAAATATTCTGTTCATAATCCGGAGTCAAGGACGACTTTGACTCTTTGCATTCCCCTATCCAGACGATTTTCCTGCTGCTTTTCTCAAAAAGTCCGATTTCCATTTCAAATTTGTACGAATATCTCATTGATGTGGTGTAATTGCCGAAATTGTTTCTGCCTGGTATGAGCGTGTAGCTGTCTATCACAAATGTCTCGCATCGTTTGATTATACCTATAATTATTCCGTCAACCCCCATAATATTGCTCATCATATACAACTTATCTGCTGTCCCGGGAGCGCAAAAATCGTCCAGACAGCGGAAACTGTCGCTATCGAGATTATTTTTTGCCAAAATGTTTTTCACCGCATCCGGATGTATCACCCTCAAATATCTGCCGCTTTCAAGAAGCGCATCGTAAAGGTGGCTGTCCGTAATATGCCGTATCCGTTCCGCTCCGTCGCGGTCAATAAGCATCTTCATCTCCCGGTAAATGCCCGAAACTTTCGACATATCATCCAGAACGGACGGTATTTTGACAAAAGGGATTAATTCGAGGGAATGGGCGGTTGAGAAACCTATGCACACCGGAAAAACGGCAACGGATTTTATTTTCTGTATATTTTTTTCGGAATAAATTACATGGCAGTCGCTGCAGAATGCCGCTGAAACCAGCATTAGGGCAAGCAAGAAAAAAGCAAAACCGGTTTTTTTTACGCTCATCAAAATATTTTACAATTAGTTTCCTGAAATTTCAAGCAAATAGCGGTTTAAACAAGGTATTATTATATTTTTTCTGCGAAGGAGAGCAATTCCACGATGGTTCAATTAAAACATCCCCTGAGTTTCAATCCACGCGCCCGCACGGGGCGCGACCCCGATTTTTAAAAACCAGCCGAATAACTTCTTGTTTCAATCCACGCGCCCGCACGGGGCGCGACATATCTGCCCGGCAGTTTTTTTATTCATTTGGATGTTTCAATCCACGCGCCCGCACGGGGCGCGACGGTTTACGATACCAGCACTCTTACAGCAACAATGTTTCAATCCACGCGCCCGCACGGGGCGCGACATAAGATTGCCGAATGATTCTCAAATTCAACAGAGTTTCAATCCACGCGCCCGCACGGGGCGCGACATTTGAAAATATAACATACGATTTTAAAGGCGGGTTTCAATCCACGCGCCCGCACGGGGCGCGACGGTGTTGCCGGTGATACGGTTACGGGCGATTTAGAAGTTTCAATCCACGCGCCCGCACGGGGCGCGACCGGAGTGTTGAGGGGTGGGCTACCTTGCCTTAAACGTTTCAATCCACGCGCCCGCACGGGGCGCGACATACTGCCGATAAACAAACGTCTCGGCTCCAGGATGTTTCAATCCACGCGCCCGCACGGGGCGCGACAAAAAGACATACTCCCACATCGCCATAGTTGACCGGTTTCAATCCACGCGCCCGCACGGGGCGCGACGACAGGGGCATCGGATATATTTACGCAAGATATTGTTTCAATCCACGCGCCCGCACGGGGCGCGACTTCTTAATGCTTATGGCTCATGTCTGGCTACGATGTTTCAATCCACGCGCCCGCACGGGGCGCGACTTACAAGGGGCAAGTAATCTTAAAACA
>Ga0315268_10004148_pt1 | contig 15813 bp, 12 predicted proteins | sample C1_top_MG_FD_204535 | JGI IMG/M metagenome (GOLD analysis project Ga0315268, IMG submission 204535) | Sediment microbial communities from Yellowstone Lake, YNP, Wyoming, USA - C1_top | ecosystem: Environmental > Aquatic > Freshwater > Lake > Sediment | place: USA: Wyoming | collected 2017-08-01
CTGGAGTCCATGTCCTTGTACGCCTCGAAGAACAGCTCCTTTATCCCCTTCTCCGGGAATTCTCCGTACCTGCTCTGCCCCGCTCCCACAATTGCGACTCTCTTCATATCAGGTCCCTCGTGAATCCCATCCTACGAGACCGTTCCGAGCCCAATCCGGACTCCGATTCGAGACGGCATTTTCGGCGAGTCTGGAATGGCTTTTCTCCAAACACGAATCCGGCTATTTAACCGTTCTTAATCAACCTTTGCGAGCGCACGCCCCCTCCAGGCATTGGCATCCGAATTCCATTCGACGGATGCGCAGTAGCGCTGCCGAAATCGTATTGTCCAATCGAGCTTCGTAACAACTTCAATTCACTGCTGAGCAGATGATAAATACGCAGAGTCACAATGTGGTCGTCCAGTGAGTTCTGAGGTGAATGTAGTGCGCCCGTACAAGGAGATTCCGCTCTGGAAGAACGTGACTGAGAAGGAGTGGAACGATTGGAGATGGCAGTTCAGGAACAGGGTCACGACAGTCGATCAGCTGAAGCAAATCATTAACCTCACACCAGAGGAGGAAGAAGGCGTCCAGAAGTCCCTCAAGGTCTTGAGAATGGCCATCACACCGTACTGGGCTACGCTCATGGACCCTGACGATCCACACGATCCTATTAAGATGCAGGCCGTGCCCACGATCAAGGAGATAGATTTCAGCACCAGCGACATGGAGGACCCGCTTTTCGAGGACATCGACTCTCCTGTTCATGGGCTCACGCACAGGTACCCAGACAAGGTGTTGTTCCTGATTACGGACCAATGCGGGATGTACTGCCGACATTGCACAAGGCGGAGATTCGCAGGTCACACGGACAAGGAAAAGAGCGCTGAATCGGTCGATGCGGCAATCAAGTACATCAAGGAGCACGAGGAAATCAGAGACGTGCTGCTTTCAGGCGGAGACTGTCTCATATCCTCTGATGAGCGGCTTGAGAGCATCATATCGAGGCTCCAAGCGATTGACCATGTTGAGATAGTCAGGCTGGGGAGCAGGGCACCAGTGACCTTGCCGCAGAGAATCACGCCTGAGCTTTGCAACATGCTGAAGAAGCATCACCCTATCTGGCTCAACACACATTTCAACCACCCTAAGGAAATAACCCCGGAGTCGAAGCGAGCAGTTGAGATGCTGGCGGATGCGGGCATACCAGTGGGCAACCAATCTGTGCTCCTGAAGGGAGTCAACGACTGTCCGACAATAATGAAGAAGCTCGTTCACGAGCTGGTCAAGATCAGGTGCAGGCCCTATTACTTCTATCAGTGCGACCTGTCCAAGGGCATCGAGCATTTCAGGACGTCCGTCGCCAAGGGGATAGAGATCATGGAGGCCTTGAGAGGTCACACGTCTGGGTTCGCGGTGCCAATGTTCATCGTGGATGCACCTGGAGGCGGCGGGAAGGTCCCAGTAACCCCCAACTACCTGATATCCATGTCCGACAAGCGAATCATACTCAGGAACTACGAGGGCGGAACGTTCCAGTACCCCGAACCGAAGGACCGTGAGAGCGTTTGTCCTCCGACCTGCAGACTGTGTAAAGACTACAAGGGCATCGAGAGCACTGAGGGCGTTGCAGGCGTGCTGTCTGGGAAGAAGTTCTGTCTGATCCCTGAGGGCAATGCCAGGGCTGCAAGGAGAGCGAAATACGACAGGAAGGCATAGGCGAAAACCGATCTATCAACCTCCTTCACAAATTCCCTTCTGAATGAGGCGTCGGATTCTATGCTCGCGCGCTTTCGGGCCGCAGGTTGATGGCTCAACCTCTAACTCCGAAAAGGTTAAAAGCGACTACCCTATTCTTCGCCCCCAGATTTTGAGAGGAGAGTCCATGGAAAGGAATATTCTCATTGGAGAACTCGCGTCCCTTCCCATCGAGAAGCAGAGTGTCGAGTTCGTGGAACGGAAGGGCATAGGCCACCCCGACAGCATCGCGGACGGGTGTGCTGAGAGCGTCAGCAGAGCCCTGTGCAAGATGTACCTCGAGAGATTCGGAAGGATCCTACATCACAACACCGATGAGACACAGATAGTCGGTGGGCAGTCCGCTCCAAAGTTCGGGGGCGGGGCGATTCTGGAACCGATTTACATCCTCCTAGTCGGCAGGGCAACGACCACGGTTAACGGGGAGCGGCTGCCGTACAGAACAACGGCTCTCAAGGCAGCATCCGAATACCTCGAGAAGACGTGCAAGAACCTCGATGTGGATTGGGATATCGTCCTTGACTGCATGATCGGGCAAGGCAGTGTCGACCTCAGAGGGTTGTACGACCAGCGCCTCCTGGCGAACGACACTTCATTCGGCGTGGGGTTCGCACCGCTGAGCGAGACTGAGAGGATCACGCTCGAGACGGAGCGTTTCATGAACGGGAGGCTCTGCAAGAAGATGCCCGAGCTTGGCGAGGACGTCAAGGTGATGGCGTGCAGGACAGGCAACAACATAGACCTGACGGTCGCCGTGGCGATCGTCTCGTCAAAGGTTCCTGACAAGTCCCATTACAAGAGCGTGATACAGGAGTGCAGAGAGAACTGCCTCGACAATGCGCAGAAGCTCACGAAAAGGAAGGTAAACGTGTTCGTCAACACCGCTGATGACTACGAGAAGGACATATACTATCTCACGGTCTCAGGTCTGTCAATGGAGAATGGGGACGACGGCTCAGTTGGCAGGGGCAACCGGTCGAACGGGCTCATCACCCCGATGAGGCCCATGAGCATGGAAGCATGCGCGGGCAAGAACCCTGTAACGCACGTTGGCAAGCTGTACAACCTCCTGGCAAACCAGGTCGCGGCAGAGATTCACAAGGTCGGCAGGGGAGACATCACCGAAGTCCACACAAGGATACTGTCCCAGATCGGCCACCCGATCGACGCTCCCCAGGCTGCAAGCGCCAGCATAGGCTATGCCGAGGGGGTCAACCCGAAGAAGTACGAGGCTGAGATCAGGGCAGTATATGATGAAAAGCTCGCCAACATCGGTTCGCTGACGGAGCAGATCGTCACGGGCAAGCTCACCGTATTCTAAGGTAAGACATTCAAAAACATCTGGGGTCAGTGCTGCTCCTGCGCCTGCCACTCTAACTTCTTCACTTCTTCTTCCTTCGCCTTCAGCACCTTCGCTAGGTCGGAGAGTTCCTCTTCGATGAGCTGCAGCCGGGACCACTCGCCCTCGATGTGCTCCTCATCCCTGCGGATCTTCTCCTCGCGCTGGGAGAGCTTCAAGTATATGTCGTCCAGCTCCGCCTTCCTCCTGGTCAGCTCTTGGACGGTCTTCTCGTCGACCACGGAGGAAATGCCTTTTTTGGTGCCTTCCACGCTCTCCCACAGGTCCCGGATCTCCACGCGCTCCTTCTCCAACCGCTCCATCTCCAGAGCAATCGTTCTTTCCTTCGTCTCGAGGTCACGCTCCCTGTTCCTGACTGACTCTTCGAAGGCCCTGATCTCGAGTTCTTTCCTGAGAAGCGAATCCTCCGTTGCTTCCGCTGGCTTGGGGGCAGGCTTCATCTCCTGGACTACGAGAGCCACCTTCTGCCGGACTTCGTCCTCGAGTTTCTCTCTGCGCTCCTGGAGCTCCTTGCGCCAGTTCTCCAGTTCTTTCTTGAGCTGCTCAAGCCCGGCATCCTTCTGCGCCAAGAGCCCTCTCTCCTTCTCCAGGTCCTCCTGGAGGAGAGAGAAATCCAAGACGTTCTGCTCCAGCTGCTGTGTCTTCCTAGCGACCTCTTTCTCCCTGACCTCGACGGCGCTCTTCTGAACCGCAATCTCTTCGAGCACTTCCTTGTATTCATCCACGGACTTGTCCATGCCCTCTTCTCTCATGTGGAGGGCAGTCTCCAGCGATGTCAGCTTGTCACGCATCTTCTGAGTCTCTTCCTCCTTTGAGACCAGGTCACTGAGCCTTGCATCGATCTCGGCCTGCTTGCGCGCGGAGGACGATTCCCTCGCAGTAATGACCGTCTGAGCTTCGACAAGGGCCTTCCTTGTGGTCTCCAGCTCCTCCCTGTCCTTCTCGAGGGTCGCATAGTGTTCGGCCCTCTCGTTGAGCTCTCTGGTTCTCGCCTCGATTTCGTCCTTGGCGCTCTCCAACTCAGACCATGACTTCTCCATTTGGGCCTTATCCGAGGCCTTTTGATCCTCAAGCGCCTGGCGATCCTTTGAGAACCTCGCGAGCTTCTCCTCAATCAGGCGCTTCTCTTGGTCGAACGCTTCTCTGTCTGCCGCCAGGGCGTTTCTGTCGATCTCGAAGTTCTTCAGCCCCTCAGCTACCTGGGTCTGCTTCTCGTTGACAGCCCCCTCAATCGTTGCCACCCTTCGCTCCCGCTCTGCGATATCATTCTCCTGAGCCTGCAGTTGCGCCTGGGTAGCCTCCAACATTTCCGCCTGCTCCTTCAGGGATTTCTGATGCTCATCAAGCACCCCCGACTTCCCAACATGCTCCGTCTCTCGAGCGTCCAGGTCCGCCTTCAGTTCCGCCAGGTTCTTCTCCTTAGACCTCAGCTCAGTTTGGAGCGCCTCGGCTTCCGCGAGCCTCGCCTTCAGGAGTTTCTCCTTCTCAGCGTACTGGCCCGCAGCCGCCTCGAGCTCTCTGGAATCTGAAGTGATTTTGTTCTTGTGAGTGACCATCTGAGCCTTTTCCGCCTCCAGCTCCTTCATGGTCTTCTGGGTCGTCTGTTGGAAGGCCGCGAGTTCTTTGTCGAGGGCCGTTCTGTCGCTCTCGATAGCCTTCCTGTCGAGCTTCAGCCGTTCGTCCTCCTTCGCCAGGACGTCTTTTGCGAGGGCGACCTCCTTCTCGCGACCTTCGAGCCTGCTCTTCCTGTCAAGGAAGTCCTTCTCTCCAGCCGCGAGGCGCTGCTCCCTCTCGCTGATACCTTTCTCAAGGGTCGCGATCTCGCCCTTCATCTCTCTGAGCGATGCATACTCCGCTTCCAGAGCCTTACCTCGATCCTCCAGCATGCTAACGCTCGCCAGGTGACTGGATTCCATCGCGGACTTCTGCAAGACGATGTCAGCCTCGCGTTTGTCCATGTCCTCTTTCGATGCCGTGAGCGCCGCCTCTCTCTCTTTGAGGTCCGAGTCTTTCTTTGTATTGGCCTGCGATATCTCCTCCAGCTCCGACTTCCACGCCTCTAGCTCCGTCTGCTGAGAAGCAACCTCATCTGCCTTCGCGCGGACAGCTTCCTTCTCGGTGGAGAACTTCTTGACTTCATCCTCGAAGGCTCCTTTCTTGGATGCGAGCACAGACTGTGCGCTCTGCAGCTCCTTGAGCTGCTCCTTGATCAGCCGCTCCTTCTCGTCGAGCGTGGTCTTGGTCTGCTGTAGCATCTCGCCCGTGTTCCGGATATTATCGATCTTCAAGGCGAAATCGCGCTCAGACGCCTCGATCTCGTCGTGCTTCTTGGCCAGTTCGCGTCTCTTCGTGTCGAGCTCGACTCTCTCCTCGGCCATCTTGAGCTCCGAAGATGCCACGTCACTCGACCTCTGGTCCAGTATGCGCTTCATCTCGTCGATCTGCAACGACTTCTCGTCGACCTCCTTGCGGTCCTCCTCGAGTTTCGCCAGCTTCTCCTCGAGAGACTTCTGGAGATCAGTTGTCCTCCATATGTGGCTCGATTTCTCATTATCGAGCGCGATCCTGTCCTGCTCGATGGCGTTGCGCTCCTGCATCAGTTTCTGCTTGAGCTCCTCGCTATCTTTCTCGAACGCAGTCCGCTGTTTGACAAGTTCCGATGCTTTCTCGTCGGTCTCTTTCTTGAGTCGATCAGACTGAGCAACGCTCGTCTTTAGCTCCTTCTCGCGAGCATCAACTTCTGCTATCTGGATCTGCAGGCTAGAACTCCTCTCTTTCAGCTGAGTCTCGAGGTCGTTCAGAGTCTTCTTCCGGGACTCGCTCTCTCTCGAGAACCTATCCTCATCGGACCTCAGCTTGTCCTCCCTCTTCTGCAGTTCCACGCTCTTACGGTTGAGGTCCGCCCTGAGCTTCTCGAGCTCATCCTGGAGACGTTCGTGCTCCTTCGTGAGCGTCTCCTCCTTCCTCTTTGCAGCGGACTCGATAAGCTTCGCCTGCTCCATCATCTGTTTCGAGTCAGTCAGTGCCGAGGAGGCCTGTTTCTCCCTTGACTCGAGGTCTGCAAATCTGGAGCCGACCGAACTCTCCTTCTCCTGAAGAGCCTGTTCCTGCCCGATCAGCTTCGTCCTCAGCGCCTCAAGCTCCCCAGTGAGCTTTGACAGTGAATCTTCTCTCTGAGCTAGGTCCGAGGTGGTCCTCTCAATGGCCGCCTTGGCCTTAGCGATCTCCTCCTCTTCTCTCTTCTTCGTCCTCTCGAGCTCTTTGCGATCTGAGTCAATCGTGGATCGATCCTTCTCGATCTCCACCTTGCCGAGCGCGAGCGCGTGCTCCCTCTCCTGGAGGTTCTTCTCCCTGGCCTTTGCCTCCTCCACCGCCTTGTTTGCCAGGTCCTCCTTCTCCTTGACCGCCAGGAGGCGTGCGTCTACAGATGTCTTGTCTGCCTCTACACTCGCTGTAAGCTCGGCCAGCTTCTGTCTGTCTGCCTCGAGCCGCTTCATCTCACTCTGGAGCTCATAGGTCTTCTGCTCGGTCTTCAGGCTCACGATCTTGTCTAGCTGAAGGTACCTCTGCTCGATCTCCTTCTCCACCATCTCGAGGTTCGCTTTCTTGGAGTCTAGGTTCTGCATCTCCTTGGCGAGCTTCGCCCTCACCTTCGAGGTCAGCTCTGCCTCTTCCTTGGTGAGCTTGATCCTGAAGTCCTCAAGCTCCTTCCTCGTCTGTCGCACCTTTAGTAGGGTCAGCCGGACCTCCTGACGTTCCCTGTCGAGCTCAACATGCTCCGCTGCCAGCTTCCTGGCATCGGACACTTGCTTGTCCTGGTTGATGGCGACCTTCTTCTTCTCGTCCTCCAGCCTCTGAGCTTCCATCTGGAGCTCGTCCTGGTGCAGTTCTGTGATAAGCTTGTTCTCTATCTCTGGCCGAATCGTGGCGATCTTCGATTTGTCTCCTGAGAACACCTCCAGCTCCTGCTGCAAGGAGGCAAGTTTGGACGGTTCCAGCGTGGACGACTTAAGGGATACGATGCAGACGGCCTTCTGCACGGCCACGAGGTCTCTTATGGTCTGCACGAGCCGCATGACGCTGACGAACTTGTTGTTAGTGATGAGGTATTCAAGAGAGTCTATCAGGATCAGCCGGCCTCCGGCCTCCTCTAGGTAGCTCCTGACCGTCAGGCTAAGCCTGTCCAGATCCTTTGGCCCAATGGCGTCCTCGCTCATAGCATTCGTCAGCCAGTAGATCGGGATGTCTTGCAGGTTGAGGGCCTTCCTCAGGTTCTTCGGGTAGGTCCTTGACACGATCATGCCCTTCATTCCCTGGTTCACCGCGGCGATGAAAAGCGAGTAGGCCAGGTCGGGCCGCTCCTCCTCGACAAGGTAAGTCACCGAGAGCTCCAAGGGAGGTCCCTGATCCACCTGTGCGGGCTCTGTCTTATGCTCCTCCGGCGGTGGAGCCTCCGGCTGGACCTCCGCAGGCATCTGATCCACTTTGGCTGGTGTGGTTTCTTGCGGGGACTTTGACGCGCTCTCTCTAGCCCTATCTCTGAGGCCCATGGTAGCTGAGCTCCGTTGATCCGTTCGCGCATCGGGGGAGGCGTGGATGCGTTCCTGCTACTCTAGTAATATTGCGAGATGTACATTAAATCATATGCTAGATTCTCAATTTGTCTAGTATGCGCTCGTAGAGCGCGAAATCCTCCGACCGGGAGAAACGGTCAATGACCTCCTCCGGGAGCTGGCCCAAGAGCTGGTCGAGCACCCTCAGGAGCCTCTTGAGATCTTCATCCATGACCTTGGCATCCGAGAGCTTCTTGTCGGTGTCCGACTTCTCGGTCAACAGGTCGTTTATCTCCCTCTCCAAGGCGGAGATCACTACATCAAGGTCGGCCTCGGCCTCTTGAACCTCCTGCTGGACACCGTTCTCTCCGGGTCTATCCGTTCGCACGGCCGTCTTGAGAATGTTGAGCTTGTCCCTTAGCCTTGCCTTCTCGTTCATCCATTCTTTCTTGACCGTTTCGACTTCAGCTGCCGTGGAGGCGCCCATGGCAGAATACCTGATCTTGTCCAGCTCAGCTCGTTCGGCCTCAAGCTTGGTCAGCCGTTCCTTCATGGTGGCTTCGAGGTCATCCAATTGCCTCTTCTTGGAGGCGTAGGCCTTGATCTTCCTATCAACCATTTCCTCTCGTTTCGAGAGCTGTTCCTCCTTCGCCTTCAGCTCCCCCAGCTCTTTCTCCTTCTCCTCGAGCTTCATCTTCAGGGCTTTCGCGGCGAGGCCTTTCTCCTTCGCCTGCTGGCCTATATCAAAGGAGTCGATTAGGGTGGTTATCTCGTCAGCAAGAGACTCCATGTGAGCTTGAAGCATGATCAGGTCGCCCATCTCCTCAGCAAGGGCGACGACCTCGGCCTCTGCCTGCGCGGCGGTCGGGGCTTTGTCATGAGAGGCCTTCATAACGCTCAGCCTTTCCTTTTCCTCCTCCAGTCTCTTTTCCATCTTGTGCAACATTTCGGACCGATTGTTGACCAGGTCCTCGATGCTCATCCTCAGCAGTTGGAGCTTCTCGACTTCGGGCTGAGCGGCCAAAGCTGATGGAACTGGAGTCGGGGCGACCTTGCCCCCCGCATCAACGGGACCTTTGCCCCAGTCGATCAGCTTCTCGAGCAGCATGTCATCGTCTGAGGGGCTTTGGCCAACAGTCTTGACCTTGAACTTGAGATTGCATTTGGGACATTGAGGACTCCCCAGCGCTAATACAGTCTTGCACCTGGGGCATGCGAATGCCTTCACCTCGTCTTCCAGCAGCGAGAGGCAGGACGGGCATTGCTTGGCATCGTTCTCGACCTTTTCGTTGCAGGAGAGGCAAAATGCCTCGCCTGTTCTCAATACTCCCTTGGATGCCACTTCTATCTCTCCAATTCTGTCTCAATCGATGGATGGCCTGGATGGCTTGATGTCATCGCTTTGGGGCCTATTCGTATCTGTCGTACATGACCAGCTCTTCGAGGTTCCTGCGAGGGGTTTTGTCGGGGGTTTCGTCTGGGTATCCCAGAGGCGTCATGGCGATCACCCTGATATCCTCTGGGATTCCTAGGACCTCCCTGATCTTCTCTTCCTTGAACCATGCGATCCAGCACGTCCCAAGGCCGAGAGCATGCGCGGCCAGGGTCAGGTGATCGACCGCGATCGCGACATCGATCACGTGGCTGCTCATGTATCCGCCAACAGTCTGGAACGCCTCGTCAGGCACGCCACATGCAACTAGTACGATCGGCGCCTGCGCGATAAATCTCTGGCCGTTCGCCCCAGCAGCTATCTTGAGCTTGATCTGCTCGTCCCGAACGACGACGATCCTCCAGGGCTGGGCGTTGTCCGCGGAAGGGGATAACCTCGCAGCGTTCAAAACCTCTTTCAGGAGGTGTTCGGGAACGGGGGTCGGTTTGTATCTCCTGATGCTCCTTCTAGTCTTGATGGCTTCCATCAAGTCCATTGGGTCACACTTCGTGATACTGTGGCTGGGAATATTAAGGTTTCCTCACGAGAGTGGGTCCGTGAGAAATACTGGCATGCGGCGGCTGAATCATTCGACGAGTTTGATAAGGGTTGCAGTCTTCAAAACGCCAGGAAAAGCGCGGAGTTCATCGACCCGTTTGTTGAGATCGTCCAAGGAATCCGCCCTCAGACGGACCGCGACATCGTAGTCCCCGCTGCACTCGAAGACGCTTTCCGACATTTCCCTGGCTTTGTCCTTGACCGCAGCAGTCCTTCCCACATTGGTGTCGATCAATACGATGCCCTCGAAACCCACCGGGGAAGTCTCGATTGTGAACTTCTTTATGATGCCCTGCTTCAGAAGCTTCTCGATCCTGGCCCTGACCGCGCGTTCAGTCAGACTCACTTGCCTCGCGATCTCAGTGTTCTTCATCCGGGAGTTCTCCCTGAGGAGATTCAGGATCTTGGCATCGGTCTCGTCCATGGTCGAGGGTATAGGTTGTTCCTGTTTTCGTACCTTTCGATGAAAATGGACGCGTTCCCCCAAGTCACACTGGGAAGGCTAATGAGGCGTACCCGTAGGTCTGGTTATGCATATCGATAACAAGACGGACTGCAAAGCCCACTATCACGATCACGAGCAACAGAGCCCCGATCACGAAGGCTGCTCCTGTCAGCTTCTTTGCGAGCTTCTGCATCACGCCCATCGATTCCAGAGCGATGAACATTATAGACATCACGAATGCCGCCATAGCCAGCGAGGACATTAGAACCAAAGCTTCGGTCGCCAAATCCTCTGAGCCACCCCAGACATTCATGTTCAACACCAGCAAAGACATACTCCCAATTGCGAGGAGAACGGATCCCCAGAACGCGAACCGAGGATATGCCTTGTTCTCAATGACTTCGTGGGTCGTCTTGTCGCCTAGCTGAGCCCCACATTGAGCGCAGAACTTCGCGCCCTCAGACAAGCTCGCACCGCATATCCTGCAATTCATATCCAATTCCTCAGGTATGAATTGTCCCCGGTGCGTATTAACTCTTGCCAGATATGCGGCTGAACCGCCCACTAGCAGGAGGTTCCTAGTAACGAGAAAGCGAGCTCATTTGTACTCAGCAGCAAGGGACAGCTCCGGGAGGAAGCTGGCCGAATTGACCATTCTTCAGGCAGTGGATACCATGACTATGCCCACGATCACCAATGCAACAAACGCCCACTCTATCCAAGACAGCCTCTCCTTCAGGAACGAGTACGCAAGCAGAACGACGACAAGAGGGCTTGACGCGACCAGGGGGAACACTACGGACGCGGGACCAAGGGATACCGCATTGATCTCGGCAAAGAACGCTATGTTGGCTACCATGGTGGCCGTGATAGCGATGATCAGGGGAACAGACCACCTTGGTATCGACTCCCTGATTCCCAGCCTCTTGAGCTTGTAGTATCCGACTGCGGTGGGCGGGATTATCAGCCCATATATCCCGAGGAAAAGCAGCGGGTGGAGCCGGTCAAGCGTCATCTTTGTGAAGATCGCCCACATTCCCCAGAGCAGAAGCGAGACGATGCAGATGAACAGAAAACTTCTCGTCGCTGGTCTCTTCTTCTCTGCTTCACCGTGAACATACGAAAGAGCGATGATGGAGCATGTGATGAGCAGTGCTCCACCCAGCTGGGTTACGGTGGGCGACTCCCGAAAGAACAGAATCGCTACGACTATGACCATCACAGGGTATGCGGCGGTAACGCTGCCAACGATCGATATCGGCCCTCGCTCGGCAGCTTCGACATATGCGTAGTATCCGAGTTGTCCGAATGTGGCCGCGACCAGACCTAGCACGAATGCGGCCAGCTGTAGGGACCAGATCAGCCCAGTCACCAGGAATGGAGCCAGGCACACGAAGTAGATCGGCAGCTGGACTATCGAAAGGAATATCATGTTGGGGGCGGTGAGACTGTTGAGCGCGAACTTCTGAGCCACCTGCGAACTGCCGTAGAGACCTATCGCCAGAAGGGCAAGAGCCAACCACAATGTTATCATATGTCGCTCTCTTGTTCATCCAAATGAGGTCTGTGGGTCATAATGCTTTTTCGAAAGATCCAGAAGAAGAAACGGAGTGGGCCCAACCGGATTCGGACCGGTGACCTCCCGGTTATCAGCCGGGTGCTCCAACCAAGCTAAGCTATGGGCCCATTGGGGTTTGCGCAATATACTGATTGGGGTTAAATACTTTCGTTGGGGAAGAAACTGGCGCCCTGATATCAATCCTTGAAAGAGAATTCCTGGTATGCGCCCTCGCAAGGGTGCCCCTTACAGACGTGAGCGACCTTGTCAGTCAGGTCGAATATGACCGAGAAAACCGTCTCGGAAATGTCCATCTTGTCAACCCTTGGATTCCTGTGGAGACATATCGATTCGGGCCTATTGACATGGTCCTTGAGAAGCGAAGTGATTGATTCGACGGTCACGGAACCTAATTGCTCCTCCGCGAGCTTCAGTGCGCGAAAGTACCTGACATAGGAGCTCGACAGCGAAGAAGGATCGCTCTCGAACTTCACCATCTTGTCTGCGAGGTAGTGGTTTGTATGAACCAGGTACCCATCCAGAGCATACAGTATCGCGAAGTCCGTGGCGGATCCCTCGAGCGAGTAGATCTCTCCGTTGCTGTCGGAGCAGATATTGTTGTAGCACGATGCGCGGCCTTCGGGCATCGTGAATGAGATCATCTCCCCGATCCTCTTAGCCTCCAGAGCCTTCCTGACAGGGAATACCTTGGGTATTCCGACCCGTGTGTCATTCGGGCTGAGCGCATTTCTTGTCAGGCTCAAGCCAGCGCGATTCATCCCAGACGTGGGAAACAAGCCGGCATATGATGTAGTGACGAACTCCGGTTTGCCTTGCGGTTTCGCATGCAGAAGCACGACTGTCTCGATCTGATTCGATGTCCAGTCCTCGTTGTGGGCTATGAGGACATGTCCGTCTTCTGTGACATCTCCGTTGAACGCGACATCCGTGCACCCTTTAAACCCAATGGGGGACAGGAGCTCGTGGCAGCATAGCGTGAAAGCGTCTTCGAAGGGCAGCTTCGCACCCTCGGCATAGCCCCTGATCTCGTCGACGAATTCAGGGTAGAAGTCTTCCGCGAAAGGCAAGTGCAACTTCGCCCGGTCGACCGCCTTCTGCCAGCTAGCGCCTGTCCAATAGGAGATATACTCGGAGATTGCCTTCCTGTAGGCATGCCCCTTCGCAGCACATTTTCTCCCCGCCACTTTCCCCATGTCATAGGGCTTTCCAGAAACCTCGACAACTGGCAGCCCGCCCTTCTTCGTCATGACAATCGGTCATTCTGGAGAGCGTTCTGGTCTAAATAAGGTACTGTGCTCTATCTGGCACCCGACGGGACTGCCTGCAGCATCCTCAGGGCCATCTTGGATAGCTTCTTCCTCGAGTCGACTATTAGGCCTGCAGCGGATATCTCCAGCGGCCTTGGAAGGGTGTCATGCGCGGAGCCTCTGAACTTCTCGACGGTGATGCATCTCTCGATTCTGTTGGAAAGCATCAGCCTGTGCAACCGGATCTCTCCTCTGCATATGAAGCTCTCAATCTCCAGCTTGGTGGGGTCGGGAACGTCCGTAACGATCAGGCTTGTGACGTTCGATTCCGACAGAAATCGCAGCAACGATAACAGAGTGTTGTCAATGTCCCCTTGAGTCTCCGAGAGCCTCTTCAGAGAAGTCATCGAATCGATCACAACCCTCGAATACCTCGTCTCCATCAGCTCCTGCCTTAGCATCAGCTGGAGGGACTGAGCCGACAGGTCCGGAGATACCAGTTTCATAGCCTCGGCCTTCGCATCCGGCCTTGCATCCATCAAGGAGCCCACCGCCCTCTGCGCCGCGACCTCCACCATTGACACCTTCTTGCTGTAGGCCTTGGCGCTTGGATGGACGTCCAATATCCGTATCTTTCCGACGTCCCAGCCTAGGGACCGGACATTCTCTCTGACCTCAGAGGGAGGTTCATCGATGGACACGAACAATGCCCTCTCGCCCCGCCTGACGCCCTGTTGAAGGAATTGGATCGCGAGCGTCGTCTTTCCAGAGCCCGCGGTGCCAGAAACGACATAGGGCCTGCCTGGTATGAGTCCGCCCTTGAGCATGTCATCGAGGCCTGGTATGCCTGTAGCCAATCTCAGAACGTCAGGGCTCATATTGAATGGCCTCCGTTCTGGGCAGACGGTTCCGGCTTGGGCGTTTCAGGGGCGGGAGCCTTGGCAACATGTTCTTCTTTCTTCTTGGCGGGTGCAGGTTCGTTGTGAGCTTCAGAGAGTACTGGCTTAGGATGGGTGTCCGGCTTGTCCTTCGCCGGCTCGGGCTTCGCCTCTTCCTCCTTTGCCTCTTTCTTCGCGTCGGCAACCACAGTTGGCGCAACGCATCCTTTTGTCGCCTTGCCTTCCTCCTTAGGCTTCGGCTGTTCGGATGTCTTGACAACGACGCCTTCGTCGGTTATCTTGAGAAGTCTCATCCTCTGCTCGTGAGATGAGCCTCGGTATTTCTCTATGGTTACCCCTCTCTGAAGGCCTTTGCCGTCGAACCATTTATGAAGCCTGATCTCTCCCCTCGCTTGATGGGCCTCTGCCTCCTCCTTCGCCACCTCTGGTAAGTCGACGGTCAGGATGGATGTGATGCCAAGGTCTGACATGAGCCGGAAGAACGACTGCACAGTGGCGTACTCCTCGCTAGTCTTGATGAAGAAGTGTTTGAGGGACGTGATGGAGTCCACGACGATCCTCGTGTACTTCCTGATCTTCATCTCCTGCTTGAGAAGCTCCTGAACGGTGTTGACCGACATGTCGGTGGGGCCCTTCTCTGACGTCCTACGGATTGCATCTCTGATCTCTCCGAAGTAACTGACGCGCCGCTCGGTTGACACGTCTCTTACGGGTGTCTTGTCGTAGGACAGGACATCCGGGGTCGCGTCGAACACCCTGATCTTGCTGATGTCCCAGCCAAGTGACTTGAAGTCCGCCTTGAGCTCGTTCGGGGGCTCGTCTAGGGAGACGAAGAGGACGTCCTCGCCCCTCATGGCGCCCTCCAGGAGGAATCTCATGGCGACCATAGTCTTGCCTGTGCCTGGGGTGCCTGAAATCAAATATGGCCTCCCCGGAATCAGGCCACCATCTAACATCTCGTCGAGTCCCGGGATGCCGATCTTGACTTTCTCCCTTATCATTTTCAGCCCCTGGCTGATTGAGAATTACTGGCTTCGGCTATGACTATCGATTTGTCCACGGAGTGCATATACTTTTCTCTATGTTTACAGAAGTTGATAATGGTCATTCAGCAAGGCAAATAACCAGCCATTGAAGTACGGTGAGCAAGACCCGGTCAGAAATGACCGGTTCTGTATTAAATGATGCAGTGGAATGGCAAGATATGATGGGACGGGAAAGCAGGCGAAGAGGGATCGGTCAGGCTCTCCGGACCTCCATATTCATGTCGAGGGATTTCTCAATCCTAATCTTCGCAGAGATCGTGGTGGGGCTAGGGTTCGGGCTTCTAACACCCATCGTTCCCAAGTTCATCGAGATACTGAAGATAGGAGAGGCAGAGATGGGTATTCTCTACGCCCTTTTCGCGGTTTCGTTCGTTCTCGCCATGCCTCCATCTGGCTACCTAGCCGACAGGATCGGCCGGAAGAAGATGCTGATCGGAGGCGTGCTGCTCTTCGGGTTCACAACCCTTGCCCTCGCGTTCATCAACGCATCCTGGCAGTTCGCGGTTCTGAGAATTTTCGAAGGGGTAGGGGCAGCCATGGCTGCTCCGGCGGGGTTCGCATTGACGATCGACTTGGTGCCTGCGGAGAAAAGAGCGACCGCCTTGGCTGCCGTGGGCACTGCGGAAACAATCGGCATTTTCGCCGGGCCGGCGATCGGAGGGTTCGTGGCTGGACAGATCAACTTCTACTACCCGATGTATGTAGGCGCGGCGCTTTCATTTGTCTGCGCTTATATCCTATCTCTCATCCACGAGCCGCCGATCGGCGTGATGGCGGAGAAGTCCTCGCTCCTGACTATGTTCGGTGCATGGAAAAGGAACATGGAGCAGAATAGAAAGCTGGTTGCCCTCACAACCCGCGGTCTGGTCATGGGCGTGGTGCAAGGCCTGTGGAACCTGGGGCTGATTTAGTTCTGGTACTACAAGGTCGGGATGGACCTGACGGAGGTCGGGG
>Ga0315268_10004149_pt1 | contig 15812 bp, 17 predicted proteins | sample C1_top_MG_FD_204535 | JGI IMG/M metagenome (GOLD analysis project Ga0315268, IMG submission 204535) | Sediment microbial communities from Yellowstone Lake, YNP, Wyoming, USA - C1_top | ecosystem: Environmental > Aquatic > Freshwater > Lake > Sediment | place: USA: Wyoming | collected 2017-08-01
GGCGCGGAAGCTCGTGAACTTGGTGTGGGCGGTCTGGACCCATGGTGAGGAATTCAAGATGATTCCGGACAAAGCGTGAGGGAAGACCCCTTAGTTTTACTGCGGCTTTGACCGCTTCGACTAGATTAGGGCATCCCCTCACGCTTGGCTAATTAAGCCGAAATGCGGCTTCGACCGCTAACAGAAGAATGCCGTCCGGATCATAAAAGGATATAAGTTCAGGAGGTGAGAGGAAGAACGGAGGTCGTTCAGAGCGGGCCTTCACAGAAGTGAAATGACAAGAGCTGCAAGCACCAAAATCGAGAACATTGCTGTAGTTCTATCTTTTACCTCCACCCTACCTCCTCCCATACCTTACCTTATTTTAATTTTTAATTACATATAAATCCCCCATTGGGGCCCTTAAAAAATGAAGAATAGGTGCTATCGAATTGCTTTAGGATAGCACCCTGATTTCCGACTTGCCGCATATCTCCTTCAGCCTGTCTGGACCGAAGCCTGTGCAGTGTCTAAACACCCGCTCTTGTAAAAAAGAAACCGTTGGGAAATCGAGGTAGTTTAAAACATATTTCAAAGTAGCACCTCTTAGGACCTTTGCGCACCGCCCGATACGCTGGTTGGGCAGGGCAGCTTCGACAATCTCGCAAGCGACTTGATGAACCAGATGAACCACGCACCCCCTAAACCAATGAAAAAAGACCCTTTTGTTAGCAAGGCGCTGTTTTTTCAGTTTATCGAGTTCATCGTGCGCCGGTATGTGATTTTTACGCCTCAAGAGGTAGCTTACTTCATAAACATCAATAAAGAATGGTAGTCCGCGGGCCGCGCGCCAGTTTTATTCCATTTCTTCGATTTATTCTTGTATCTGATATTTTTCTACCGCGTGTTTAAATTTCTCTAAATACTCTTTAACTTTCTTCCTGTGGGGTCTTAAGATATGGTGGTTACCATATCATCGCTACAAATGAATCATAATGCTCCTTTTCATCCCTCAAATCCTGCGCCAGCTTTACTTTAGTAAGCATCCCCAATCGAATGTCCTATTTATTGTATCATTTGGATTCCATGCAAACACTAGAACTACTTTGGCATCTGGATAAGATTTGGTGCTGTTAATTTCCCCTAACTTTTTGTAAACTATCCCAATTCGTTCTTTTTTCGTCTTTTCAATTAGAGTCATAAAAAGGACCACAATCTCGCCAAGGTCAGAAATAGTCAATTTTTCTTTTTTTGAGCGTACTGCCTCCGAGATGTTACCACTTATTTCCTCCTCTAAACGCTGAGCATCGGTCAAATTAAGATACGCCAGCATGTTTGCTACCAATCCCATTTGCACTTTTTGAAGTCTCTTGTCTCTATCAATAAGAGAAGGATCTATTAGTCCTTCATCGATAATTCGTATTAATTCCCTTACAACTCTAGGCTGTTGTTGTTTTTTACGTTCTCTTTCGCGCTTCCTTTCAGCCATGATTGCATCCAAGGTTTTTGAAAATAGTAATCTTTCTGGATTGTTTCTTATAGCTTCAGAAACTCTGTTTTCTTGGATTTTAGATTTAGCAGATTTGAAGGCCATCTTTGTACGATCCTTTAGAAAATCAAAAAAAACTCTTCGTTGCAGTTGTCGCAGACTATGCCGGCTAATCAGAAAGCCTGAACTCTTTTTTTAAAACAAATTTGCATCCTTGACAGAGTTGGATTGCTTCGATAGCTCCGTCGGTTCTTATCGATTCCTTCGGGCGATCTAGTAGCGCACCGCAAGCGGGGCAACGTTCCAGCCCTTGTCGAATTCTATACAGTCGCATGGCATTTTTAAGAAATCTGACGGCGGTCTCCTCATTGACCCCAGGAATCCTCTGACGTATAAGGGCACGGTAGGTCACCTGCTTGGCCCATTCGAGACCTTTCAGCCATTCTTCTATCTCTAACGCTTCTCTAACCCCCGGCAGATGGGCATCGTATGCGAAAGTCCAAAGGCTGCAGAATTCGTCCTCCGGCCAGTATCCGAAGTCTATCCCCCTTTTGAGTCCATACCGTTCGAAGAGATAAACTCTCCTGGCAGTTTCGTCGCAGCTTAACTCGTCCTCGATCTCGCACCAAATCCCCCTGGGTGGCTCGCGCTTCCAATCCCGGTACATCCCAACATGCTCCTTCGTAGGCTTAGGCTCGGCAGGAACCCATTCCTCTGGTTCTAATGTTTCCTTGGTTTCCCTTAGGTTCTCATGGTCGACAGCAAGAAGCTTGCAACAGTAATCCGCAGCTCGCTCGACTAGATGTGCGACCAGCTTTTCCTTCATGTCCATTTCTACTCCTCCAAACTTCGATCACCATGCTCGCGTTTTGCCCTTCAAGGATTCACTTGCTCACTACTTTTCGCCACCCAATTCCAAAGAGTACTCTGACCACTGCGTGATGAAATCTTGGGCCTTCCCAGCTTCGTTGCCCATCTTTCGTAGATGGGGCCCTTTTTCTCGCGCATTTGCCTTATCGCCCCCACCATTGCTCTTCCGCGCAACCATCGCAGAGCCTATTCCTCGACAACACCTCGGCGTGCCTGTTACATTTCGCACATCTTCTCATTTCTATCACCTCAACTTATAGCGTGAATTTTTAATGCAGGATGCTCAAATTTATATCTATTTTATCCAAAATATCCAAAGGATGTCTAAATGCCAGCTCAAAATAGGGGATTAATCAAAGAGTTTTACGGAGTCTTGGAAGCAGAGGAGGCCGAACGCAACATACGTGAGCGACATCCGGAACTTGGACCTTTTCTCAAACGGAAGTTTGCGCGTCTCTATCTACCCCCGGAAATGGAAGCTGAAGCGGAAAAGCTCAAGCAGGAACTGGAGGCAAGGCTACCTGTTGATCATCCAAAGCCCCCCCTCTCTCTGCAAACCGAACCACATGGAGAACTTTTGAGACCAGGAGAGGCATCAAGAAGGTTGGATATTAACTATAGGACACTTTGGTACTGGAGAAAGAAGGGGATAATTCGTCAAGAGGGGTATGTTATATTCCCCACACGCCACGTTCGGTATCGTAGAGAAGAAATTGAAAGATTATTGCACGCCCAGCCTCGCTCTAACAAGGCATGACATGACCCATGAACCACAAAATGTTTTTTTCAAGACCTAGATACTCTGGGAGATTAATGTTAATTTGAACGCAGGTGAAAAATTAAAGCTTGCAAATACAGAATAGATAAGTTGATGATCCCATGAAAATTGTTTGCATTTCTTGCGATAGGGAGTTTGATTCGCCTGAGTTAAACTCGTTAGCCATATGGCAAAGTAAAAATCTCATCTGCCCTTTGTGCAACGCGGAGCAGAAAGTTACTGTTGGAGAAACTGAATGGCTTGTAAAAGTTCCGGGAGATGCGAGGGGAGATGGCATGGCGGGCGAATCCTTCGAGAAAGTTAAGATCAAATTCTGCGCTACTTCAGACCTAGGATCGTCCAAGGGGATGATTCGGTTTCAGACAGAAGACTTGCCATCAAATCAGGGGGTTATCACAATGGGGTTCCCTTGATGCTAATTTTCCTTCGACCCTAGAAAGTAGTGGGCCCGCGGGTATGCACTTAAATAATTAAGTGAGTCCCTCATATCAGTACTTCCGCATGTGAGTTAAAAGCGCGTTGGTTTTAAGCCTTAGTGTTTCAGCCCAATTGACATTTGAATGCAACGATCGTGAGTTTTTATCTCCATTAGCTTTCTTCTGAAAGTTTTTTGAGTGAATTGGGCGAGAGAAACCTAGCCCAAGCTAACGCGGATAAAGCAAAATTTTTGCATTAGCGATGTACACTGAGTCAAAGCGGTGGACCAGGCCCAAGTTCGACCAGCATCGACGATGCGCGCTTCAACTGGGGGTACAGGATGTTTTTGAACTCACGGCTTTTCAAACCGCCGAGAATGTGCCGCATGACGATCCAGAGATTGTAGAGTAGGGCAGCGAGCAGGTAGTACATCCGCCTGAGCTTCATGCTCGTGCTGGTGGTTCGGGCTCTGAACTTCCCGATCTCTCGATTGTTGGTCTCGATCCGCCATCGGCGGCGGTAAAGCTCGGCTGCAACTTTTGGCTTGAATGTGATGTTGCTGATGTAGGTGAACGTTCGCCACCCTCCCTTCGTTTTCTTCTTGGCGAAGATGAGTCTGACGTGTGCGCTGTTCCCGAAACTCCTTACCCAGTAATCGATGACGGGTGAGACTTCCCCTCTTTTGAAAGCTTTGCAGAGCTTTTTTATCGGCTCAGTTCGCTTTGCCGGCATTAAAAATGGTAATTTTCTCGATTGAAGCTCTTTGATGACTTCAACGGTAAAAAAAGCCTTGTCTAATAGGATTATCCTGGGCTCGACGAGCCCATCGATGGCATCGAGCATCTCTCGCAAGACCTTAACCTTCGGAGTGAGTGGTCCGACCTGTTTCACCATTAGTACGAAAGTCCGCCCGGACTCGACGATGCTCAGCATCGCGAACCTTATGCCGAGCCTGGTTCCGGGGAGCCTCGAGTCGCCGACGCACGCGGGCTGTTCGGCCCCGTAATACGGCAGGGTTTTGTAGTCGATGGCGAGCGTCACCTTTCGGGGTAGGGGAAGCCGTTTGAGCAGGTCAACATTCAGCTTCCAGACCACCTGTTTGAAACTTCCCTCGCTTACTTCGTGCAACCTGTCCAGCACCCTGTCGGGCGAGGGGTTGGAGCACTCCTCCGCTGAGGCCTTCTTCAAACCGATATCAACCAAGACTGTCGCCAGTTGCCTGGCTTTATACCTCGAATTTGGGGCCGGATTGAAGAGTTTGGCCACGGTTTTAATAACCCCGTTGACCAATTTTTTGATGGCCTTGAACACTTTCGTAGGGTTAGCCCCCTAGAAGGGTCCTGGGCCAGCCTGCCGCCCTCTGGGCGGCTTTTTCACCCCCTCTTTTCAGTACCTTCCAAAGGTATTTTAGCTACAGGAAAAAATCACTTACGGGAGTACTGCTCATATTTACACCACTTTTTACCAGTAAAAACCTCCTGAAATCCAGTCAGCTACGGGATCCCATGCGGCGCGCGCAAAGGGCTTTTTACAACTCACGCACTGAGTAAATAGTGGCAATTCATAGCGCTTGATTCCAGCCTCCCCAAAAACTAGATTTTGCGCTATGGGCCGCTCGCCGCCAGATTTCGGTGAATTTATCCGACAGCGCGAAGGGCTTTTTTAAGAATGTCGCAAATAATCTATGGAGGTAGTCATGTGAAGATAGAAATTGGCGTTACCGGAGTTTTAGTAGCAATTGTTGCCATCATCACAGTTGCAGCCGCTTTTGTTGGCTATTATCGTGGGAGTGTAAAAGGTAATATTCTAAGAAGCGCATACATTTCAGTCTCGCCAAATTCGCAGAGCGGAGCGTCTGGTGCAAAGCTTACGTATATTGTCACCGTTACCAACACAGGTAATGTTTCAAACAGCTACTCCCTTGGGGTCGACTGGGGGAATCTGCCTTATAAAATCTCACCCTCGATTCTATCAATCAATGCTGGCGATAGCGAAAATGCGGCCCTCACAGTGACTATAGGCTCCGTTTCGGAGGTAATGGAGGTCTATTGCGCAACCGATGGGACTATAATCGACAAACGCACCTTTACTGCAAATGTAACCGGAAAAGAATTGTATGCCTTGACCACGATTGCCAATGGTGAAGGTTCAGTAATGCTTGAACCTGCTGGGGAACAATACGGTCCACTCAGATCACCCAGACTCGGCCCAAGGAATGTATCTACCGTAGGTTACGTTAGCGGAACAGTTGTGACTGCGACTGCTATCCCCGCTTGGGGCTACGGGTTCGACAACTGGTCCGATGACGCATATGGGACGGCAACAAGCGTGACGGTGACAATGGATTCTGATAAGAGCATCACCGCCAACTTCAGAGAAGAGGAGAACATGGTAAGCATAGCGGACTTTGTTTTTCAGCCGTCTTCAACCACAGTCGGCGTTGGAACCACTGTTACATGGAAAAACAATGGTAGTGTAGGTCATACCGTTACTTCCACAAGTGGTCTATTCGATAGCGGTTACATCCCCCCGGGAGGGACATATCAGTTCACGTTTGTAACCGCAGGAAACTACGCGTACCATTGTTCGATTCACACGTTCATGACGGGAACCGTGGTCGTGCAATAGCGAGAGGGCCAAGTTCATACTTTTTAATCTCACAATCCGAGCCTGAGCACGATTTTACAGGGGTTTGAAAAGAAGCGATTTAAGAACGCCAACCTCACGAAGAGGGGTCTAACTTCAAATAGATCGCTGCTGAGACCAGTGCGAAAATGCTCAAGGCGAGAATGGCGGAGTTAGTTCCTTTGAGCAGTGGGAAAAAGAATTTTGATCCGAAAGATACCATTGCCACATTGTTTGCAAAATCAAGGAACACCGACCAGAAAAGCCACATGAAGATGTAGGTAAAAAGAAATGTAAAAATTAAATTTACTGTCGTACGCCATTTATGTTGACGTTTAAAAAGAGAGGGAAACCTTAGCCATACAAACCACAGCGGAAGGATGAGCGCAAGCCAAATTATGTAGTTGATGAAAAGTCCTCTAGGAGCACCATACGTTTGGATGAGTCGAGCAACTGACGGATTTCCCTCCTCTAATCCTAGAATCGTGACACCGTACCATGTCAAAAAGTGCGAGCAGACAAGAAGTGCTAGCACAAGCCATAAAAAGGCACGTTTAACTTTGCCAGTATTTTCCCTTTTTTGCATCTAATCATCGCTTGCCTTTGCGTGGATGTAACTTTCGCTTTTTGAGATATTTAGTTAGTCTATTAGCTGGAAATTAAAAAGTCGATGATAGAGAGAAAAGATATAGGAAATTTGTTTTCCGCCAACCCTTTTTCTTAAAATAGCGGATACAAGAAGAATGCGCACTGATTTCTCGGAAACTTGAAGGACATTAAAAAAGAAGCAACTCCGCTACACGCTTTTGGCGGAGTTGTATACATCCTTTCAAGACGATTCCCAGTATCGATTCTTGCCTATCGAAATCCCTCTAATGTCCTGTAGCAAGTTGCGTATGGGCACTTCCAAAAATGTTAACTGCTAATCCGGGGAATTGTGTTCGGGAAGCCAATACCTCGCCCGCCCAGGGAACCGAGTACGGGACGCTATTTCGCCAGACAACCATATTGTAAAAGTCGCACGTACCGAATAAATCTGCGTTTGTATTGAGGTTATAACCTTCGAGAGCCGTGTCTATTTCTTGATGTGTATGCCCCATGAGATTTGATTTAAACCAAACAACTTTCGAGGTAGTGTCGTTACGAAAAGTAATCCACCAATAGCCATCGGTATTCTCAGATATTGCCCCTCTTAAAGCGTTTCCAACACTAACAGGCGTGGTACCTGAGTGAATGCTTACATTATCATCCCTAACTAGCCAGGCTTGTCCATTGAGTTGTTTCTGCCCATTTTGATTGTACTGGAGTACTGGTTGGGCAATACAATAATGGTTAATCCACCCATTTGCCCCATCTCCTTCGACGTCTGGGAACAGAGCACACGCTGAGCTAAGAGTGGTATTTTTACTTGGGCAGTTCCATTGGGCAAAAAAGTAATTAACGTCGTTATATTGGCCAGCGTAAGCATCTTCGACCCAGCCGCCGTACCAAACTACTTGTGGGGCGACGCTTTCTGAAGGCAATTGAGTACTATTGCTTCCTTGAGTCTCGCCATTGTCAACAATTTTGAAAATCAAATCTCCTTCCGGGCCATAGACCTCAGTCACTCCTTTCGTAGCGCCGGTGACTAATGCACCATTGGGCACTTCGAATACTTTCGTAGCTTTTTGTAAACCTTTAGGAGTCAGGACAAGTCCAACATCTTCATCCCGAATACTCATCCAAAGGTTGTTGTTCGAATCGTAAATCTCGGTCACACCACCAGGAAGGTACATAACAGTGGATCCTTTGGGAATCGCGAAAAGATCGCTGTTACTTTCTCCTACTCCGAGTGACTTCGTAATTTTTGATCCACCAGAAGATGAAGCACCAGCACTGATACTAATCGTTGTACCCAAAAAAACGACGGCCAAGCAAACAGCCAACATGGGAATTATGAATCTCTTTTCCATTTCTCCACCTCCTCATTAGTCGGGGATCTCATCCCCGCCGTTATGGACATCTAGCCAACAAGATATTAAGTTTATGGTGATATAGATTTATAAATAAAAAATTGAGATTTGCTTTGTCGCTTGACGACCTTACCAGCGGTTGAGCCGCCGCGCGCCGAACCTAGGGCCGTCAGCCCCCAGTCTCCGCGGCACTGGGTTTGTCGAATAATTCGGTTGATCTTTAAACCACACACGGTATCTTTTCTTTTGTGGAAGCTGCGCCGAGCAGGTGGGGTAGACACCACAGGAGGTCGATCCAAATGGTTCGCCCCGGATATTGGACCGCTCGACACAGCTCCAAACTCGACGTCGTCGAGCACGTATTTAATGTTGCTGAAAAACTTGTGAGGAGGCTCCCGCCGCCCTGGCAGCGCGCTAAGCGGGGCAGGCGCCCAAAGTTCTCCGCGCGGAGGCACGCCACCATCTGTATAGTCAGACAGTACTTCGACTATGCCCTTCGCGAGGTCGAAGGGCATGCGCCCTCTTTCATGGGCAAGACGATAGACCACTCGACGGTTGGCAAGGCGTTCAAGCGATTGCGCGTGAACTATCTCAAGCTCTTGATTTCGTTGCTCCGACGGGAGCTCACGAGACTCACCCACTGCGAGTTCTATGTCGTTGACTCTACGGGAATCTCGACCCCTCGCCTCGTAACTCGCAAGAAAGACCTCAAAACGGTGCGTGAGCGCGAGTTCTTGAAACTGCACGCGCTGATAGGCTACTCGCGCCGAGCCAGCGCCCTCGTCGTCTTCTCGGCTAGGGTCACGAAGGCAAACGCTGCTGACGGCACCCAACTTGAGTACTTGCTAAAAGCTCTGCAAGCTGGAGGTGAGCCTCTGCTCGCAGATTCGGCTTATGACTGTGAGCGCAACCTCAAGTTGGCGCTGGAGCGGGGCTTCAGGCCCCTGATCAAGCCTCGCGCAGTTGGATATCGCGGCATCTTCAGGAAGCATATGTTGCGCGAGTTTAAGCGCAACCGAAAGCTTTACAGCCAACGGGGCATCGCCGAGGCTCTTTTCGGTGGCTTAGCGAACCGTTATGGCACCCGCACACGGTGCAAACGGGTTCGGACGAAGACCATAAGTATGCTGCTCATGCTCGTGGCGCACAACTTGCGCACTCTTGCACGGGTCCGTGCAACTGAGGAAACAGGTTCTTTTGTTATCTTAATGATTTATTCGACAAACTCCGCGGCACTCAAATGGCTTTAAATCGTGCTTTTCGTGGTTTGAATAGTGGAGAATGAGAGTAAAGGATTGTTCGCAGGGCCTCACCTAGAAAATTTAGTGGGTCTCGTGTTTTGATGGTGGGATTCACTTAAGTAATTAAGTGGGTCTCAGGTCTTGAAGGTAGTGAGCCCTGCATCGCGGTGATCTCGAACGTGACGAAGCCCGAGGCGGCCAGCGCCCTCTCGACTGCCCTGCTGAACTGGAGCTGCCACCCCGCCCTGCTCGAGAACCGCTGCACGGTTTTCGTCGTCACGCCTGACTCGCTGCTGTTCGACGAGTATACCCGGCACGCCTGCGTAGTCATCAGCCCGCCCTACTCCACGGAGAAGGAGCGCAAGGAGCTCTTTTTTCATCTCTCCAAACTAGAAACGGATGATCTTCGGTAGCCACTACACTTTTTCCGAGTGTTGAAATCTTTAAGGCAGCCCTGCCTGCCCATTCTGCTGGAACAAGCCTACAAGCTCTCTCATGGAATTTCATGCTGTTAGTCGAAATTGTGCTGGGGGAGTTATAGGTTGCTAAAGGTAGCCAAAGACCAGAAACATCTTTGATTAAAGTTGATCCTACCAGACAGGGTTTTCCAGTAAGACTAAATATCAGCTCTTCGCGTTGATCTTCTCTTTGAGGACTAGCTGTTAATCCGAGCGTGTACTTGCGCTTTATGAGATAACCATCTATGTTCTCTCCAGTACCAAGATTCCACTTAACTGAAAAATCGTTTATCTCGTTCAAGTTCTCATATTTTTTCGCAAGGTATTCTATTGTTGCATTAACAACGATTACAAGGTGGGGGTCGATACACAAGAGTAAATCTTCATCCAAACTGAGCAACCTGAACTTAAACCCTCTGAACATTGAGAAAATATCCTTTTGAGTTTGTTGAGCTTCATCGGTTGGATGGTAACAGCATTCCATTTGAAATTTGTAACCTTTCCGCTTTAATGCAAGAGGGAATTGTTTTTTAATGAATGATTTTATAAGCTCAAGAGGTGGATCGATTTTTTTTGAAAGACTCAACTCCGGTAAAAATGTAAAGTAAAGACCCTTCCAGTAAACCATAGCATCTTCTTCATATTGTGTTTCAGGATTACGTGATACTTCATAAACGGCTCCCTTTTCGCATTTAAGCGGAAACATGTTTCCAAAACGCTGGTATATAGAGAAGGTATCTTTGCTAACCATTACTCGCCACCATATGTTATCAAGCGACTGGCAATTTAAATCGTGCCACTTTGTAAACTATCTCTGCCAAAGACTCGTCTCGGATAGTCGTCCTGATTTTTGTAACTTGGTTTTATTTCTTGATGCTCAAGATAATTGCCGAAAGGCCCATTGATCGCTTTATAATTTTGTAGCCTCCTTGTTCACTTTTTAATTAATATCTTCTTTGACGGCAGCACTGAAACAAATCCCCATCCTTCTGCCAAATAGCTTTCAAGTTCCTCCTCGCTCACGGTCTTCTGCGGATCTGGGCTTTCCCTGAGCTTCTTTATCTCATTTTCAAACAGCTGAATCTCCTCTTCTTTGTTCAGCTCCCTTTTGAGTTCCTTTTCCTTGGCAACCTTGACCTCGACCAAGTCTATTCCAAAGATACTTTTAGCTACGGTCTTTAACGCCTCGACCTTTGCTTCTTTGACTATGTTCGCTTGTTCAAGAGGTTGAGCTATCGTGCTCAGGAACTGCTCGCACTCCTTGTAGCACTTCCTTATATCCTCAATCATGTCCGGGGGTAGCCTTCCTTTGTTCGTGCTGTACCTCGATTCAATGTCTCCCTTGTGTCCGGCTATGAACTGCAGGTAGGGGTGAGAAATCTTCCCCTTGGATTCAGCGATTATGAGCTGAGTCTCTGCATATGCTCTCAGGACATACGGGCGCTTGCGGACTCCGGCTTTGCGCATGCTTTTTCTTATCAGTAAAGTTATCTTTTTGGTTGTCACGAAGGTTCTTGTAGACTGCCGGGGTCTCTCATGCCCCATTAGCGGGCTTTCTGGTCCTAGCTCTTCGCCAGCTCTAATCCGTTCCTCCAAATGTTCCCGCAAATAAGTGCAACCCTCGTCCGACAGAAAGGTGAAATACTTGTGTCTGGCTTTGCTAAGCCCAGACCTGACAACAACCATGGTCGGAATTTTTTCGAATTTCACCTTACCCTTTTCAATTTTCATCTCAGGCAGGTCTTTTAGCATCAGCCCATCCGAGCCGTCGAAGTTACCGATACTTTCAGGACGAAGGTCTGCGAATGCCATTAGAGCTTCAGCAGTTCTTACTCTTGGCGTGGATGTGCGAAATATCCTTGAAAGCTCTTCTTGGGAAGGAACCTGTTCGTCTTCTATCGTTGGCGTGGCTCCGGCGTTTTTGATCTTGATTTTTCTGGTAAGTGTTATGTTGTTGTACCTCAGCCAGGATCTCACCGTCTTCAACAGTCCCTGAATGTAGCCTGGGGACTTTTTCTCCTCCTCCAGCTTGGCGACCAGATCTTCAAGCGAATCCTGGAAACGCATAGGGTTCTTCTTGGCTTTTTCCAAAATTCCCTTCGGGGTTAGAGCGAGCAGCTCGCAAACCCTGCTGAGCCTTCTTACAGCTACCTCCGCGGTGACAGGGCTTCCTCTGCCTAGGTTCATCAGCCACCTCTTTACGGAGGGGTCTCCTTCTATTTTCGCATACTTCGAGTTTTCATTCATGGTCTCAGATAACCCTTAGAACGAGCTTTCTTATAAGGTATTCGCCCCTAGAAAGTGGCGGGCCCGGAGGGATTCGAACCCTCGACCTACGGCTCCGAAGGCCGCCGCCCTATCCTGACTAGGCCACGGGCCCCATTATAATCTGGTCTTTCTTGTTTATGTTTTCTCCTAAACGTAAGCCTTTTTTAATCGCGCGATATTCCTGATGGGGGATGAATTGAAGACCCTCATGCTCATCTGCGATGGAATGGCTGATCGTCCGGTGCCTAAGCTAGGCAATCGAACCCCACTCGAAGCAGCACGGAAGCCCAACATGAATAAGTTGACAAGGAAGGGGATCTGCGGGCTGATGGACACTATTGCTCCGGGGGTACCTGCTGGGAGCGACACAGCACACCTAGCTTTGCTCGGCTACGATCCATTCGAGGTGTACACGGGTCGAGGACCATTTGAAGCCGCTGGCGCCGGAATAAAACTGCTCCCGGGGGATGTCGCTTTCAGGGCCAACTATGCCACAGTGGATGATAATCTCGTAATAAAAGATAGGCGTGCTGGGCGCATCCATGAAACGAAACCGCTCGAGGCGGCGATAGGACAGATCAAGCTCCGCGGGGGGGAATTCATCTTCAAAAGCACGGTGGGCCACAGGGCGACCCTAGTGCTGCGGGGGAGTGGCCTATCGCATGAGGTCACGGACTCCGACCCGTACGAGACCGGTAAAAAAGTCCTCCGGGTAAGGCCGCTGATGCAAACCTCAGAACGACCCGGGTTGATTCAAGCCATCCTTACCGGAGGCATCCGCAGGTTTGCCGGGCGTCGACGAAGGGCAGCCAGGACCGCCCGACTGCTCAACGATTTCTCGCGCAAGGCTTACGAAATTTTAAAGGATCACCCCCTCAACAAAGAACGCTCTAAAAATGGACTTCCTCCCGCAAACTATCTACTAATTCGTGGAGGCGGAGTCGTGCCACACCTCCAACCCATCCAAGAACGATTTGACATAAGCGGAGCTTGTGTGGCTGCCGCTGCCCTAGTGAAAGGAGTCTGCAGGATGGCGGGCATGGACGTCATCGATGTTCCGGGCGCTACCGGCAGCGTTAACACCGACCTAAACGCGAAGGCGAGGGCCACATTGAAAGCTTTGGAAACTCATGAGCTGGTTTTGCTCCATGTGAAGGGTTGCGACGAGGCAAGCCACGATGGGAACTTTGAGGCGAAGATAAAGCTCATCGAGCGGGTCGATGGGATGATGGGTCAACTGATGGATGCTGCAGACCTATTTATCCTGACCGCCGATCATTCGACGCCGGTTACCTTGCAGGAGCATTCCGGTGATCCTGTACCGGTAGTCATCACCGGAGCTGGCGTGCGACCGGATGAAGTTCAGGCCTACACTGAGCGTGCAGTTGCTAAAGGCGGCTTGGGTCGGATTCGGGGCAAGGATCTGCTACCGATCTTGGCTGATCTAATGGGTAAAAGTAAAAAGTTCGGGGCATGAACCAATATTTTTATTTGTGATTGCCTTCTTCTGATATCTCGCAAAGTTCGTTTCCAAATTTTAAATCAAGAAGTGACATACCTGTGTCATGCCCAAATCGCCTACTACTTAAACAAAGACTTCAGCTCTGAAGGCCGCACAATCCCTCTCTCGGTCACTATCGCGGTAACCAAGCGAGAGGGGGTTACATCGAAGGCAGGGTTAAACACCGCCACACCTTTTGGCACCAATCTAGTTTTCCCGACAAAAATGACCTCGCTTGGGTCTCGGTGCTCGATTTTGACCTGGTCTCCGCTGGGTATGCTCAGGTCTATAGTCGTGGTCGGGGCGATGGAGTAGAAAGAGATGTCATGTTCCTTTGCAAGCACAGCAAGAGCGTACGTGCCTATCTTGTTCACGACATCACCGTTTGATGTGATCCGGTCGGCACCGACCATCACTAGGTTGACCATCTGCCGCCGCATCACCTCACCCGCCATACTGTCAGTTATAACAGTGACAGGAATGCCTGCCCGCTTCAGCTCCCATGCGGTCAGACGTGCCCCCTGAAGCTGTGGCCGTGTTTCCGTGGCGATGACCTTGATGCGCTTTCCTTGATCCCAAGCTGTTTGGATCGCCCCCAGTGCTGTCCCATAACAGACCGCAGCGAGCGCTCCAGTGTTACAATGGGTCAGCACTACATCGCCGTCCTTTATGAGGCTTGCCCCGAGCTCGCCCATTCGCCTATTTGTCTCAACATCTTCCTCTGCTATACGTCTCGCCTCTCGTACGACCCCGTCGCGCAACTCCTTGACATCCTTTGCGGCTCGTGCAACCATCAGCACGCGATCCAAACCACCGAAAAGGTTTACCGCAGTGGGGCGCGTTTTCCTAACTTTGTTTGCCGCTCGTTTCAGCTCATTCAACAAGACCTTCGTGCTGCGGGCCCTGCTGTTGATGGCGGTTACAGCAAGGGCCATCGCGGCCGCAACCCCGAGCGCTGGCGCCCCCCTTATCTGCATTGTCTTTATAGCGTGAACGATATCGTCGACGTTATTGCACCTCACAAATTTTAGTTCCTGCGGCAACCTACTCTGGTCGATGATCACGACGCATTTCCCTCTAAGCTCGATAGTCCGCACGCCAATGCCCCCTGATTTTTTTGCGCCACGACTTAAATAGCAACTACGCTATATGATTTTTGATTGAGGTTACTGAATGCTTAGTTCATTCCAGGATGCTGCGCAACTAATACGAGACCATCGCAACGATTCCATTCAGATCATCTCGCATATGGATGCCGATGGCGTCTGCGCGGCTGCGATAATCTCAAAATCGCTGGACAGGCTGAACGCCAAGCATCACGTGAAGTTCGTCCACATGCTGTACCGCGATGTCGTGCAACGGCTTGAGCCAGCCGACCTAACCATCTTCACAGATTTGGGCAGCTCACAGTTAAAAAATCTCAACGAAAAATTTGAGGGAAGCGACATCATCATCGCCGACCACCATAAGCCGGAAAAGGGGAATGGCTGGCCGGAGCTCATCCACCTAAATGCCCATCACCAAGGCTTGGACGGTGCCACCGAGATATGCGGCTCCGGTATGTCCTACTTGATCTCAAGAGAGTTGGACACCGCAAACAATGATTTATCAGCCATCGCTATAGTAGGCGCGGTCGGCGATATCCAAAACGCGTGGGGAAAACTGCGAGGCTTAAACAGGAAAATAGCCCAAACTGCCTCCGATGCCGGCGTTTTGGAGTACAAGACGGACCTCCTCCTCTATGGCCGCCATACAAGACCCATCTTCAAGGCACTTGAATCGTTCACAGACCCTCCAATTCCTAGCGTCAGTAACTCAGTTGCCGGCTGCGTATCTCTTCTCAAGGACCTTGGAATACCCTATAGAAGCGAGCGCGGCTGGCGGACCCCAGTCGACCTCACCAACGAAGAGAAGCAGAAGCTTGCGACAGAGCTAATATCGAGGGCCTATATGCATGTGCCCCAGGAACTGGTGCAATACGTTCCTGGGCTGATAATTGGCGAAGCTTACACCATCCTCGGGGAGAATGCGCGATCGCCTCTTCAAGATGCAGATGAATTCTCCACTTGTATCAACTCCACTGCCCGCCACGAACAGCCTTTGATCGGCTTCGAAATCGCCAAGGGAGATCGCGGGGTGTACTACAGGACGATGCTCAACTTGCTACGGTACCATCGACGCTGCATAGCTGAGGGAATGGGATTCGTGGAGCAGGAGGGATTCAAGCGCACGCC
>Ga0315268_10004151_pt1 | contig 15796 bp, 17 predicted proteins | sample C1_top_MG_FD_204535 | JGI IMG/M metagenome (GOLD analysis project Ga0315268, IMG submission 204535) | Sediment microbial communities from Yellowstone Lake, YNP, Wyoming, USA - C1_top | ecosystem: Environmental > Aquatic > Freshwater > Lake > Sediment | place: USA: Wyoming | collected 2017-08-01
ATTAGCGCCAACGCGAACAAAGGCTCTGCCGGGCTGTAAAGTTCCAGTTTGTAGAATTTTTTCTCCAAGCTTATTATTGAGTAAAATAGCAATTTCATGTTCAGCGTTTGTCATTAGTCTTTGCCTCTATTGATTTGAGCAGCTTTACGATTCCGTCAATCATCGCTTCGGGTTTCGGTGGGCAACCTGGAATGTAAACGTTAACTGGAATAACCTTGTCTACCCCTCCAACCACATTATAATTCTCTTCAAATACGCCACCGGAACAAGCGCATGCGCCGATTGCAACTACAAATTTTGGCTCCGGCATCTGTTCATAAATACGCTTTAGCCTACTTGCACATTGCCGCGTAACGACACCAGTAGTTAACAAGATGTCAGCGTGCCTTGGAGACGGCTCAAGCAAGATTCCAAAGCGTTCCACATCATATTTAGGCGTTAAAAGCGCAACAACCTCAATATCGCAGCCGTTGCAAGCTCCAGAGTTGAAATGAAGAACCCAAGGTGATTTCAACCCTGCCCATTTTACAAGACGAGCAAAAGACGTTATCGGTCACCCCCTTCAAAAAGAAGCAAGCCTGATACAAGCACGATGGTTAGGTAAAGCATGAGGAACAACACGTTCGTTAATTGAAGCTTTAAGGAAGCAAAAGCTACTAGCAAAATCGAGGAATCCAAAACCACAAAATATACGAGATACCTATAAAGTGACACGTTAATTCTCAATTTATCGAAACTCGCTTTTTCTCCACACGCATATGCAGATTCACCTTTTCCGTCTCGCACAGATTTTACAGACAGCCAACAACCAAACATGTAAATAAGAAAAGATGCAATTAATATCAAAAGGAAAGCAATAGCTAATTCAACAAGCGTAGCAGGTCACCGTCGTCAAAATCTTCCCCATCACATTTCACACTCTTATATTAAGCTCCTTCCCACACCTTGAAATATCTATGCATGAAATTTATGCAACTTTGGAAACCACACAGCAGAATTTAAATTTTATCCGCTATTTTGCCATAAGTACCTTAGATACTAAACAAATGATGAAAGGCTACTTCTATTAAAAATGTTAGAGTTATATCATAAAATTATTTGAAACTTCAAAATAAGGAGCAGGTACTTGAACCCGTTTGAGTACGAGGATGGACAGCCCTATGATGTATAGAGCAGACGTGAACTGGTCGCTCCAGCACTATTTTTACAAATATTGGTTAATTTGGCTTTATTTCGTAAAAATAAGACTATTAGTGGGGTCATATAGGTTAGAGCCCACGTTCAGCTCTTTCGTCTTCTGAGTACACAATGTCTATTCCTTCAATAACGTTCTTGTATTCTTCTATATGTTCTTCAAATATTGGAGGTGGATGCTTCCTCAATGAATGCAGGGCTTTTTCGTAACATTTTGCCATTATCTGTTCTCTTTCTTTGTTCGCAGCTATCTCATCATAATGAGAACACAACCTACTCTCCAGCGTCAGCAATTTTGAATCAATCTGTCTGATTCCTTCTGAAACCTCGTTAACGTTCACTGGAGAAGAGAGTCCATTTGATATTCTGCTTGCCTGCTGTCTTATTCCAGAGGATAAGTCTTGGCATGCTCGTGTAAATTCATCATTATCATGCAGCATTCTTGTTATTTCAAGCAGTTCTTCGCTTCTTCGCAACAGGCCATCTTTAATTTCATGTGTAGTTTGGATGACTTCCTTTTCTTCAATATCGCCAGCTGTAAATTTTTCGAACTCTAGTCTCATGTTCGAGTTTAATGAAACAATCTCGAATAACTTTGGCAATATCAGTGTTAACATCACACGCTCTAGTTTCAGTGTGATTATGACAATATTTAACAATTTTCAATACTTGCTAAGTATACCTCTGATCGACGCAGATCGTGCATCCCATATTGGCTAGTCTTCTTTCTGTCCTTCAAGCATTTTTTCAAACTCGTATAGTTCCTTGTTCTTGTTGGATAAGACACACAGTATTTCTTCGCTCTTCTTAAAGTCTTGCCATATGGTGTCTAATATACGGCGAACCTCATCTTCATTCTTCGCGACTCTGCATATTTGCTGAACAGTGATTTTCTTTGAGCACCCCTTCTCCCTCAATTTACTGTTAAAATCCGTAGCTCTCAAAAGCTGAATGTTCATCCTAGCTGCATAGGAAGCCAAACTCACTTTACTCCCATCTCGAAACTGAACATTTTCATTTGGATTAAATGCACCCCCAGCAAACACCCCTATCATACCTTGCTTTATCTGTCTACCTTCAGTAGTGTCCACTCCAAACTCTTTACTCCATTTCAAAACATTAAGAAAATCATCCAAATCCTCCCTACGAATCACACCCCACTTACACTCCAGAACATACGTCAAAGGTTTGGCAAACACACCAGGAGTAATATCCCAAACCCGGTCAACCTCAGCATTACTCCTTCTATTTCCAACCCTTTTCATCAAATGAATAGTAACTCGCCTCGAATCCATATTATCAGTTCTATGTTTCTGCGTCCAAAAACGAGCCCCAGTCGTAAACTTATCTATAAACCACTCAACACACGCTTCCCAGTTATGCCCTATTCTATTCGCTCTTCCCTTAACTTTCCTAATATACTTCTCCTTCAATGTTATCGCCGCCCTCAAAGCAGCTTCAGACATCGATGCATGATACAAATAGCGATAAGCATCAAACAACTTGACCTGCTTCAACTCAGGAAAAAGCTGCAAAGCCCTCGACAAAGCTCTTTCAACCTCAACCTCAGACCCCCCAACCTTCTTTTTTACAAAATCAACAGAAACAATATCATTAGTCTTCGTCGCCGTCAATATCTGATCTCTTATCATATGTATACGAGCAATTATGGAAGTCTCATAGGGATTCTTTTCCAAAACCTTATTCGTACGTTCTACCGCTTCTCCCAAAGCTCTATCTCTGGGTTTTTCCGAGTCTATCCACGTTATGAGATAACCATCCTTAAAAGGAGTTTCTCTAGCATCGCTTCTATAACCCCGCACATACACATAGCCCTTGCTTTCAAACCGTCTCACGTTCGGCATAAGGTCAGAGGGTTTGACACCTTTGCTTTTCAACACTTTCACTATTTCTTTCGAGTAAAAAGCCCTGTCTTTGTTCTTCCGAAGAAAATCAAGCACCAGTTGAGCCTTGCTCTTAACTGGAGACTTCCGTTTCGGCTCTTTTCGGTATCTCAAAAACCTGTAACCATCAAGAACTAGCAAATCAATACCTTTCGGGCGCAGTAGATACAAATGATAAGATCTCAAATTCCTCTTAAGCCCAGCTTTGCCTCTGAAAATCTCTTGGTGTTCTCTAATCGGCTTTTCGGTCCGAAGAATGAAACCAAGCTCCCAAAGCCTTTTCAAAACCGCCTCAACAACTCTGTAGCCTAAACCACTCTCCTTAACCACAGTCACGTGACTACGAGGCTTCCCATCACTCAAAACAGCAATTACCTTACGTTGCGAGGGACCATAAGGCACAACGACAACCCCATTGATATTCTTTCATAAGGCGACATATAAACATAAGGGTTCAAACGCTCGCAAGAAACCTTCAACACGAGCAAAAGCAGAGCAAGATTTGGACAGCTTATTTGCTCAAAAACAGCTCAATACCTGCTTAAAATATGAGTTTTGAGTGGTGGGGTCGCTGGGATTTGAACCCAGGACCGCCAGCGCCCCAGGCTGGTATCCTTGACCAAACTAGACGACGACCCCTACTGGAATAGACGAGTATTATCTTGGCTTATTTTTCTTTTTTGTAAAAGTGTTTTGCAGCTATGGCTTAATGTTTGTTTTGAAAGACTGTATTTGCCTATTTTTCGTTTTTGATGTTTTTTGTTGATATTTCCTTGATTAATGGTTCTTTTTTGCCGCCTTCAATCTCTATTTTTGCATTTGGATATTGCCTTTCAAGCTGTTTTCTAAGCGCGTTTACATCCGTGTTTTTTCCCACTTTGGCTTTAACTTTTGTTCCTTCAGGAGTTTGCACCACGCTTATGGAGTAGCCGCTTGTTGGAAACTCTTCAAAGAGTTTTTCGGTTTCGTCAAAAAGTGAGGTTCCAAATAGTTCGTCTATGATGCTTTGCTTTTGTTTTCTTTGCTTGCTCATGGTTTAGTCACCTAAAAATTGAAAGAGCAGAATTCTTGCTTAAAAATTTAATTAGTTGATAAAGCCTTTTAGCATTGTAACAGTTGATGGTGTGTAAAATTGAAAAATAAAGCTGTCATATTGATGGGGTCAGAGCGTGATTTGGATTTTTGTCGTGAAATAGCTAAGCATCTGAAGGCTTTAGGCGTGGATTACGTGTTTCGCGTCGCTTCTGCACATAAGACTCCTGAAAAGGTTCAGGAGATTCTGAAAGAGTTTGAGAAGGAGAAGGTTGTTTACATCACTGTTGCTGGCAGGTCCAATGCGTTAAGCGCTTTTGTTGATGCTAAGACTGCTAAGCCTGTGATTGCTTGTCCGCCTTATTCAGAAAAGTTTGGCGGTGCAGATATTTATTCTTCACTGAGAGTGCCCAGCGGAATCGGTTCACTTGTAACTATTGAGCCTGAAAGTGCAGCTATTGCTGTCGCAAAAATTTTCGCTATAGAAGATGGAACATTAGCGAAGAGCATAAGAGAATATCAACAAGCGAAGAAAAGGGAAATTGAAAAGGCTGATGACTCTGTTAAAAGGCTAAAATAGTGGCTTAAGCCATGGGAAGCGTAAAAGACCTAGAAATAATTAAAAAACCAACAAAAGACAAAATGGGCGTTGGCAGATTCCATTTTTCTGATCGCTATTCTGTTTTTGACTGGGGTGAAATGCCAGACCATATCGATGCGAAAGGCGCAGCTTTGTGTATGATGGGTGCTTATTGTTTTGAAAGGCTTGAAGACAAAGGCGTTAAAACGCATTATCGTGGGTTAATGGACAAAAATGGGCGTCTTGTGTGTTTTGGCGAGTTGCAAGAACCCTCTAATGTTATGGAAATTAATCTTGTTAATGTGTATAAGCCTAAGGCTTATGTAAAAGGTAGCAAACTCGTTTATGATTATAGCATTTACACACCAAAGCTTAGGAATTTTCTGGTTCCGCTTGAAATAATCTACAGAAATGGCTTACCAGAAGGCTCATCAGTTTTCAAACGTTTAGAACAAGGTTTGGTTACGCTTGAGGAGTTAGGCTTAGACCATTATCCAAGGGCTGGTGAAAGACTTAAAACGCCTATTTTTGATGTAAGCACAAAGCTGGAGGAAGGCGACCGCTATGTGAGTTGGGCTGAGGCGCAGAGGATTTCTGGCTTAACGGACAGCGAATTAGGTGAAGTTAAAGGTTTGTTGTTGCGGGTTGATGATTTGATTACGCAGTTAGCCGCTCGTGCGGATTTGGTGAATGAGGATGGAAAGATTGAGTTGGCTTTTGACCCACAGCGTAGGCTTATGGTTGTTGATGTTGTGGGAACACTTGACGAATGTAGATTCACCTGCAATGGGTTGCATGTTAGCAAGGAGATAGCTAGGCAATATTATCGTAATACAAAATGGTACAGTGATGTAGAAGAAGCAAAGAAAAAAGCTGCTGTTGAAGGCATAGGAGAGTGGAAAAGGCTGGTTAAAAGTAAACCGCCAAAACTAGATTCAAGGTTAAAGGCTATAATAAGCCAGATGTATTTGGCGACAGCAAACGAGTTTACAAGAAAAAGAATTTTCGCTGTTCCAAAACTTGCAGAAATCATTCAAGAATATGAAAAGCATCGAATGGTAAGAGCAGATTAGGAGAAAGACAATTAGCGTGATTTTATGAAATACAAGTTTCCTAGGAAAACGCCCAAGCTTGTTAGAGAAGTTCTGAGGGAGACGCTTTCTTATATTCATTCTATCCTTCAAGATAATTTGGTCGGCATATACTTGTATGGTTCGCTTGCCATGGGATGTTTTAATCCGAAATCAAGCGATATTGACCTCATTTTTGCTGTTAAGAAAAGACCATTAAAAGCGCAGAGAAAAAAGATAATTGAGTATTTGAAAAGAGTTTGTTCAAAGGGCAAACGCATAGAATTGAGCATAGTCCGCGAGAATGTTCTTCAGAATCCACTATATCCGATAATGGTGGATCTGCACTTTGAATACTGGGGAGAAATCTTCGAAGATGAAAAGAACAATGAAATCTTATCCAACCTTTACACTACAAGAAAGAGAGGATTCTGCATCTGGGGCATGCCAATAGAAGATGTCTTCTCAAAAATCCCTGCACAATACCACCTGAGATCGGTGATAGAGGATCTGAAGTGTACGAGAAAATATTTGCATGAGAATCCTGAGCAAGTTGGTTATGACCCTGTGGTCTATTGGGTGCTTGGTTCTTGCAGAATTTTGGCTTTCATAAGAGAAGCGAAAGTGCTTTCCAAATTGGAAGGAGGCTGGTGGGGATTGGTTAATCTACCTGAAGAATACCATGACTTAATAAAACATGCAATTTCTCGTTATCAAGGAAAAAGGAAACGGCAACTTTGGGATTATGATAAACTGGAAAATTTTGCTGATTACATGTCTAAAGCTATTCTTAAAGAATCGGAAATAAATTTGTGAATCACTGTTTGTCGCCTTCTTTAGTTCTATTTCAAAGAATAATCCGCAGTCCAATCTATATATAGAGGGGGGTATGAAGTTTCTGAGCAGCTAAAATTCTCAAACTATTGCAAAAAATGATGAGTATGTTAATAGCATAGTTTAAGTCACTAATTCCTGCAGTTGCCTTGTTTTCAACGCTCGCTTAATCTCCAATGCTATACGGTCTCCAGTGCTCATTCGCCTCTTATACTTCGCATTAGCATACTGCGCACCCAAACCCATATGTACATTTGTTCCGCCACCATGCCTTAAGGCTACGTCCTGCGTCACTGGAATATGCATGTATGGGTCTTTCTCGCCATGAATGTCATACAAGCCATAATCAACAGCCTTCTTCGCTTCAGCGCCAACGGTAACGTCAAGCTTTACAGCAGGCTTAAGCTCATACTTACTAACACGATCCCAAGTAATCAGCGTCTGCAAACACCAAGGACCAATAATGCCTGGACTAGCATATTCTCTGCAAGCCAGCAAGAAACGGTCAGCATAACGATGCAAATCCTTCAGCAAAGATTCACGTAAGCTTAAGATGGCATGCGCTGTAACTTCAAAGGATGGGACTCGCTTTATCTTTTCCTGCACATCTGCTGGCAACCTTTTTAACCCGTCAAGAATTGTTTCTCTCCGCTCATCAATCGACAAGAACTGGTTTGCTAAGCAAATCCTTGCTTCTTCAAGGCTTACAATGTAAAGCTTCGAGAACCATTTTTCAGCATCACCCCAATCACTTTTAGCATCTAATGGCGAAAAGAAGAAGTTAAAATTCGCATGTGGGCCTAGAACAATTTGTTCCACTCGACCATTCTCTAAAGCCTCCTTATTCAAATTTCCTGCTTTAACTTCCCTCGCAACTTTCTCCTCCAAATCCTCTGAATCAGCAGCAAAAATGAATTCTCTCTCAAAAGCCCTATGCGCATGCTCAGCCTTCAAAATCATAGGCTCATCAATTGGTTCGTTAAAGCGTATGCCTTCTTTCATAACTTCATAATTGTAAGCCTTAGGCGTTGGAATTCCAGCTTTTTCTGCAAACCAGTAATAGTCTTTCTCAAGCTCACCTCTATTCTCAATTTTCAGTAATTGCCTAGAACCCAAAATCGGCACTGCATAATCGTTCTCTATCACACTGCAGTATTCGTCTTCGCCAACATAAACCGCAAAAGCACGATTAGTAATTTGCAAACACTCCAAATCAACAAGCTCATCCACATACTTCACAATATCAGAATACTTGTCCAAAATCACAATAACACAACGCCAATCACCACTCTTCTTAATATCCTTAGGATCATTAACAACACGCAAATCCCGCTTAACAAGACCAGGCAAATCCTCAACCGCTTCATCTGGATTGCCAACCATGGGATTCTGAAGATAAATTCGTGCTCTTCCGGGCGTTGTATAAATTATGCTCCTAACGCCATAGTTGCGTTGTCCTTGCCAAGCATCCAAAGCTGAATGAGAACCAAGATTTAATCCAATAGGCTCTTTATATTTCTTGACTATTTCCTGCATCTCCTCTCTCTTAATTACCAAATCAATCATCCTCTGTTCAGGTGGAATAGGAAACTTGCAACTATTTTTTAAGCTTTTTACACATTTACCAATAAAAACATTGATAATCAAGACTTACAAGGAATTTTTCTCTAGAATTATCTTCTATCCTATTTTTACATACCACATTATAAAGAACGGAAAGAAAAATTCTATTGGGAGAAAGGAGCGTTGGCTGAGGCTTTCGGCTGGATATTTGTGGGCTTCATTCCTTTACTTTATGAAAAAAAGAGAGTCGCAAAACAATTCCAAATCGAAACATGGCTTGATCTCTCCCAACTCATCATGGAACTGGGAATCGACAAGACAACACAAACCAAACAAAACGTACATGCCCAAGCAAGTTACATAGTTTAAAGACCGCAGGCCATCAGTATTTTTTCAAAATTCTCTCGTGCCCTATCTCGTTTGTAATCCCTTAAAACCCTAATAACCGCTGTTCTGTCTTTTTCACCAAGTCTTTTAGCAACATTCAGAGCAACAACTCCACTGATGAAAAGGAACTGGCAAATCGAAGTTACGTTAGACGGTTTCCGATTCAAACTAGCCGTCTCAAAATCCACTATAAAAGGCACATCTTCACCATCAACAATTACATGTTTTGGAGCATGACTCAGCTCTCCATGATCCAAGCCTACATTATCCAATCGCCAACACTGTTCCAAAACTTCACGCAAAATCCGTCTTATCCGTTTTTTCCCTCTTCGCTTTTCCAACCATTCTGGAAGCAAAACACCATCGATGAACTGCATCAAAAGAAAATTTCTACTGACACCCAAAAGTTTCGGTCCAACACCTACAGAATTCGCCTTCCGAAGCATCTCCGCTTCCTCTCGCATCCTATCTCGGTCTGCGTCTACTCTGCGAATTTTCAAAGCCATCTTTTCACCGTTTCTATAGGCTATTGTAACTATGCCTACACAGCCTTTGCCCAGAACTGGCACGTTAAAGGCTTCCTTTTCACCGCTAAATTCTAATGCTTCTATGCCTAATTTGTGAAGCTCTTTCAGACGCTTTTCAAGCTCTGTCTTGCTGAGTCTTGGATAACATATTATGGAAGCGTAGGGCTCTTCCCCTAATCTTTCAATGTCTACATTCAATGCTAATCCTCTAACAGCTTCATTACATATATTTTATCAAAAATAAACATAAAAACATCGTAAAGTTAATAGTACACGCAATTTAGTCTCAAAAAGGAGTATGGCAATGCCGAAATTTAGGCAAACAACCGAAATTCTCAAACTGATGAATAAGAAAGAGCATATACGCAACATTGGCATAGTCGCCCACATTGACCATGGAAAAACGACAATGACAGACTCGCTATTAGCCGAAGCAGGATTGCTGCCACAACGAATAGCAGGCAGAGCAAGAGCGCTCGACTATCTGGAAGAGGAACAAAAGCGTGGAATCACAATAAAAACTGCAAACATTTCACTACTGCACGAAACTGACAGTAGCCAATATGTAATAAACCTAATTGATACGCCGGGTCATGTGGACTTCACAGGCAAAGTGGCAAGGGCATTGCGAGCCATAGATGGTGCAATAGTTGTCGTAGATGCTGTAGAAGAAATCATGGTTCAGACCGAAACCGTTACTCGTCAAGCTCTTGAAGAAAGGGTCAGACCCGTCCTTTTCATAAACAAAGTTGACCGTTTAATAAGCGAGATGCGCCTTTCTGAAGATGAAATTCAGAGCAAGTTTATCCGCATAATCCGCGACTTCAACAACCTCATTGAAATTTATGGTGAATCAGAGTTCAAAGAGAAATGGAAAGTGGATCCCCTTAAAGAAACAGTTGCTTTTGGCTCAGCTCTTCACAAGTGGGGTTTCACAATAGAAATGGTTCAGAGAAAGGGGATAACATTTACCGATATTATAAGAACTTATTCAGAAAATAAGCATCAGGCACTCTTAAATTTGCTCCCCTTGTCTGATGCGATACTCGACATGGCAGTCAAGAATATTCCAAGCCCAATCGAAGCTCAAAAATATCGTTTACCAAAAATTTGGAAAGGAAATTTGAAATCAGAAATAGGTCAAGCAATGCTGAATTGCGACGATAATGGACCAGCAGTAATGTGCATAACAATGGCGCAGACAGATCCCCAAGTTGGTTTGATTGCCACTGGAAGACTATTTTCTGGCTCAGTCAAAGAAGGCGACCAGGCCTACTTGGTTAATGCTGGGAAAGAATATCGTGTGCATCAAGTGTCTATTTATATGGGCGCCTTTAGAGAAGTTGTGGATAAAATAACTGCAGGCAACATTGCAGTTCTGCAGGGTATCGATTTGGCAAGAGTAGGCGAAACACTGATTGACATAGCCCACAAGGATGCTATGGTTCCTTTTGAGCATGTAAAATATGTTTCAGAGCCTATGGTAACCGTTGCTGTCGAGCCTAAAATCACTAAAGACTTGCCACATCTAATTAATGCTATGAATAGACTTTCCATCGAAGATCCGAACCTTGTCACCAGCATAAACACGGAGACAGGAGAGTGTTTGCTAAGCGGAATAGGAGAACTTCATTTGGAAATTGCTTTAAAGTTTTTGAAGGACTATGCTGGCGGCATAGAAATTGCAGTTTCTAATCCAACGGTTGAATACAGAGAAAGCGTTATGAAAAAAGGTTTGGCTGTAATGGCGAAAAGTGCCAACAAGCAAAACAGTTTTTGGGTACAGGTAGAACCGCTACGAGAAAAAGCATCAAAACCAAAAGAGTTGAGCAAAGCCAAAAACATTTGGGCAACAGATGAGCATCAAAACATGCTTATAAATGCAACAAGGAGCTTCACATATTCGAACGAAACAAAAGACATGATTATTTCAGGTTTCCAGTGGGCATGCAAAACGGGACCATTATGTGAAGAACCCTTAAGAAACGTAAAAGTCAAGCTAATGGACGCTCAAATCGCTAAAGAACCTGTACTTCGTGAACCAACACAAATCTCGCGAGCAATCAGTCGAGCTATTTTCGGCTCTTTTCTAACTGCTAATCCATTGCTTCTTGAACCAATATACAAAATTGTAGTTTCTGTTCCTACGCAATTGATGGGTGAATGTACAGCAATCTTAAGCCGCAGGCGTGGAAAAATATTGGCTTCCGAACAGAAAGGTGCTTTAACAATAATTACTGGATACATTCCTGTTGCAGAAACTTTTGGAATGGCAGGTGAGATGCGGTCTAAGACTTCTGGTAATGCTTTTTGGCAATGCACTTTTGACCATTGGAATAAAACACATGAAAATATTGCTGCAGAAGTCATCAAGCAAATTCGTCAAAGAAAAGGTTTATCACCAGAGATTCCTAAACCAGAGAAATTTTATAGATGAAAATTGACTCCAAACACTGGCTCTTTGCTAAAGCAATTATAGTTGTGAGTGATTTCTCATAAATGAAAACTGTGGGATTCAAATGAAAATTCAATTAAATCCTTACATTCTATTCAATTTGGATGTTACCCTTTGCTGTGGACAGGTTTTCAGATGGGATAGGCGGCATGGTTGGTGGTATGGTGTTGCAAAAGAAAAGGTATTCAAAATTCGTCAAATCGGCAATAACTTGGAGTTTGAAAACGCAGACGTAGACTTTGTTGAAAACTATTTTGGGCTATGTGATGATTTGTCAAAAATCCTTCCGCAAATTACAAAAGATAAGCATGTTGCACAAGCTATTGATGCGTTCAAGGGTTTACGAATTATCCATCAAGACCCTTTGGAATGCCTAATCTCATATATCTGTGCAACATACAAGAACATTTTAGCAATAAGGCTGATGTTGTCTAATCTTTCGAGAAAATTTGGAGAAAAGGTCCTCTACGATAGTTATGATTTTCACACGTTTCCAACGGCAGAAAAGCTTGCAAAAGCGAATGTTAAAGAACTAAAGAAATGCGGTTTAGGTTATAGAGCAGAATACGTGCTTGAAACCGCAAAGAAGGTTTATGAAAACAAGTTTGACTTTGAACATCTGAAGCGAATGCCTTATGAAAAGGCGAAGACAGAATTGCAAAATTTTTCTGGTGTAGGTTCAAAAGTGGCAGATTGCGTCTTGCTCTTTTCTTTGGACAAATTTGAAGCCTTTCCTGTGGATGTTTGGATAAAACGTGCAATTCTCAAATATTATGCAAACCATTTTCCAAACGAATTTATCGAAAAAATTTCAGGAAAAAAATCGCCAACAAAGTCAGAGTATGAGCAATTGAATCTGTTTGGGCGAAGATATTTTGGAGAATATGCTGGTTATGCCCAAGAATATTTGTACCATCACATGCGTTCACAAGAGAAAAGTTTTCTGACTGCACTAGAGCAGAAAACGTTTAAATTAATTTGCAAATAGCATATTAGCTGTGCATTGGAAGCTTGGGGCCCGTAGCTCAGTTAGGTAGAGCGCCAGGCTCATAACCTGTTGGTCAGGTGTTCAAATCGCCTCGGGCCCACTAACATTTTCTCTATAAAAACCTAAGTGCTTCAGATAATTTACTAATCTATGATTATCCATGCTACTTCACAAAAATAATGCCAAAACCATTAACAAGTGCGAAGAGATTAGGTTGAGAAAGACCTCGGTCCACCCATAGACCCAAAACTTTACTATGGTACCAACCGTAATGGAATGGTTCAAATTAAAATATGCATCCAGATACAGCAACGATTATCGTAGCAAATACCAAAGCAAATTCAAACCAGTTCTGAATAATGTGTTTAGTTAAATCTATCCTTTGTTTTCGCAGATTATATAAGAAAATTAGTATCGTCGTAGCCCAGATTTCTGGATAAAGCCTCTTAAAAACTTTGGTAAAATCGCACGTAAATGAGTCTTTGGTGTTCCTTATGGTTTCTTCAATCTTTTCTTCTTCAACTATTACTTTTAACCCCATTCTAAGCAACTACCATGTTATTACGCCCTTAATTTTGAGGCTAGGCTTGCAACTCTCTTTCCAAGCTCTTTGCAGTATTCGATCTCTTTTTTGGATGGTGCGCCAACTGCTGCAGCACCATAATGCTTGTCTTCGGAGCATCCTTGAACAATCATTCCGTGAATGAGCATTGCTTGCAGTATAGATAGTAGCGTTGTTTCTGCGCCTGTGGCTGTTCCACCAGAGCTTACGAAGGCGGCGCCAACTTTTCCTTCAAGCTTTCCATGAATTTTGACTGATTCGTCTATGAGAGCCTTAATTTGTGCGGCCATTAGTCCATAATATGCTGGTGAACCTATTATGATTCCATCTGCGGTCAGCAAATCGTCAGGCCTTGCCTGTTCAACTCTTTTTATTGTTACTTTAACTCCGCTGATTTGCTTAGCACCTTTAGCAACTGCGGACGCCATTTTTTCAGTGTTTCCTGTTCTAGAATAATAAACAACTAAAATCTTCATCATTCTGATTCTCGCCAGTGATAGGAATGTGGTAGTTCGTCTTTATTTTTAAATTTTTAATTATAAAACTGCCATATCAAATGTTTAAAAAGCTGATAGAAGATTTTTCCACAAGCTATAAGTGTGTAAAATTGCATAAGGGTTTCGTGAGGAGGATGGCAGACTCGCTTTCTGGGGAGAAAGGAGAGAAAGGAGAAAACGATTTATCCACCATTCTCCTCATACATCGTTTCTTTATGCATGCATATGTTGCTTTTAAATTTTTCGTCGAATTTTAAATTACAACTCTAAAAATCTCTTAAAAAATGGGATATTTTAACAGTTTTAGCCTATTGCTCGCTTTATTTCGTCTTTGAATTTTTCGGTTTCCATGAAGAAAGTGTATATTGGCCTAGCGTTCACTATTAACCACCAATTTCGGCGCTTAATAGACTCTTCTGGCTTTTCCCAATCATTAATCATCTCAACTTTGAAGTTTGGAGCAACTTCTCTAATGATCTCCTCAATTTTTTTCGCAAAAGGATAGCCAAACTGGCATGTTGGACCATAAAAAATTACTGCTTTGCCCATATCTTCAGGTAATGGTTCATAGCTACCTAGATGTGGTGCTGGTTCATAATTGCCTTCTATTGGAAAATAGAATAAATTTCCTTCGGAAGTCGAAAGAAAACCATTTCTTTTATAAAACTCAGGTAATGGAAGGGCTTCACCCGTGTTGAAAGCTTTTGCTAGAATGAATTTGCATGGCTTGTTGCCCAAACATGTTTTTCTTTGCTTCGCATCTAGAATCACGCTCTGCAGAAGTCTAGTGCCTATCCCGAGTTTCTGCGCTTCTGATGTTGGATTGTAGGTGCAGTATATTGTTAAGATGCCCTCTCGCTTAATCGCTCTAGTTACATCCGCCTCTTCTGGAATGTAGAGTATTTGTGCCACGGGTTTTTCGTCATGGTAAGCGATTTTTGCGCAAGAACCATGTTTTTCAAGCATTTCCCGTAGCCATTGTCTCTTAAGACTCATTCCTTGCTGATGAATCGGGTCGTCAAGTCTTTTAGAAGAGCAGACATGAATCAAGTCTTCTATGTTTGAATCTTCAAGGTTTTCAATTCTCGCTTTTTCCTGCATACAAAGTCTGCCTTCTGCTAAATTCCTTTATTATTTCGTCCACCGTCATTACTTTTGCGTTATAGACGTATTCAAGATATTTCAGTCCTTGCTCATGTTCCTCTTGGGTGAAGGCTTCTACGCCGTCTTTGGCTATTATTATCTTATATCCTCTGAAGAAGGCATCTGCCGCTGTATGTCTTACACAAATGTTCGTATGTAACCCACCCAGAATTACAGTTTTTGCGCCCTCACCATTATATAGACTTCTTAACAGTGGGTCTAAGCCTGTTTCATAGAAGCTACTGTAGGTTCTCTTTTCGACAATGTAATCTTTTGAAGTAGGCTTAAGCTCTGAGATTACTTCTGCTCCTTTCGTGCCTTTTATTGCGTGTTTTCCCCATTTCTCAACTACTTCAACATCTTGTGGATAGTGGGCATCATTGCTGTATATGATTGGTATGTTGTGTTTGCGGGCTTCTTCAATTAGTTTTTTTAATTTTGGAATTATATGCTCTGCTCTTTGGGTTTTTAAGTCGCCTGTGACAAAGTCGTTGAGCAAGTCAATTATTATTACAGCCTTATTATCCATTGGTTTCCTCCTTGATTATAGAAGTTGAGTTATTCTTTTGCGGTTATTTAAATTAATCCATTGTTGGCTTTGCAGTAAAACCATAAAAGACTTACAACCATTTTGTCAAACAATATCGGCAACTTTTTTTGGCAACTTAAACTTGCCATCTTTCGGTTTGAAGTCATACACTCTAACAACAGCCTCAACATTCAAGTAGCCATATATGTGGGTATTGTTCCTTTCCTTCTGCACCCTCGTATCGAATTTCCGCCTTTACCTTATCTGAGTCGATGCAGAGTAGGGCCAATCCTTTTTGACCATGAAACAGAGCATTTGCAACTCTAACTATTTGCTGCGGAGTAGAACAATGTATGAAACCTTGAGAGTCTAGAGTATCACCACGATAGACCCCGAGCACTTTTGCCTGTTCCCATTGCTCTCGTTTTGTTATGTGAAGAATAACCCTACCCATTGCTAATGCCACTCTATATCCAAACTGCATGATTGCTTGTAAACTTTTCTTGACATCTTTACGTACGCTCAGAGTAT
>Ga0315268_10004152_pt1 | contig 15795 bp, 23 predicted proteins | sample C1_top_MG_FD_204535 | JGI IMG/M metagenome (GOLD analysis project Ga0315268, IMG submission 204535) | Sediment microbial communities from Yellowstone Lake, YNP, Wyoming, USA - C1_top | ecosystem: Environmental > Aquatic > Freshwater > Lake > Sediment | place: USA: Wyoming | collected 2017-08-01
TGGGTTGTAGACGGGAATTGGATCGTTTTACGGAATGATATTTCTTCTATTTTTTCTTTCACTACTATAGAATATTATAGTGATTCTTTTATTTCAATGGGTTTTTATTTTAAATTAGGACACTACCGGAATTTCTTCCCTTCGGCAGCTTGAAAAAACTCATCACTGCCGAAAAACTCACTGTATTTTTTCTTGATGACCTCGGCCAGGCCCCTGCCTCAGTGCAGGCGGCCTGTATGCAACTCATCCTCGCCCGCCGCATCAACGGGCATCGAGTATCGGATCAGGTCTGTTTTGTAGCAGCCACAAATCGCCACACGGACAGGGCCGGAGTCACCGGCCTACTTGAGCCGGTGAAATCCCGGTTTTGCTCTATTGTTGAGCTGGAGCCGGATCTCGACGACTGGGTCTCATGGGCGTTGAAAAACGGCATCCCCACGGAGCTGATAGCATTTCTCCGGTTCCGACCGGGCCTGCTTTTCGATTTCAAACCGACTAACACTCTCACAAATTCCCCGTGCCCGCGCACAGTTCATAATGTCGGGAAACTCATGCAGATCGGCATTCCGCATGAGCTGGAATATGAGGTTTTTTCAGGCGCTGCAGGAGAGGGTTTCGCCGCCGAGTTCTACGCATTCCTGAAAATTTTCCGCTCCCTCCCAAATCCGGACGCCGTCCTCATGGCCCCGGAGCAGGCGATAGTCCCGGATGATCCCGCAACTCTGTACGCAATCTGCGGGGCATTGGCAGCGAAGGCGTCTGAGCAGACAATAGAGCGGCTCGTTGTCTACGCCAACCGCCTCCCTGCGGAGTTCTCTGTTCTCCTCATCCGGGATTCAGTCCGCAAAGAAGCGGCGATTGTCAATACCCGCCCTTTCATTGAATGGGCCTCGGCACATGCCGATGTGCTCATATAGGAGGGGAAAATGACTGCGAAAGGAAAAATCACGAAAGCAAGGGCGGGACTTATTCTCGACCTGCCCTTTTTCGGCAGCCTCGCTTTAAGACTCCGGGTAATCGAGGACCCGGCCTGTTCTACCGCATGGACGGACGGCGACCGTATGGGATACAATCCCGATTTCATCGGAAAATTACCTCTCAACCAGGTCAAAGGCTTGATCTGTCATGAGGTCATGCACTGCGCATGCGCCCATATGTCCCGCAGAGGAGCGCGGGATCATAAAAAATGGAACGTTGCCGGGGATTATGCTATCAATCAGATCATTGAGGATTGCAAAATAGCCCTGCCCGCAGGCCGCCTGCTTGACCCCGCCTATGCGGGAATGAGCGCAGACGGAATCTATAATCGCCTTCCAACACCTCCGCCGGACAACAGCGGTGAACAAGGGCAGGCCGGCGACGGCTCAGGAAACCCCACCTTAGAAAAGGGGGGCAAGGGTGAGGGTGAAAGTTCCGACCCCGGAGGCTGCGGAGAAGTCCGCGATGCACAAGGGCAGGACGGAAAAAGCCTTTCCCCCGCCGACATCGCACAGGCAGAGCAGGACTGGAAAATCGCTGTAGGCCAGGCAGCCCAGGCCGCAAAAATGATGGGAAAACTCCCAGCCGGTCTCAAGCGGCTGATAGAAGAAATCCTCGAACCGAAGGTGGACTGGAAAGAAGTCCTGCGCCGGTTCATCGATCAATCCGCACGGAACGATTATCGCTGGTTCCCGGCGAACAGGAGATATATTTCACAGGGGCTGTATCTGCCCTCCCTGAAATCCGAAGAGTTGCCGCCTGTTGTGATCGCAGTAGACACCTCCGGGAGCATCGGCGGAGATGAACTCAACCAATTCGCCGCCGAAATGACCGCAATCCTCCGGGAACATCAGACCTCCTGCACGGTCCTCTATTGCGATGCAGAGATTGCAGGGGTTGAAGAGTTCACCAGCGAGGATCTCCCGCTCCGCCTCCATCCCAGGGGCGGCGGCGGAACAGATTTCAAACCGCCGTTTGCATGGGTAGACGAAAAAGGCTTGCAAGCCTCATGTATGATATATCTCACAGACCTGGAGGGCACATTCCCGGAGCAAGTCCCCGCATACCCCACGCTGTGGGGGATAATCGGAAAATCAAAACTCACTCCGCCTTTCGGAGAGGAGGTGAGGTTATGAAAAAGAGGATTATTCTCACTATCGTAAATCTCGGCGATGGCTCAAAATCCATAACCGCTGAGGAATCGTGGTATTGGAGACGAGACGAAGGGGATATCGCAGACGCTGGTTTTTGGGTACAAGATGGGGAAAGAGGGGTTGAACTTCTGAGTTTTTTCATCCCTCGTGAGTTGACGGAACTAATTGATGACCCGGAACATTGGACAGGGAAAAGACTGAAAATCTCTGATCAACTGCGTGATTTTCATTATGCGGACTCCCTCGATTGTATTCCTTTCATAGATCGCTGGCCCCGAGACGAAAAGGATATTATCTCGATGTACCACGGTGCAATTACAACCTCAGAAATATGTAACCATCAATCCGTGCTTTTTCATGGCTGGACGAAACTAATTTCGTGCTGGCTCAATGACTCAATCCCTGAAATCGCTTTTCAGCTTCCCTGGTGGGAAAACTATCTCACAGAGGAGTTGCTCGATTTCGTCCAGATATTTCAACAGATTAAAAAACACGGGGTCAAGGCAGTGTTTGACAACCCTGCAGATGGTAGAAATTTCTTCAGATACCTCAAGGTAGCATCCTGCTGTTTTGAATTGATTTCAGATGTATGCCCGACAGTTGAAGCTATAATGCGTTTCGACAAGGGTCAACAATATCCCTGCCTGTGGGCAGGGTATCTTTGGATGAAATATCACCACCTGGCATCTTGGGCCAAAGTCAAAGAGGTGGCATAGGGGAAATTATGCAAAAAAAGAAAGGAGGAATAATATGTTTCTTTCTATGATTAGTCAAGCGATGGATTTAACCCGCAGAAAATTCACTCGCGGTGAACAAATGATGCTCATTGATATTTTCAATGGTACGATGCTCTCGCCCGGCATTTTGGGGCGACATCTGATCGCTCAGGTCGAGGATAGTTTTGCCCTCTATCCAGGCATGTACGAGGAGAAATGGGGTGTGGATCGCAAGGAGATGGAAGAGAAAATCCGATCCCTCGATCCCTACACCGCCGCGTTTTTTGAGCTGTGGTCAGTAGGGTTCTGGTCCATAGCGGATCCCATCAGCAGCGGAGAGACTCTGGAAAATTATATCCAGGGCAAATTCAGTCTTGAAAGCAGGCTCAGAGAGGTAATTGAAGATATGGAAACCGTCGGTGATAGACTTGAGCAGACAAAATCAGCGTTCAAGTCCGCTACCATAGCTGATGCCCGTAAAATCATCGAGAAAACGACAGCCATTCTCATCAATCTTCTGTAAATCTTCTAAATGAATTTCCCTTAACCCCTCTTTCCCAAAGAGGGGTTTTCTTTTTGTTCGATCTCTCAGGCGTAAAAAATTTCAATCATCTGCCAGAACATTTCCCTCTTTTCTGCTACAAAAAACAATAACAGTCTAAATGGAGGTTTTATGAATTCTTTTAGGATGAACGTAAGGGATGCACAGATAAAAATTTTAGAGCTTACAAATCCCGAGGAGATTCGATCCTTTTGCCGAAAATCAGATATTTTCATTTTGCCTTGACAAGTTTAATTTTTCTAATTGACAATCCCCCGTTTTTCTGCTATCTTTAAACTAACTTTACCAAGGTTTCAAAAGGGGCTGACTCCGGCCTCCGCATAGAATGCGGAAAGGGGTGTTTTAGTTTCAGGGCACTTGAGGAGCTTTAATCAACTCCTTAACAGAGCTGATTGTAAACCTCAGGCCCGAGTGTTCTTATGTCGCGAGGCATAGGGGCGGTCTCCTTTTGAGCCGTGGTAAAACACTCGGGCTTTTTTATTTTGCCCATTTACCAAAATCAAAAGGAGGTGTAATATGGCACAGGGGAAAATCAGGGAAGATTTTCTTGAAGCAAACCAGGCGCTTTTACATGCCCATTCCCTTGTAGAGATCAGCCAGGAATCATATACAGACCCGGAATCCGAAAACATCTATAATCTTCTTGATATTCTTGGTGAAAAAATTAACATTGCCCGCAAATTTTTTGACGATTATGATCTTTGCTGGGCAACTGGAGGACAAGATGGATAAAATGTCCTTAACCATAAACAGCATTGGCGATCTCCAGATCGCCCTGCTCGAAGACAACAATGAGGCCATCAAAAACTATATCGAAAGGGTTGACAGGGAATCCTCAAATGAGGCAATGAGGAGGGCAGGAGAGCAGTTTGGCTTTCCAATAGTAGAAATCGAGGGGGTAATTCGTACCTCTGGAGGGTATTTAGCACAACTTTTTGGATATAAAAATACCTTTTCACTACCAAGATTACTTGCAACAAGAGGCATTTTTGGTATTTCAGTGGGAGGTTTTCTTCAAAAGTTGGTTAAAAAGAGGGGTGATTTATCCAAAATGGATAAATCAAATCACGATGAAATTACTATTCAAGAGGCCCTCGGCTTAGACCCTCAAGATCGCAAATCTATCCTCTATGACTGGCCTGCATTTCTAATCGGAGGGATGAACTCAACCAATGAAGAGGCAAAGGCAGTGCAGGCATATCTCCTCAGAATGGAAAAGATAGCCCGCATCGGCATTGTTGCTACCAGATATGGCCAGATTATGGCAAACTTTCCGGACCCAACACATGGCATCGTCATGTCCAAGCTTGCAAAGGAGGCATGGCGCGGGAATCCCCTTGCATCCTATATTCTCGAAAAACATTATGATGTGCCGGTCAAACAGCTCCTTCACAGGACAGATCCCGAGCTTTCAGAGATCGCCGGAACGATATCGCAGTTTCTGCATTTTGTCTGTTCCGACAGAATTACATCTCATGGCTTGCAGATTTATAAAACAGAAAAAGGCTATAAAATCATGGGCACACCCGATCTCTTCTACAGGAGTTTTCTCGACATTGCCCGCAGACATCACCTGATACAGTTCTTTAGTTCTGTCTATAGCCTTGGTGCCATTATGTCACGCGAGGCCGATGCCCTTGATATGCTCGGCTGGCGGCGAAGTGTAAGAAAAATAAACGGCTATAGCCGATATACCTATGAATATGAACCGCCAGAGCAAACCATAAAATCCGAGATTCCGATGAATTGATAGAAAACGGATTATTATTTTTGTAAAATCTCCCTTAACCCCTCTTTCCCAAAGAGGGGTTTTCTTTTTTCTTTCTGTCATTCCTGTGGAGGCAGAAATTCAGATTATTTGTTCGATATATTATCAAACTTCCTCAGTTACCCCTCTTTATCCCCCCTTACCAAGGGGGGAATTAAAGGGGAGCATTCTTTCCTAAAAGGCAATATCATACTATCCCTGCCCATCGAAAAAAGTCCCTAAGGCTTAATCCGCCTGCCGTCTGTCGGGCAGGCCCGCCTGCCGTCTGTCGGGCAGGTCAGGCGTAAAAAATTTCAATCATCTGCCAGAACATTTCCCTCTTTTCTGCTACATATAAATTACCAAAACCCCACCATCCTCCCCTTACTAAGAGGAGGACTAAGGAGGAGTTATGGTAAACAATTTTGAATCGGAGGTTTTATGGCAAAGAAGGGATTGATAAAAAACATAACCAAAACCACAGATGAATCTGAGAAAAAGGAATTTCAGGCTGAAGGCATAGAAGGCACAAAGGAGGTAAAAGAGGAGAAGAAAGAAGAGAAAAAAGAGAAGAAAGAAGAAAAAAACTATGTCACCTGTGATGACGTCCTGAAAAACCTTCGGGCGAAAGGATACAGGGTATGAAAACCCTGGAGCTTTATCAGAAAACACTTGGTCTCAAGGCAGCCCAGGGCGCAGAGGTCACTCCTGAGATCCTCGCAAAGATTAACAAATATGCCCTGACAGTCCTTACTGCCGATGAAGTTTTTGTGCGCAAATATCTCATGGCGCACAATGCAGTTGACAGGGATAATGAGCGCTTCTCCGAAAAGATACTTGATGATTTTGGAAATACCCTGCCGGGCAAATCTCTTCTTAACGGCCATGACAGGCAGAGCCTTCCCATCGGTCTTTATTTCGATGCAAACACCGAGGAGCTGACAAAAGAGCAATTCACATCTCTTACAGGCGAGGAAGCAAGACTTCCTGATGGCATTGAAAAATGCAAGGTCCTCTGGGGATGGGTCTATATGCTTAAAGCACAGTTCAATGAGAAGATGATAGCCAACATTGATGCAGGCATTTACAGGCATGCATCAATCGGCTTCCGTGCGACAGATATTACTCCAGTCAAGGGTCAATACGAAAATATTCTTTTTTGGGAATATGTCTCCCCTGGCGAGGCATTGGAAGGCTCAATCGTATGGCTCGGTGCACAGCCGGGAGCTACAGCACTAAAACACCCCACCCATCCTCCCCTTGCCAAGGGGAGGAGCGAGGAAGGGTTTGAAAAAGGCGCAGTCTCCTTCTCTCCCACAACCCCTGCCGATGAAGGCCGCGCCTGGGACGCATCCGCCGCAACAGCGCGCCTCGCTAAGTGGGCATCCTCAGACGGCTCAGGAGACAAGGACAAGATGGACTGGCCCAAATACCGCAAGGGTTTTGCATGGTTCGATGCAGATAATCCCGAAAATTTCGGTTCATATAAATTGCCGCACCACGACGTCATTGATGACGAGATAAATGTTTTGTGGAGTGGGGTAAGTGCCGCAATGGGTGTACTACTCGGGGCAAGGGGCGGGGTCGATATCCCTGATTCTGATTTTGACAGGGTCTATTCCCATTTAGCCAGGCATTACGATCAATTCGATCGTGAAGTCCCTGAGAAATCCTATAACCAAGGAGGTAACAAAAAAATGAAGGATCTTCTTGAAAAGCTTGCTAAAAAATTTAGCAAGACATTTACCGAAGACAACATCGTTGATGAGATACAGGCGATGCTTGCTGAAAAGGATAAAACCATTTCAGAAAAAGACGCCCGCATCAACGAGCTCAGCCCTTTGGCTGAAGACGGCAAGACATGGAGAGATGGCCTGATTGCCGACTATGTGAAGCTCAAGGCAAAGTTAGGTGAAGTTGCCGAAACTCCCGAGGGCCAGGAACCCTTGAAGAAGGTAGCCCAGGGCTACCCGATTGATTTCCTGAAAACCGAGGTTGCCCATCTTCAGAAAAGGGTCGACGAGAAGTTCCCTGCCGAGGCCCAGACAAAGGGCGACGAGCGCAGGGATAAAACCGCCGATGGCGGCGGAGAAAAGGATTATACCAAGGATAATCCTCTAACTCCAGAGAAAAAGGAGGACAAATAAATGGCAACAGGAACAATACAGGACAGCATGCAGAACATAAGGACGCTGATGCTTGCCCATAGTGCTGCGGTTGCAGTGAATGAAGTAATCGTCAGCTCAAGCGGTGTGGTACTCATTGCAATCAATGCAGCGCTTGCCAATGCGAACAACTCATATATATACATGGGCAAGGCTAACTTTCCGAAGGAAGCCCCGCTGGTGATAAACCCAGGGGACAAAGTTTATTGGGACGCCGCAGCGGGCAAGATCACAAAGACAGCCGCAGGCAATACATATTGTGGTGTCTGTGTCGAAGCAGCCGCTTCAGCAGATACGACCGTTACGTTCCTGCTGATGCCTGACTTCACAAACATCGGCTCGATGGATTCTTCGGTAATCAAGGTTGATATTGTCAATCTCACAAATGCACAGATCAAGGCCCTGAGAGCCTCCCCAAAGACTCTCGTTGCAGCTCCTGGCGCAACCAAATCAGTGGAGTTAATTAGTGCCATACTGAAACTCAATGCAGGTGCAAATGTGCTGACAGAGACTAATGCCAACATGGCCATAAGATACACAGACGGCTCAGGTGTCATCGTCAGTCAGGCTATCGAGGCAACCGGTTTTATAGATCAGGCAGTCAACACCTTCACCAATGGGCTTCCCAAAATTGATGCCATTGTTGCAGCAACAAGCGCTCTCAATCAGGCGCTTGTGCTCCACAACACAGGCGCTGGTGAATATGCCGGAAATGCTGCAAACGATGCAACCATGAGGGTGCACATTGTGTACCGCATCCATGACTGGAGCTAATACTAATTCCCGATAATTCCCCCTCCCCCTTTTAGAAGGGGGGGCGAGGGAGAATTTGAGGGATTAAAGGAGGTAATTCAATTGAAACTATTCGGTGAACAAATATTTAACTGGGCAAAGATTAACGACATCCCCATGGCAGACCGCAGAAAAGCGATCATTGCCAGAGTGAATGAGTTCATAAAAGAGATTCAGCAGAAGGACTTGCACAAACAGAAGATGAGAGGGGTTGATTCAACCCTCATGGGTGTAAACCCTGTTGCCCTTGTCATGTCTGACACAGTAAAGACTCCGGACAGGGGCTATGAGGTCCTTTTTGATGAAGTCGACATGAGGCAGTCTCAGAGTACCACGTTTGATGTGCTGGATGTCTCCGGAGGCGTTACGTTCTATCAGCAGATAGCGGGGCAGGAGGCAAAGCTCTCCCAAATCCCCACCTCTACAAAGACACAGGTGAGCTTCCTCCGCTACATCGGCGGCTTCCCCATTCTTGACGACTGGCTGAGGTTCAATCAGTATTATAAGATCGACGAACTCACAGCCGACACAGTGCGGCGCTGGTATGACCAGAAGGCAACGATCATGTATGGCCTTCTTACAGCCCTTGCTGCCAGTATAAACCAGGCGTTTGATACAGATGACATCACAACGATCAACAATGCCTGCGCGCAGATACTGGAAGATCTCGCAGCAGCAGGATACGTGGTCGATGAGAATTCCCTGTTTACCATCACATGCAATCCAAAGCTGAGGGGAAGGATATTCAAGGCGATTAACTCCACCTGGATAACGCCCAATGTGAATAAACAAATTGTCTACAACATCGACACGGTCATAAGCACGACCAAGATTGTAAATACGAGCTACTATGTCTCGATTCCGGGCGTAAAGAACAAACGCGGTGAGTGGGAAGACCTCAATGCCCGTCCTCCCCAGAGGAACGAGCTGTTGGTAGGTGCTGACCACGTCTGGACAGGCGCATACAACGCCATAATTGGCGAGGCAAAACAGCACAGACGCTGCGCATTGAGTTAATAGATTCTCCCTTTTTCAATAACCCTCTCCCCTTGCGGGAGAGGGTTAGGGTGAGGGGGAGAATAAGAACATGGCAAAGGTCACCGCACAACTGAGGGGACTGTCCCAGAATTACGGGCGGAGCCGTAGATTCGGGACTGTCCCCGGATAAACCAATGGCAAAGGTCACCGCTCAGGAAATCGTAGACTTAGGCTTTACTCCTGAAATGTTTAAAAAGACAGATGACGGAGGTCTCCTTAATTTTGTAGATGACATCATTGCCGAGCAATCCCTGATCCTCCAGGGCAGAATCGGCTCTACCTATTATAACTCCACATCTTCTCCCACAAAAGATTATGTGAAGCGCGCTGAAAAATGCATGGTTACAGCAGAGGTAATACAGAGGCGTATAAATATCATCCTGGGAAATGTTGTGGGAGCAGGCCAGCCGATTGACATTTTGCACGAGGGCACACAGAAAAAGATTTATAAAGAGGAGGCTGATTCTTTAATCGAAAAGATAATCGCCGGAGGCACATCAGACAGCAGTGACTTTGCCTCAGGAGTATTGATAACGTCACATTTTGAGACAACAACATAACCCCACCCCCCCTTATTCCCCCCTTAGTAAGGGGGGAATAAGGGGGGTCAAAGAGGGGTGAAAAGAAAAATGCTTGACATCAACATTCGAATCGAAGGCGACAAGGTAATTTTAGAAGGGCTCAATCGGTTTGCCCAGGAATTTCCCGAGGCTGTCAAAAGAGGCATGGAGAGATCTGCAATGGGCATTCACCGCGCTGCCTATATGTTTTTATCCGGCCCTGGTGCTAAAGGAAAAACTACAGGGGCTGCATACAGCGACATCAAAACCCGGAAAATGAAAATAAAGGGCCAGAAATGGACTCCTCAGTCTATTCCTGCCGGTGGCTATCCTGTACCTGTCAGGAGCGGGCATCTCCGCGGTTATCTCGATTGGCTGAAACCGGGACAATCAAAAACAAATAAATACGGTACATTTACAGCAGGCCCGAACGAGGCAATTATTTATGATCCCGTTCCCTATGCCGATGTCATTCATGAAGGCAAATGGACTTCTCAATCTCATGGTCCAAGGCGCTATCTCACCGATGCCTTCGAGATGTTCAACCGAGGCCTCGGGATCCAGATGGCAATCAGCGATGAGATAGAGAAGGCAAAGGCAAAAGCAGGATTGAAATGATTATTACGAGGGCATTTAGGAATGTCTGATAAAGAAATCATAAAGGAAGCTATTAGAGAATTCATAGAAGAGGAAGATAAGACATTTTTTGTAGACAGGGAAACCCACTATCAGGATCATCTTTTCATCAGCGATCTGAGGGAATGGTGTGAAGGTATAAAAAGTACCTTCTGGAAGACAATAGCAAAGGCGGTAGTCATGGGGATCATAGCTCTCTTGATCCTCGGGTTCATTTTTTGGGGAAGGGAACATTTAAAGCCGTGAGGGGCGAAAACCGATGTCGATGTCAGATAACAAGATTATCCGAGCATGGGATAAAGCAACCGATAGTGAAAGATTTGTGTTTCTTTGTGATATGAATAAACGTTATCGTGCAAGTTCCAATGAGCATGGTGGTCTGATAACCCTACACCGGGCATTGATGATAATGTTTAATCAGATCAAGGAATTAGGAAAGGATGACAGAACTAACCCAAATTGAAGAGAAAAGTATTGAGACAATAATATGCAATTGTGGCGTATTGACTGCAAATCTTTGGGGGTGTACGTTTGGTTTGTGAGCTTAATAAAAAATATCCTGATTACAAAGATGATTTCGAAAAAAGTCTCGAGGAAAATAAAGATTGATTGAGAACTTTTCTAAAGCTATGGATTTCATTTTCTTCTGGGAGGGATATTATTCGAATAATCCCTTAGATCCTGGAAAGGTAACTATATGGGGATTATCAGAGGTATGGCATCCCGGTGAAGTGAAAGAAATGATAGGCATGGACCCAATAACAGCCAAAGAATATGCAAAAACTATTTATGCAAAGGATTATTGGAATCCTCTCGATGGGAATAATCTTCCTGCATTTTTAGATATAGTTTTGATGGACATAGCTGTGAGGCAGTCTGTTGAGAGAGCAAAGCATATACAGCAGTATGCGGGGAGCTGGCCAGATGCAATTATCCTAAGTCTTGATTACTTAGATGATTCCAAAAACTTTAAGACCTTCGGGGCTGGATGGGCCAAGAGGCTTGTATCCCTCAGAAACTATATAGTCAGCAACTTTAAGATTCTTGAATGGGATCCCAAAGAATTGATACTGTGGCAATTGGAGGGACACTTATGAAATATGGCTGGATTAGAGATATACCTGACAGAAGAGATTTTTATTATAGCCTACAACCTGTAGCGCATCCGATAAGAGTTGATTTGACTGCTACCGGCTTCTGCCCGCCGGTATATGACCAGGGCAGCCTTGGTTCATGCACTGCAAATGCAATAGCCGGGGCTGTAGATTTCATAAGAAAGAAACAGATGGAGCCGTTCATGACACCATCGAGACTGTTTATATATTACAACGAAAGAAAAATAGAGAATACTACCGGTTATGATGCGGGGGCAGCAATAAGAGATGGCATCAAAGTAGTAGTGAAAGATGGAGTTTGCCCTGAGGCTGTATGGCCTTATGATATTGATAAATTTACTATAGAACCTTCGGTAGAAGTCTATAAAAAAGCCCTTGATTGTCAGACCTTAATTTATCAGAGACTCGATAACACAAGATTGAATATGCTTCAGAATGTATTGGCCTCCGGATATCCCTTTATTTTTGGTTTTGCTGTTTATGAATCATTCGAGAGTGAAGAGGTTGCAAAAAATGGTGCTGTTCCCATGCCTTCAGATGAGGAGAGAAATTTAGGAGGTCATGCAGTTCTGGCAGTAGGGTATAACGATAGAGTCAGGAGATTCATTGTCAGAAATAGCTGGGGAACTGATTGGGGCAAGGGGGGATATTTCTCGCTTCCCTACGATTATGTAACAAACTCAGATCTTGTAGATGACTTTTGGGTTATACGAAAGGTGGAATGACATGGAAATTTTACAATCAGCATCTAAATTAGTTTTTATTATGGTGGCTGCAACAGTATGCGGGGCTTATCTTATGGCTTTGATGGATACAAAAGATTTTATGGTTCTTGCTTCTATGGCTTTCTCTTTCTATTTCAGCCAAAAAGGGGAAAGTGGAAGTTCGTTCGGAGGTAAATAATTGAAAAGTGTACTGCCTGTATATGGCCAGGATTTTGCCCCTGGTTATTCTGTTTTTACTGTAACTGATAATAGTTTCATCAGTGATGGTATCGTCTGGTTTCAGAATCTTGATGAATCTGCCAAATATGCTGAGATATTAAATATAAAAGGTTTTTCTCATGTATTGATGGTAGTCAATGAACATCTTGGAATAGAAGCTGCGGAGAAGGGAGTGCAATTTTGTGAGCTTGAAAATTATTTTGAGAATCCTCATTGTCATGTTGTATGCAGAGAACCACAGGGTATTGATGAACAAATCTTTCTTGAAGCCTACAATTATGGGTTAGAGCTTAAAGGAAAAACCATGTATGATTTTAGCGGTATTTTAGGTTTTGCCTTCACGATAATTTCAGGACTATCCAATCTTATAAGACCACTTAGAAAATTACCAATTCCTTTACATATCCCCGGTACCCGTTTCTGCTCTGCATTTGTTGCAGACTGTTACAAGCATACATGGCTATATAAGGATATTCAACTTTTCAAAGATTACCATGTGACAAGGATTCACCCACATAAACTATGGAATAGGTTTCCGTATAAACCATTCAGGTTTGATAAACAAAAATAAGGAGGTAAAAGTGAGGAGATTTTTGTTGATGGGTTTGATTATTATTCTATTAATTCTCTTGCCGTTAGTTGGATTTGCTTCCCCTTTTCTTGTATGTAATTCTTATCCCACTGCAGTTGTTCAGCCTGATACTTTCGAGGTCTATATAGACTCAAACCCCGCAGTAATAAGTATTGCAGTCACAAATCCGGATAACTCTAAACAGTTAAAACATGACCTGGCCGGCACTGGCCTTATGGATGGTTCACACACAGTAAAGCTAAAGGCATGCAATGTATGGGGGTGCAGTGATTACAGCCTCCCTTTTACATTTACAAAAAGTGTGGCAAATCCGCCTGTAAGTATTGGTATCCAGAAATGACAAAAATTGAAAGAAAGAAAAAATATTAAAAGGAGGTAGTTATGAAAAGATTATTGCTAATTTGTCTCTTGGTCTTAGTATTCACAATTCCAAGTAGCTTATTTGCTTTTGATCTCGGCAAGGGCATTACCTTAGACGGAACGGTAAGCTTGGGCAAACTCTGGGACGTTGATCTTGCAAATACCAAGACAACAAGAACATTGAGCATATCAGAGAGAAGAGGCGAGATATATTTTGAGGGAGAGGCGGGCCTGAGATATAAATTCTTTAGGGCATTCGGCAAATATCAATACCTCGGTGGCATCGGCTGTGATGAAGTCTTCAGTCTTGAGGGCACAGGCATTGATATTTATCCGTCCGAAAAGATACCTGCATGGTTCAGGGTCTCTTACAACTGGCTAAAGGTGCCCGGACTTATAGATGGCAAAAGTCTCAAACATGATTTTGCTTATACAGGGGTAATGTTCAAATTCTAAGATGCATAGAAGGAGAGTCAACCATGGTGCCCCCCATGTCCCCTAATGGGTTCAAAATTGAGAGAATTCCATGAGGTATTAAATTATGCCAGTAGGAACAACAACAGTAGATTTTGGAACTTTCCCGGGAAGTGCAGAAGCATCAATTGCCATAACTGGGCAAGCAGGTATATTGGCTTCATCTTTGGTAGGAGCGTGGATTGAGCCGACAGCTACAGCGGATCATTCTGTAGATGAACACAGAATTGAGAATATAAAAATATTTGCCAGCGATATAGTAGCTGGTACGGGATTCACCATTTATGCAGAGTGCCTTTTAGGTGGATTTTTGTATGGTCAGTATACAGTCGCCTGGGCATGGTCATAAACAAAGGAGGTTAAAATGGCAGTACAAATCATTGGTGGAACAAGTGGTATTGTTGCTGATGTCGATACTGATAAAAGTATAAGAGTTGTCAATCGGGCACCAGCTTTCGGTGCATTGGGATGTTATTCCCTGGACACTGTTAGCGGCACAATGGCAGCGGGTTTAGCAGCAGCAGCTCCAGTTTATTCTATTCGGTGGGGTGATGCTACAAGATTCGCTTTGATCCAGAAGATTTTTATGTCAATGTGGGATATAACAACAGCCTTTACTGCTGGATTGGGAAAATTTGAGGTTATGTTTGCCAGAGCATTTACAGCATCTGATTCTGGTGGCAACTCAGTTCTCCCGACTGGAAATATGAATAAACGCCGAACAAGCATGGGGACTACTCTTTTTACCGATATGAGGCAGTCTTCTACGGCAACATTAACTGCGGGAACTCGTACACTCGACACAAATCCTCTTCGACAGGTTAACTTTCAAGTAAGTACAACAGCAAATGCCGTAATGTTGGCTACAACACAAATATATGGATTGACTATAGACGGAGAGCATCCTCTGATACTTGCCCAGAATGAAGGCATAGTTATCAGGGCCACTGTTCCTGCAACCGGAACATGGGCATTTAATGTAGCGTTAGACTGGATGGAGGTTGCAGCTTACTAAATGCAAAATAGCCAGGTAGAAGCATTCTTGGGCATTGATCGAATGGCGAATTTTAGTGATAATTTCAACAGGGCTGACGATGAATCCCTTGGAGATGCCTGGGCTGAAGATACAGCCTATCTCAAAATCTATGGTAACGCAGTTTATAATGCAACTACAAATACCCAGGGTTTAGCTCATCACAAGACATCCGTAGGGAGTGCTACACAGTATGTCAAGATTAAATTAACTACTTTTGCTGAAAGTGAAAACTATGATTTAGGGGTGATTCTAAGATCACAAACAGCATCTGGTTATCGCTATACTGTTACTGTTTCTGGCACTTCCAGAATTTGGTGGGCACGTTATAATTGGAATAATGCTGTAGATGATATAGATGATGAATTCTCATCTTTTGTCGCTGGAGACACAATGGGTGTTACGATTCAGGGAACCGGGACATCTACTGTTGTAAAAGTATGGAGAAACCCAACCAGCGATTCCCTCTATAATAAGGATAATTGGGACTCAGCAAATGACCCTGCTGATTATACCCTTACTGACGGGTTAGGTATATTGGCTACTAACCCTGCTGATACTGGTACTTATGTTGGTGTTGATATTAAAAGAGGCACAGGGGCTTCAGCAGTCCTGGATAACTTTTATGCCGGAGCTGCACCTGTTCATTTAATAAAAATTCTCAATGAAACTGTTCAGCTTACTGAGAGCATCGCAAGGTGGCGAAGATTCATAAAGCTCATCAACGAGACTGTTCAACTTACTGAGGGGTTGGTTAGAAGGCTGAGAGCAACAAAGCTCATCAACGAAACAATCCAGATTTCTGAGAATATTATCAGAAGATTGCGCTCTGTCAAATTGATTAATGAAACGATTCAGATCACAGAGGGACTGGTTAGGAGATTAAGGTCTGTTAGGATTATCTCTGAGACTGTTCAAATTTCGGAAAA
>Ga0315268_10004154_pt1 | contig 15792 bp, 18 predicted proteins | sample C1_top_MG_FD_204535 | JGI IMG/M metagenome (GOLD analysis project Ga0315268, IMG submission 204535) | Sediment microbial communities from Yellowstone Lake, YNP, Wyoming, USA - C1_top | ecosystem: Environmental > Aquatic > Freshwater > Lake > Sediment | place: USA: Wyoming | collected 2017-08-01
TGCCTTCAATTCCGGGATAGGGTAGGGAGAAACCTTGATGCTCATAGCGCCACCTCCTACCCCACATTATATCAAGAAACGCAGTGCAATGCCAGCACTTGACAATAAATCCGAAGTACCAGTACTAGTGCAAGACCCGGTCACTCCGGTAAACTGGTTCCAACAGGGTGAGAATCAGGCTATCGCTTTGGCCTCTGAGCGAGGCTATTGGCTTCTGATTGATGACAGCAACCCTTATCACCTGGCCAAGTCCAGAGGTATACGCGTCTTCGGCACGCCAGACTTTGTAATCGTCTTGTACGACCAGGGTCGCCTATCCTACGAGAATGCCCAGATCGCCTTGCAGGCTATGCAGGTCAGTAAGCATTTGCGGCGCGAGGCTATGGGCTTGCTGGCTAACCTGGCTCACTTGAAAGGAGATCGCTGATGGCACGCAGCAACCGTATGATTACCAAATCTGTCCGACTTTCTCCGGAAGAGAATACGCTCTTGGAGAAGGCCAGTCAGGCTCAACACCTCTCTGAGGCCACTCTGATGCGCAAGTTGATCCTGGACGGCCTGGCCCTCTACCAACTGGAGAAGGCCTGCCAGGCCTATGCCCGCAAGGAGCTCAATTTGAGCGCGGCTGCCCGCTACGCCGGAGTCAGTGTCTACGAGATGATGAGTGAACTGGAAAAGCGCAGTATTCCCGTGAACGCCTCTGTAGAGAAATTCCTGGACGGCATTCAGAACTTCGCTGAGACCTTCGGTGGCAGCCCGGCCCTGCAACAAGCCCTGGCCGAGGCACAACAAAAATAGCTGGTCGGGTAAAGGCTTAACGCCACAACAGGCTGCTTTGTCCTGCTGTGGCGTTAATCTTTGGTGCGTATCCAGGCCGGGCTCAAAATCAAGACGGCCTGCCCGCCTGCCGGAGCAGGGCGACCACTTCCTCTGCAGGCAGGGCGTACGCCGTGTGACCATCCCGACCTGCCATGGTCTCCGCCCGGAACAGCGAGTTGAGAATTGCCTCTTCCACGCTCTCCACGACGGCGGGGAAGAGCCAGGCCATGGCCTTGGCCTCATCGGCCAGGACGGTCTGCGTCGTGGTGAGCGTTGCCGGCTCGTGCTCGATGCGCTGTGCTGTGCTGAAGGCAATCACGAAGTCGCCGCTACCGTGCCCGTAGTGGCTGCCCGTGCGGGCCAGGGCGGCGGCGGCGCGCCGGCACAGTCGCCCCAGTTGGCGCTCGTTGAGCGGCGCATCCGTGGCCAGCACGATCATGATCGAGCCCTTGTCCGGCGGCGATGGTGGAGTGCCCGGCGGCTGGAGGTGGCGGCCCACCGGTACGCCGCAAATCGTCAGGTCACGCGGGCGACCGAAATTGGATTGCACCAGCGCCCCCACAGTGAAGCCGCCGACCTCGGCGGGCAGCAGGCGGCTGGCCGTGCCGATACCGCCCTTCCAGCCAAAACAGCGGGTGCCCGTGCCCGCGCCGACCGCCCCTTCGTCCACCGGACCTGCTGACGCCGCGGCAATCGCTGCCCACACGTGCTCGGCGCGCACGTGCCGCCCCTGCAAGTCGTTGAGGTAGCCGTCGTTGGTCTCGCCGACGACCACGTTGATGCTGCTGGTGCGAATGCCAATCTCTGGGCTCTGGCGGATGGCGTACTGCACCAGGGCGTCGGCCACCAGGCCCACGTTGAGGGTGTTGGTCAGGGCGATGGGGGCTTCGATCACGCCCAGTTCGCGCACCTCTTCAAAGCCGCAGACCTTGCCGAAGCCGTTGATGGTGTGCACGGTGGCGCGCACCTTCTGGCGGAACAGGTTGTCGCCGTGGGGCAAGATGACGGTCACGCCGGTGCGCACGGGACCCTGCCCGGGGCGCAGTGGCCCCTCGCCGGCGATGAGCGTGGTGTGTCCCACGCGCACCCCGGCCACATCGGTGATGGCATTGTGCGCACCTGTGGGCAGCTCGCCCACCACGATGCCCAGATCACGTGCTCTAGGGCGAACCATGATGCACCAACCTCATGTCGCTAGTAGACGATCTCCTCCGCGTAGTGGCCTTCGTGGGCAGCGGCAAGGCATTTGTCGCAGAGCAGAACGTTCCGCTGTTGCTCATGGGAACAATCTATGCAGATCCACACGGCATTGGCTTTACGTCCCTTGCTCTGGCAACGTTCGCAGGGCTGATACTGAGGTTTATTTTGTGCCGCGAGGCGTGGGTACTTGACGCCCGGCTGGGGATCTGCGATGGTCTCCAGGGTGAGGCTGTGTTCTATCCAGTCCCCAAAGTCGTAGACGTACTCCAGTTCTGCCCCCACTTGCAGCCCCAGACCGGCAAGGCGCAGTTTGTTTGCTGGTGTAGCCTCAAAGGGATTTATCGTGCCGAATTTTACCTCTCGCGGCTTCTTGCCCTTGCCGCGAGGGATTACCTGGGTAAACTTGCTCAGGTGATCCATGGGATCGTGCTCGAAGGCGTCACGCAGCATGCTGTCGAGCTGGATCAGGGTCTGATTGCCCAGGATTTCGATCTGCCGCCAGGGTATCTTGGATCCTTTGAAGGTCGCCTTGAAGCGATAGACCTTCTTGCCTTCCTGAGACGAGAAAGGCAATTCACGGAAAGTTGGCTCCTCTCTGCCGAAGATAAAGTCCAGAGGTAGGCGAAAGTCTGCCGGGGTGATCTCGAAACCGGTGTTGCGTATGCGCGGATCAGCGTCCACCACGAGGAGCCAGTGATCGCCAGGGTAATCGCGTGCTGAAGGGAGACGGGCGTAGGCCGTCAACACGGCCTCGTGAGTGAATATGCGCTCATCAACCGTATCTTCCATGAGGGCATAGAGCATGTCCGCCAGGGCCTGGTTCTGTTTGGTGATCAACTGCTTTTGGCGTCGCTGGTATGGCTCATGTTCCAGTTGGAAGGTGGCTTCCTGCCAATTCAGTAGCGTGAACAGCACAGAGTCATTCTGCCTAGCTTTGTGCGCCCTTAGCCAGGCGGCCAGATCAAAGGCCTCCAGTGTGGAGGTATAAGTGCCCAACGGCGACTTACGCTCCTGCTTTATGTTGACCACGGGAGCAGGCAAGCGTTGTCCCTGCTCGCCCAGCAGAACCGCTTCCTTGGCTGGCCGGCACAGGAACGGCTCAAAGCCCGGCTGGATGAATAGGATACCGCGCTTCACTTCGAACTGGTCCAGGGGGATACGAAAGCGTATGCCCTGGATGGCCCTCTGGAGGGGCACGTAGGTATCCTTATCCAGGGTTACCAGTCCCAAACGGCTGCCCCCATAGCGCAATTCACTCTGGATGCTGGCCGTGGGTTTTTGGGCCCGGCTGGGCCGAATCGCCAGCACCCGCTGGTAGAACTCCTCTCGTGATATGGGACCCTCCAGATCCGCTATGACCTGCTGTAAAGCCTGACGCAGGCTGATTGGCTTAATCTCGGCCATTTTGTCCTCCAGCTTCAGGTTCAGAAGGGGAAATTGTACTGCGTTAACCCCAACTCCGCCTGCATAATCTTGATTTCTTTTTGCAGATTCGGCACCACGGGCACGCCCTGCACGCGGACGAGCTTCTCCATCTCAAACTCCTTCTCGCCCGCAGTGTAAATGCGCTCGTGACCGGGTGCCTTGCGCGCCGCACGTAGCTCCCGGACAATGCCGCCGGTGATGGCCTTGAATTCGTCCAGGGGGATGAAGTGGGAAACGTCCATGGCCAGGAAGAAGTGGCCCAGCTTGTGCGGCTGCTTGTGCCCCTGCGCGTCAAAGCCGGTCAGGCCGTAAAGGAAGCTGCCTCCCTGCAAAGCGGCGGAGAGGATCTCCACGATCGTCCCCAGGCCATAACCCTTGTGGCCGCCCATCATCTCGCCGGCACCGCCCAGGGGCAGCAGGGCGTTGGTGCCCTTGACTAGGTCGTTCAGGATTTGTGGCGCATCAGTGACAAAGTGGCCCTGCTGGTCAATAATCCAGCCCTCCGGCGCTGGCTTTCCCTTGCGCGCCAGCACCTCGATTTTGCCGCGCTGGATGATGGAGGTGGCGGCATCGAAGAGGAAAGGACATTCCTCATCGGTAGGGGCGCCAAAGGCGATGGGGTTGGTGCCCAGCATGGGCTGCACGCCAAAGGTGGGGGCGATGGCGGGACGGGCATTGGTGACGCTCAGGCCGATCATTCCTGCCTTGACGGCCATGAGCGGGTAGTAGCCGGCGATGCCGTAGTGGCTGGAGTTGCGCACGGCGACTGCGCCCAGGCCGTAAGCCTTGGCCTTGTCAATGGCCATCTGCATGGCGCGCACGCCGATGACCATGCCCATGCCATGATGCCCGTCTACGACCGCCGTAGTCGGCCCCTCGCGCACCACCTCAAAGTTGGTGGTAGCTTTTTGCACGCCCTGCTTGATGCGATCGTAGTACATCTTCAGGCGGCCCACGCCGTGCGATTCAATGCCGCGTAGATCGGAGGCGATGAGCACATCGGCGCAGATGTCCGCCTCCTCTTTGGGCACACCTACGCCCACAAAGACGTCTACCATGAAACGGCGCAAGGTGTCTACGGGTAGATAGACGGTTCCTTCACTCATCTATGTAACTCCCTCGCCGCCACGAAGGCCAGCCCGTGCTCAGTGAGCGCTTTGGCTGTCAGGTTCACGGAATCGTGCTTGTCCAGGTAGTTGCGCAGCAGGGCCGGCATCAGGCCCTGCGCCTCCACATCGGATTTTGCCAGGAAGTATTCCAGGATGTCCGAGGGATGCGCTCGCTGCTGCTCCGTGGCCACCTCGCCGCCTTCGTGCTTGGCCGAGATGTTGGCCACGTGATCGGCGATGGCTACCAGTTCATCGCGGCGATTGTATGGCTGCCGGACGATGCTCTTCCAGGTCTCGGTGATGTGGTGCTCAAAGCGCACGATGTCCTCAAAGCCCAGGGCCTGGCGAATCTCCGCCGTGATTTCCATGGTCTGGTTGTTGACGGAGTTGCTCCAGTTGAAGCCGATGAGTGGGGTGGTGCCATCTTCACGCGAGAACAGTTTGGCACCGATCAGGGTCCACAGGGCTGCATAAGGGTTGTCGTTGCCCATGTACACCGAGATCTTGAACTCGTTGTCTACGCCCAGCTTGTGCAACAGGTAGCCCAGGAGCACCGTGCCGGGGTTGATGTTGAGTACTTGCTTGATCCCGTAGTTGGTGTAGTAGTACAGAAACTCGTCCAGCCATTGCAAGGCGTGTTCGTTGGGCTGGCCGATGCCGCCGAAGTAGCCGGTGATGGTCTCCGGCCCGCCCAGGTGGACGTTGGAGCCGTCTGTGCCCTTGGTGTCTAGCGTCTCCACGTAGCTGGCACCCACAATCTGCATGGCCGCGGCCACGGCCAGGAGGTCGCCCTGGTCGGCTTCTGACTCCTTCATGCGCCGTACGCGGATGAAGCGCCCGGGCATGAGCTCGCCTCGCTCGATGGCCTGCTGCGCCTCGACGATCAGCCAGGGGAAGTACTGGAAGGCGCTGATCTCCAGGGTGACGGCAAAGTGCTCGTCGAACTTCATGGTCGCCGCCCTGTCACCCAAGATTTTGCGGCGATAGTCGGCGATAGAAATGAAAGCGCCCTTGTCTCGCTGCTCGCTCAGCCACTCTAAGTCCTTGACATAAGGCGAGTTCAGCGTCTTGAGCCGGGCCAGCAGGTTGGGCAGCTTACGTGCCTCCGCCGCTTTCCGATTAATCTCCTCCGGCGTCCCGTACCTGGCCACCACCTCCAGGAAGGCGTTGACGGCCTGGTTCTTCGGATCGAGCAGGAGGGCGTTGATCTCCTGCAGCCGGGCCTCTGGGATGCGCAGCTTATTGCGGTCTAGCTTGGTCATGGCAAACCTCCTGTAGGAATCAGCGAATCAACGAATGGGCGAATGAACGAATTAGCGAATGAACGAATGGGGGAATAGGCGAATCAGCGAATCGGCGCATGGGCAAAAACAGCGAATCAGCGGGGTGCCCGTTGCTGTTTGCTGATTCGCTGCTGCTTTGCCTGGGCTGGTTGACCTCCTGATTTCCTGATTGCCTGATTCCCTGATTCCCTAAATCCGCAAGTACGAGTGGGCGTAGATGATCTGGTTCTTCAGCACCTGATAGGTCTTCCAGACCTTCACCTGCTCCGGATCATTCATGTCCACGATGCTGGAGTCCAGGTCCTCCATGTTCTGGGTGGCGTCGTACAGGGCGACCAGCAACTTGCCCAGGCCGGTGCTGGTATCCCGCTGCTCCACGATGCGAATGACCTCGTTCTGCTTCTTGTCCAGCGGGTCGGCGATGGCGGAGTCCAGCCCGGCCCCCAGGAGCATGACCAGGAAGGTGCGGTTGATGAGGCTGCGTCCGCTGGCGGGGCAGCCGTTGGAGACGTTGGAGAGCCCCACCACGGTCTGCGGCGGCGGGTCGGCCAGTTGCTTGAACATGCGCACGCCTTCCAGGGTGGCGGCTATCTGATCCTGCATGCCATTGACGGTGAGGGTGAGGGGATCCAGATAGAGGTTCTCCATTGGCACGCCGTACTCCATGGCCTTAGGGATGAGCGTCTCCATGGCAATCTGCACCCGGCCATCAGCCGTGGGGGGAATGCCGCCCTTCTCCATGGTCAGAGCGATAATTTTGGCGTTGTACTGTGCCGCCAGCGGGAAGAGCGTCTCCATGCGCGCCGGATCAGCCGAGGTGGAGTTGATCCAGGGCTGCTTCTTGCAGCGCTTCAGGCCAGCTTCAATGGCCGCGGCGTTGGTGGTGTCCAGGGACAGGGGCACGTCCACGGCCTCCTGGATGGCCTCCACCAGCCACTCCATGATGGCCACACCCTGCTTCTTCTGCGGGCCGATGTTCAGGTCAATGACATGCGCGCCGTTGCGCACCTGCCGCTTCGCTAGGTCCTGCAGGAACTTGGCATTCCGGTTCTCGATGGCGTCCTTGACCTTGGGGGCAATGATGTGGATATTCTCGCCGATGATAAGCATCGTCCTACCTCCTCGTAGTAGGGCAGGTTTCCATACCTGCCTGTTTCGTGGCGGCTATGGAAAGCCGCCCTACGCAGTTAACCCTCAACGAACTGCACCGGTGATAGGGGCTGTTCGTTGACCACGAGACGAAAAACGTCAGCCCGGGCATAGTGGCCCACCACGTCCAAATCGAAGCGACCTTGTGCCACCAGCGACAGTTCCAGATCGGCGGTGAGGATGCCCTCCTGCCCAAAGAGCGGCCCGGCGATGACGTGGCCCAGCGGGGCGACAATGGCGCTGCCGCCGCGGGAGAGCACCTCTGGCGCGCCGTCCAGTTCCTCCCGCACCTCCAGGTCGGCGGGGTACATGCCCTTGGTCACGTACTGGCAACAGGAGAGCACAAAGCAGCGACCCTCGCAGGCGATGTGCTGGATGGTGGCCTGCCAGCTTTCGCGGGAATCGGCGGTGGGTGCCAGGTAGATGTCCAGCCCTTTGGCGTACATGGCCATGCGGGCCAGGGGCATGTAGTTCTCCCAGCAGATCAACCCGCCGACACGGCCAAATTCCGTAGCGAAGACTGGCAAGGTGCTACCGTCGCCTTCGCCCCAGATATAGCGCTCTCCCGCCGTGGGCTTTAGTTTGCGGTGCTTGCCCAGGAGTTGCCCGTTGTGGTCGAAGTAGAGCAGCGTGCAGAAGAGCGTGCCGCCGCTGTAGGTGGTATCACGTTCAATGACACCGATGGCCACAAAGGCGCCGGCTGCCCTGGCCGCCTGGCCGATAGCTTCGGTCGCCGGGCCCGGTACGTCCACGGCGTTGGCCCAATAGCGCGCCCAGGCCTGACGACCGGGAAGCGTGCGGCTGCCTATCGCCGTGCCAAAACGCAGCCCCCAGGGATAGGCGGGGATAAAGGCCTCCGGGAAGAGGATGAGCCTGGCCCCCTGGTCGGCCGCGGCCTGGATCAGTTGGCAGGTCTTGTCCAGCGTCGCCTGCCAGTCCATGATGACCGGCGCCGCCTGCACCACGGCCACACGCACGGGAGTGGTGGGAATGTGCCGGGTAGACGTCATATCATTGGGTAGCATAGGGCCTGGTGCTTGTGCCTTGCGCCCGTCTGGGCAGCGCCCAGAAGGAGCAATGCTACAATCTCACGGGGGCGCAGAAGGCTTCTTTTGAGCCGTCTGCGATTTCTTAGGCCTTCTTTTGGATTTGGGCACCTCATACTGTGCCCGCTGCTCGGCCACTGCCACCGCTGTTGTGGCCGGTGTCATAGCCCCCAGCACGGTCGGCAGGAAGATCTCAGTCACACGACCCGCTGGGACAGTGCGTCTGCCTTCTTCCAGGCGGAGGAAATTGGCCACCGGTGCTCTGCCAACCAGGCGCAGGGTCGCAGCGCGCAGGTCGTCGGGTACTTCAGCTAATCCGTCGAGACGGATAGGTGGCGCCTCTAAGAGCCTACGGTAACTGACCAAGATCAGTTGCAGCGGCTCTTCAGTAGTCGGATCAAAGTACAACACGATGTTATCCGTCAGCTCGACACCGGTGTGCACACGCCCTTTGCTCTCCGCAAAGGTGACCGTCAGAATGTCGCCCTCTAAATCGTAGTCAATATTTCTCATGTTTGTTCACCTCTGGTGCTTGCGCACCAGGTACGCAGTCAATACAAAGTTATTCTCGCCAGTCAGCTCCTCGCCAGTCCACCCAAACTTCACCAGTACCACCACATGGGTGTAGCCGCCAGGCAAATCATCAAAAGCTCGGCTGTATTTGTACTTGTCTGGCTCATAGCGGTCCTGCTTGCGGTGCCCGGCACGAATCGTCACCAGCACAGCGTCCAGCAGGGCCTTGCTCATACCAGGATGATCGAGGGCGTGTTGCCAGCGCTCCTCTGTCAGATAGATGCGCCGTCCTTCCCGGTCTTGTACCCAAAGCGGCCACGCCTGCATAGGAAGCCTCGGCCTCGGTATATTCAGTGTACCAAGTGCTCAGCCAAGCACCTTCTGGCCAATGGCTGCCACCGCCTGCACCACCGGCGACTCGGCGGGCAGCTCCACCAGGGGCTTGCCTACGGCGTCGAATTCGGCCACAGTGGGGTCGTCAGGAATGGTGCCCAGCAGGCGCAGGCCGTGCTTTTGAATGACCTGCGTTAGCTCTGCGGGTAAAACACCATCGGCGCGGTTGACCAGCAGGTAATGCTTACCCACGCGCGTCTTCAGTTCTTGTATCAGATCCACCACGCGGCCGGCGGTGGTCAGACCGCGCACCGTGGGGTCGCTGACGATGAGCAGCACGTCCACGTCCCGCGTGGTGCGGCGGGAGAGGTGCTCCAGGCCGGCCTCGTTGTCAATGACCACGTAGTCGTAGCTCTTAGCAATGCGGTCTATGATAATGCGCAGCATATTGTTAGCCGCGCAGTAGCAGCCCGGCCCCTCCGGGCGGCCCATAGCCAGCAGGTCCACGCCGTCGCCTTCCACCAGGGCCTGGTTGATGGCCAGGTCCAGATAGTCCTGCTTGGCGATGCCCGCTTCCATGCGCCCCGTGGACACGCGGCTGGCGGTGTCCTCCCGGATGTCGCCCACGGTCTCCCCCAGAGGCAGGCCCAGGGCGGCGTTGAGGTTGGAGGCCGGATCGGCGTCAATGGCCAGGATGGAGGCCCCCGGCTTGTGTTCTTTCAGATAACGCACCAGCAGGGCGGCGATGGTGGTCTTTCCCGTGCCGCCCTTGCCAGCAATAGCGATAGTTGTGGTCATTAGACTAAGGAGCAAGTAGACAAGGAGCAGGTAAGCAAGGCCACTGCTACTTGTCTACTTGCTACTCAATGTTTGCTATCCTCTGCTCTTGCAACAACTGCTTAACTGATGGGAACAACTCCATGTCCGTGTGCGGCAGGAACAGGGCGGAGGTGTAGGCGTCCATGAAGCGATTATCGGCGGAGAGTTCCAGGTAGGTCATCTTCTTGGCGATCTCTACCACCTCGCGTCGCATCTGGGTGCAAATCAGCGCCGTGTACGCCCCCAGGGCCGAGGTGTTGCCCAGGTACTTGAAACGCTCCCAGGGCAGGTCGGGCAGGAGGCCGATCTGGATGGCCTTCTCTACGTTGATGTACTGCCCAAAGGCCCCGCCGATGAGGATCTGCTCCACGTCGTGCAGGTCCACGCCCACACTACTGCACAGAACGGAGAAGCCGGCGTAGATGGCCGCCTTGGCGCGCATCAGGTTGTTGATGTCGGCATCAGTGATGACAATGTCCTGGCCGATGCCCGTCTCCTGCCGCCAGGCCACCACGTACTCTGCCCCGTGCTCGCCCACACGCACCCGCGGCGTGAGCAATTGGCGATTGATGTGCCCGCTCCTGTCAATGACGCCGGTGACGAACATCTCGCCCAGCAGGTCAATCAGCGCCGAGCCGCATAGCCCCAGGGCCGGCTTGCCGCCCATGGTGCGGAACGAGGCCTCGTAGGTCTGGCCGTTGATCCACACGTCCTCGATAGCGCCCGCCGTGGCCCGCATGCCGTGACGCACCCCACCGCCTTCAAACGCCGGCCCCGCTGAGCAGGCGCAGGCGATTAGCCAGTCCTTAGTGCCCAGCACGATCTCGCCGTTGGTGCCCACGTCAATGAACAGGGTAAGCTTATCCGTCATGAACAGCCCCGACGAGAGCACCCCGGAGACGATGTCGCCGCCCACGTAGCTGCCCACGCTGGGCATGCAGTACACGCTGGCGTGCGGGTTGATGCGCAGCCCCAACTCGCCGGCGCTCACCCGCGGCGGTGAGGACACGGTGGGGATATAAGGTTCCTCGCGGATATACTTCGGATCGAGCCCCAGGAATAGGTGGATCATCGTGGTGTTGCCAGAGACGGCGACCTCGTTGATCTCGTCCAGGCGGATGCGGTTGCGCCCGGCGATCTCCAGCAGCAGGTCGTTGATTGTGCCGATGACCAGACGCTGCAACTGGGCCAGCCCTTCGCCCCGCTGAGAATAAACGATGCGGGAGATGACGTCCTCGCCGCAGGAAATCTGGGCGTTGTAGGCCGAGGCCGTGTCCACCACCTTGCCGGTGTAAAAGTCAACCAGATAGACTACCACGCTGGTGGTGCCAATGTCCACGGCCAGGCCGTAGCTGGTGGCCGTCTTGTTCCCCGGCTGCAGGCCGATGAGCCGCGGGGGGATGGGGCCGTCCTGCACCCAGTTGCGCATGTCCAGTACCAGGGTGACCTGCCAGTTGGCCTCGCGCAGGGTGCGGGACAGCGTGCGTAGCAGGGCCATGCTCACTACCAGGTCCTTGATACCGTGCTGGCGGGCCAGCTCCCGCTTCAGGCGATCCAGGTCGTTGGTGTTGTCGGCCAGGGACGGCGGCTCGATGGGCAGGAACACCTTGCGGATGCCCGGTTCGCGCCGCCAGTCGCAGACGAAGGGCAGGGCGATCTTCTCCGCCGCCGTTTCCATGCGTGGCCGTAGGGCGATCTCCTCGGCGCTGGGGACGAGCACAACCAGGTCGCTCTTGACCACAGTCTGGCAGGCCAGGGCCAGGCCCTGCGCCTCCTCGGCAGGCGACAGGCGCGGGCTGGGGCGGCGGGCCACCAGGCCCGTGTCTATCTGGACGCGACAACGCCCGCAGCGTCCCTGGCCGCCGCAGGGGGCGGAGATCTCCACCCCCGCGGCCAGCGCCACGTCCAGCAGGTTGGCCCCTACCTCGGTGGCTATTCTTTTACCGGATGGTTGGAAAACAACACTTGCCTTGCCGATAGAAATGCTCCTGCGGACTTGGTCACGTGGTCACGTGGTCGCTTGGTCGCTTGGTCACGTGGTCGCTTGGTCAAGTGGTCGCTTGGTCACGTGGTCGCTTGGTCGCTTGGTCAAGTGGTCGCTTGGTCACGTGGTCACGTGGTCGCGTGGTCGCTTGGTCGCTTGGTCAAGTGGTCGCTTGGTCACGTGGTCACGTGGTCGCTTGACCATCTGACCATCCGACCAAGTGATCATCCGACCATCTGACCACCTGACCATCATGGCTTCCAGACGTTCTTCAGGTACGGGGTGATGTCCACGGCCTCGCGCGGCCCCACCATGATCTGCCAGCCCGGCAGCTCCTCTTCTGTTTCGCCGGAGAGGGTGGCCACGTAGCCCGGGATCACCAGCTTCTTGTGGGCGATCTTCTCGTCAATGCCGCTGGTCTTGACCGTCTTGGCGATCTTCTCAGCATCAAACTTGCCCGCCGCCCAGGCGGTGAGCACGCTCATGCCCTCGGCGTCGGCGACCAGCAGCCAGGCCGGTACACCGCTGCCCTCCACCTCGCCGGACACGGTGAAGTAAGTCAGGGAGAAGTTGGTGGTGATCAGGAGCGGCGAGTTTTCTTTCGGCTCGCCCACCTGGTACAGCCCCGGCGACACCTGGATGGGCTTCTGCGGGTCGGTGTAGATGTTCTGGCGCAGGGTCATCAACGGATAGATGACGTGGGGGCTGAAATGGTCCAGCACGACGATGCCCGCGTACTTGGCGATGTGCTGTGCCGCTACGATGGCCTCTTCTTCCTCCGAAGAGGCTCCCTCGCCAGCAAAGGCGATGATGGGGAAGCCCAGCAGACGGAAGTTCTTCTTCAAGGCCAGGCGGCGCAGTTGTACCGAGGTCGCCAGGCTCTCCGCCAGGCCGCGGGTGCCCGGATCGAGCATCACGTCGGCAACGCCAGCCTTGGTCACGTTCTCCGCCAACGTCGCCAGGGCGGACAGATCACCGCTGTCGCGAATGGCCAGAGGGCAGGCGTAGCTCTTGGCCAACTCCGTGAACGCCGACCAGTTGCCCGGCGTGGCGGCATAGATCAGCGGCTTATCGGCGGCGGCAACCTTGAGAGCCGCCTCCATAGCCGTAGCGTCACTTGACATAAGCACCAGGGGCAGCGTGCTATTGGCTTTTGCCGTCTCCACGGCCTTGGCGAAGGTAGCCGCATCGCCGCTGGCATTCTCTATAGCGATGCCGTCCAGCGTCAGCTTCATGCCCACGCGCTCGACTACATAGCTGCTGGCCTGTGCGGCGACGTCGCCCAGGTGCGGGTCGTTGTCCTTGACCCGGATGACCAGGCCCGGCTGGTGGTAGAACGTCTTATCGTGGCGGAAGAGCACCACCTCATTGCCCACTTCGATCTTGCGCTCGCCCTTGCCCACGGTGACCAGCCGGATGGGCGGCGCAGAGGCGGCAGCCAGGGCAGTCTTTGCCTCCTCGGTGACGTAAGGGCAAGCCGAGAGCTCAGCGCCCTTCTGCGCCAGCTTCATGGCAAAGGCCAGGCAGGTGGGAAAACCACACTCTTTGCAGTTAGTCTTAGGGAGAAGTTTGTAAATATCTAGACCGGAGAGACCCATATCTGTTTTCTCCTTTCAACGAATTAGCTGGTAGATGCCTAAACCAATGAAGGTCGCCCCTGCGGCCAGGAAGACTATGCTGCCCACACGCCAGCGGCTGCGGATGCGCGCCTTGATGAGCTCCGCTTTCTCGCCTTTGATCTGGTCCAGATCAAAGTTCCAGACCAGTTTGGGGCGCCAAACGCTCAGCAGGCCAATAGCGAAGAGCAACAGACCACATCCGATAGCAAGGTAAGATTTGTCCATGTCTTTTTAGGCGGCAAGGCTACGCCGCCATCAACTTATCAATGGCTCCCTGCACCAGCTTGATGGATTGGGGATGCCGCAAAACGACGATGTCCGCGCCCGACTCCAGGAGGGTGGTGGCCGTGGTGGCCTCCCAGACGATGCCCCGCCTGGTGAAATCGCCCCAGGCGGCAGGCACACCCTCTGGAACTTTGGATTCCTTCTGCCGCCAGGACTCCTCACCCACGGTGACGATCATGGGCTGCTGGGTCATGCCGTCACCCATGAGGGCGGCGATGCGCAGGCGCTCCATGACGGAGTAGGTGTACTCCAGGCCGTAGCCCAGGGCACCAGTGGTGGGGTCCATGAGAATGCGCTCCAGAGGCAGACCCATGTCTGAGATCAGGATGTTGAGCTGCTTGGCCAGGTTGACGTCAATGGGTGTGCGGGCCATCACCAGATGCCCGTGGGCCATAGCGCCCGCAACGATGGTGCGATAGTTCTTATCCTCGCACAGGCCCAGGGCCAATCTCTCGCCCACGGCGGCCTCGGCGACGGCCACCAGCACGTCGTTGTCCTTGTCGGCCACACCGGGGCCATAGACCAGCAGGGGCAGGCCCACCGCCCCCAGCACCTTCTTCACCGTGGCCGCAGCCTCGGCGGGGGAGCTGTTGCCGGAATCGGGGTGGGTACTGCGCAGCTTCAGGGCAATCAGGTCGGCGCCCATCTCCTCGGCCTTCTTGGCCCAGGCCACTACGTCCCTGGCGGCGTCGCCCCAGGCGGTGAGCAGCGTGGGCGACCAATCATCCGGGTAGGCGTCCACCACCTCCACGGCGATGACCGGGCGATGGGGAATGGCGCCCTCAAAGTGCAAGAAGGGCAGCGTAGTCTCGCCGCCCACAGTGACCGTCTTGGTGCGCGTACCGCCATTGGCGGCGGTAGCCCCCAGCGTCACCTCTCGCACCTTGCCCATCCACTTTTCCTTAGGAAGTTCAACTACAGGCATATCAAATTCTCCTCGAATTTAGGATCGAACGGGTTTGCACCCAAGTTGCCATCTGGCAAGCCGGTGTCGTATGGCCATTCCTTCAGCCTTTGTTTCAGTTTCAGCAGGACGCGCAAGTCTTCCAGGTCTTTGGGGCGGCCAGCGGCCTGTTTCATGCGAATCAAGTCGTCCAGGCTAGCGAAGTTAGCTGGCGTCTCACCAATTTTGTCTTTAACACGGTTGCGCCAGACCTCCTCGAAGGTGACACCGGTGACAAAGGGGTGGATGTCCGTTTCCAGGATATATTGGCGGATGAGTAGCTTTTTCTTGAGCAGGTCTTCTACTGTGATGTCCGTCACGTCGTAGCCGACGTCCTGTAAGGCGGCCAGTGTCCTTCGAGCATTTTGCGGCGTTGGTTCGATGAAGATGTCTATGGCGAGGGTAGCCCGGGCATAGCCATGCACCGGAAAGGCTGTGGCCCCAATGATGACGTAGCGTACCTTATGCGCGTTTAAGGATTTCAAAAGGCTTTCGGTATCCATGCCTTAACAAGACCTCGGCGATCTCACGTGATTTGCGGAACATCAGCTCAAACCGTTGCTGGGTTGTTAGCGTGCGTTGATAGGCCAGCTCAAACTCCAGCTCCTTGTCTTCATCATCCGTATCCAGCTTCAAAATCGGTGGCATCCAGGCACACTCCTTACTACTTGTCTACTTGTCTACTAGTTTCCTTGTCTCCTGGCTCGGCTCTTAATCCCATCGCCAGGCCCACGCTGCCCCACGGATGTCCCGGATCACGTCGGTGGTGGAGAGGATACCCACGGGCATGAGGCCGCTGCTCGTGGCCTCAGCGACGAGCAGGCGATGGATGTGGTGCTCCACCATGAGCCTAACCGCCTCGGCCAGAGGTGTCTGCGGGGTGACGCTGACGATCTCCCGCGTCATCACATCCCTGGCCTGGCGCTCCGTCAGGTTCTCGCCGTAGTGGGCCATGATGTCCATGTGCGAGATGATGCCCAGGGCAGAGTAATTGGCCCCTACCACGACGATGGCCCGCACGTCAGCATCGGAGAGGATACGCACCACTTCTTGCAGCGATGTCTCGGGCGGACAGGTGACCGTGCCCTTATGCATCACCTCGCCCACGAGTTTGTCGTCCATAGCGAGTAGCAAGTAGACAAGTAGCAAGTAAACACCCTTGGTTCGCTCATTTTTAGGGTGATTGGGCAAAAACAGGTCCGAGCCTGGTGTAGATGTCCAGCGGGAAATCTAACAAGGCCAGGATCCGCTTTTGCAGCACAGAA
>Ga0315268_10004155_pt1 | contig 15792 bp, 14 predicted proteins | sample C1_top_MG_FD_204535 | JGI IMG/M metagenome (GOLD analysis project Ga0315268, IMG submission 204535) | Sediment microbial communities from Yellowstone Lake, YNP, Wyoming, USA - C1_top | ecosystem: Environmental > Aquatic > Freshwater > Lake > Sediment | place: USA: Wyoming | collected 2017-08-01
ACATGCGGGTGTCGTACCCCGGCCGGGACGGACGTGTGTCGGCCGTGGACGGGATCAGCTTCAATGTTGCTCCCGGCGAGGTCCTCGGCCTGGTCGGCGAATCGGGGAGCGGCAAGTCGACGACGGCCCTGGCGATCCTCCGGCTGATCCGGCCGCCGGGCCGGGTCGACGAGGGCCGGGCCATCCTCGACGGCGTCGACCTGCTGACCGTCGACGAGCACGAGCTGCAGCGGCTTCGCTGGCGCCGGATCGCCTTCATCCCCCAGGGGTCGATGAACTCGCTCAACCCGGTGATGCGCTGCGGCGAGCAGATCGCCGATGCGATCACAGCCCACGAGGGCCGCACCAACCGGGCGTCGCTTCGCCGGCGGGTGGAGGCGCTGCTCGGCTCGGTCCGCCTGGCGCCCGACATCGCCGGCCGGTTCCCCCACGAGCTGAGCGGTGGCATGCGCCAGCGGGTCTGCATCGCGATGGCAACCGCGCTCGACCCGCGGCTCCTCATCGCCGACGAGCCGACCAGCGCCCTCGACGTGGTCGTGCAGCGCACCGTCGCCGAGACGCTGCTCGAGACGACCCGCCGTCTGGGCGCGTCGCTCCTCCTGATCGGTCACGACCTTGCCCTCCAGGCCCAGATGGTCGACCGGCTCGCGGTCATGCGCGCCGGACGGCTGGTGGAGCTCGGACCGGTGCGGACCGTGTTCGGTGCCCCTGCCCATCCCTACACCCGGGCGCTGATGGCGGCCGTCCCCTCGCTCCGCGACCCGCTCCGGATGCGCCGTCGCTCGTGGGCAGATGCGCCGGTCGATCCGTCGCGCTGTCTCCTGGGCGACGCCTGCGCTCAGAGCGGGGCGACGGCCGAGGAGGCCCGTCCGCTCATGCACGAGATCGCGACCGGACACCTGGTCGCCTGTTCGCTGGGAGAGCGCGCCCGCGAGAACGGCGCGCGTGCCGTCCATGGTTGAGCACATCAGCGCGATCGCTTCCTCCGCGATCGTCCCGCTGCTCGCGGTCGACCACGTGCGCAAGTCGTTCAGCGGCGGCGCGTTGCGCCGACGCCAGGTTATCGCCCTCGATGACGTGTCGCTCGAGCTGCCGGCCGACCGTCCCATCATCGCCGCGATCGCGGGCGAGAGCGGCAGCGGCAAGTCGACTCTCGCCCACCTCATCCTCGGCCTCCTTTCGCCGACGGCGGGCGAGGTCCGCTTCCGCGGCCGCTCGATCGAATCGCTGGTGCGGAGCGACGGCCTGGGCTTCAGGCGCCAGATCCAGGCGATCTTCCAGGACCCGGCAGACGTCTTCAACCCGTTCTACCGGGTCGACCACGTCTTCGACATGCTTCTCGGTCGTTTCCGGCTGGCCCCGTCGGCCGCGGCCGGAAGGGGGCTGGTCCACGATGCGCTTCGGTCGGTGGGCCTCGACCCGGAGCGGACCCTCGGTCGCTACGCCCACGAGCTCAGCGGTGGCCAGGCGCAGCGGCTGATGATCGCCCGGGCGCTCCTCTTGCGGCCCAGCCTGATCGTGGCCGACGAGCCCGTCTCGATGGTCGATGCCTCGCTGCGGGCCGCCATCCTCGAGGCCCTGGTCCAGCTCAAGGAGAACCTAGGCGTGTCGATCCTGTACATCACCCACGATCTCGCGACCGCCTACGAGGTGAGCGACGAGCTGTTCATCCTCCATGACGGCCGGCTCGTTGAGCGCGGGCCGACCCGGAGCGTGATCGAGGCGCCGGTCGACCCGTACACCCGCCTGCTCATCAGCTCGGTTCCCGAGCCTGACCCGGACGTGCGCTGGCAAGCGCGCTCGGCCGATGCCGAAGCTCCGACCTCCGCGGGCGCCGGCCCGCAGGTCATGGAAGGCACGGGCGCCCGATGAGCCCCTCCCTGATCGAGGAAGCCGCGGGCCGGGCCCGCGACGTCCTCGCCCGCTGCGTCACCTCGCTCGGGCTGCGCGCATCCGGCGGCCAGGCTGGCTACCCGGAGGTCTGGGTCCGCGACGCAATGATCTCGCTGCTCGGGATCTGCGCGGACGGTCTCGACGAGCTCGTGCCCGCGCTTCGACTGTCGCTCGAGACCCTGACCGCCAACCAGTCTTCGCTCGGCTACGTCCCGCTCAACGTCGGCTCCGATGGCAGCGCCAGCACGGCCAATGCCGGCGCGATCGACAGCAACCTCTGGTACATCGTCGGCCACCACGTCCTGGACCGGACGTTCGGGGCCCAGGACCTGCTGGAGCGGCATTGCCAGGCGATCGCCCGGGCCATGCTCTGGGTGCGCTACCAGGACACGGACGACGACGGGCTGATCGAATCCCAGGAGGCGGCCGACTGGGCCGATCTCCTGGCCAACCGCGGCAAGGTCCTGTACACGAATGTCCTCTACGCGATGGCGCTGCGCGCCTACTCGTCGATGGCCGCTCGGATCGACCTGCCTGACCCGCCGTTGCACGCGGATCTGGCCGGGGTCGTCACCGCCCGGCTCAACGCGCTGCACTGGGTCGAATCCGACCACGGGCTGTGGGCGACCGCCACCTCACCCGGGCTGACCGGCGACCATCAGGAGAGCCGCCGGCTGGTCCAGGCGACGGTCGTACAGCTGTGGGGCCGGCCGTTCTACCTGCCGTGGGTCGCCTTCCGCGACTTCGGCGACTGGTGCGACGTCCTGGGTAACAGCCTCGCGATCATCGCGGGCATCGCCGACGCCGACCGGGCCGGCAAGATCCTGACGTACTTCGACGAGGTCGGGGTGGCCTGGCCGTACCCGGCTAAGGCGATACACCCGCCGATCGAGCCCGGGCACAAGGACTGGCGTGACTACTACCGGAACGGCTACCTGAGCCTGCCGGAGCAGTATCAAAATGGCGGTATCTGGCCCTTCATCGGTGGCTTCCTCGTCGCCGCACTGGTCGAAACCGGCCGTCAGGGGGAAGCCGCCGAGCACTTGGAGCGACTGGCCCGGTCGGTGCGCCAGGGCCACGACGGCGCCTGGGAGTTTAACGAGTGGCTCCACGGCCGGACGGGCCGGCCGATGGGTGCGGCACTCCAGGCGTGGTCGGCCGCCCTCTACCTGTTCGCCTACCGGGCGGTGGCGCTGGGAGTGGTGCCGTGCCTCGATGAGCTAAGGGCTCCCCGATCGTGAGGGGCTGCCTTCGAGGGAGAGGGTGACGGGGCGATGATGACGCGCGAGGATAACGCCTTGGATCTCGAGCCGCCGGCCCACCGGCGGATCTCCGCCGAGATCGAGGCCGGGATCCAGTCCGGGCGTTATCCGGCCGGCGTCCGGCTGCCGTCTGAGCCGCGCCTGGCGGCCGAGTTCGGTGTCAGCCGCGGGACGCTCCGCCAAGCCCTCGCGTCGCTTCGCCAGAGCGGCTACCTCGACTCGATCCCCGGACGCGGCACGTTCGTTCGAGGGCCGCGACCCCGGGTCGTGGAGGCTCGCCGCCGCGTCGTCGGCCTGATCGTGCCGTCGATCACCCGCCCGGCGCTGCCGGAGGTGCTGACAGCGATCGAGGACGAGCTCCACCGGCGGGGATACTCGCTGCTCGTCGGGACGAGCGGCAACAGCCGCGAGCAAGAGGACGGTCGGGTTACCCGGATCCTCGGAGAAGGGGTGAGCGGGCTGATCGTCCTGCCGATCGACAGCCGGCGCGACCATTCGATGTACCGCCGGCTCGTCGACGAGGCGTTTCCCCTGGTGCTCATCGACCGCCACATCGTCGGCCTGTCGATCGACGCCGTCCTGCCCGAGAACCTCGGCGGGGCGTTCATGGCCGTCTCCCACCTGGTCGAGCTCGGCCATCGCCGGATCGCCTTCGTCTCAAGCGACAACCTCTCGACCACATCGGTCCTCGAGCGGCTCCAGGGTTACGAGCAAGCGCTCCGTGCCGCCGGCATCCAACCGGACCCAGAGCTGGTCTTCACCCGCCTGCCGGCGATCCCGCCCGGTCCGATCGACGAGGATCGGACCATCCAGGACAACGCCCGGAGGATCGCGCGCTTCCTCTCGAGTCGCGAGTTCCCGACGGCCGTCTTCGCCCTCCACGACCGGATTGCGATCAGTGTCTTGGAGGCGTCGGCCACCCTCGGGCTCCGCGTTCCGGAGGACCTGGCCATCGTGGGCTTCGACGACGATCCGCTGGCCCAGAAGTTGCGGGTGCCGCTGACGACGGTGGCCCAGCCGCGCGAGCAGATCGGGCGGACGGCCGCGAGGCTCATCGCCGACCGGATCGAGGGGCTGCGCAGCGAGACGGCACGGATCGTGTTGCCGACGCGGCTCGTCGTCCGCTGCTCGAGCGGCCCCCCGCGCGCCGCGGCCGGCGTGCCGGGGGATGATGGTGCGCGTGGCGCGTCGCCCGTGCCTCCCCCAGTGGGATCGCGATGAGCCAGGTTGCCCACGAAGCGTGCGTCGAGGGCGGAGCCTCCGTGGACGCTGGCGCGGCGGCGTGGCGATCCGTGAGCACGACGCACTCGGTCGGTCCGACGGTGTCGGTGCTGGCCGCCCTGGCGTTCCTCCTTGGTGGGTGCGCATCTTCGGCCGCGTCGCCGGGACCGACGAATGTCACTGCGAGCGGCCCGGCGCCCGTGGTCGCCTCACCTAGCGTGACGGCTGGGGAGACAGCCCGCAGCGGCGGGTGCGATTCCATGTCCCGGGAGGTGCCGACGACGATCGAGCTGGCCGTCGATGGCCGGCGGCGCGACGCGCTCCTCTACGCTCCGCCCCTGACTACCAATGGCGAGTCCTCGAAGCCAATGCCCCTCGTCCTCATGTTCCATGGTTACAGCAGCTCACCCGAGGATTTCGAGGCCCTCACCGCCATGTCGAAGAAAGCGGATGACGCCGGGTTCATCCTCGTCTACCCGCGAGCGATCGAGAATCCGTCGAGATGGGACCTTGCGGGAGCTCGCGACACCACGTTCGTCGACGCACTGCTGACCGAGCTCGAGGCACGCCTTTGCGTGGACACCCGGCGCGTGTACGCCGCCGGGCACTCGATGGGCGGAGGCATGGCGAAGCTGATCGGCTGCCGGCTGGCGTACCGCGTCGCGGCGATCGCGTCGGTATCGGGCCTCTACGGGCCGGCCTGGGGCGACCCGTGCAACCCGTCGCGGGCGGTCCCGGTCGTCGCCTTCCACGGCGTCATCGATCCGATCGTCCCGTATGGAGGCGGTCCAGTGAACGCGACGGGTGCTCCGCCCGTTATCGCGGTGCAGGCATGGGCGGCCGATTGGGCGAGGCGCAACGGCTGCAGCGGAGAACCCGAGGTCCAACCGGCGATCGGCGAAGTGGAGCCACTCGTCTGGAAAGGTTGCACTGCACCCGTCGAGCTCTATCGGATCCCGCACGGCGGCCACACCTGGCCAGGGAGTGCGATCGACGACCCCGCGCTCACCACCCAGGACATCTCTGCCAACGACATCATCTGGGGGTTCTTCGCCCGGCAGGAGCTACCGGCACCGTGGTCGTAGCGATGGCGCTGGCGTTCGCGGCGCTCCTCTGGCCGTAGCCCGATAACCCGATCGCTCGCAGCCACTTCGGGGAGTGGCCGGCCGCACGTCCCGCGATCGGCCGCTCCCCGTTCGATTCGCCGCGCGAGTGGCGCTCGTCGGCGGGGCCGGGCTCAGCCGCCGGGGCGCTCGCGGCGCAGGCCGGTGAACCGCCCGAAGTCAGCGTCGAACGTGACGAGCACCGAGTCGTGCTCGAGGGCGAGCGCGGCCAGGTGCGCGTCGTTGACCAGGTTCGCCGCCGTGCCGGCCTCGGCCAGGAGCCCGGCGAGCACGTCGACGTGGCGCGCGGTGGGATCGACCACGACGGCCGCGGGCTGGGCGAGCCAGCTTCGAACGATCGCGGTCGCCTCCGCGGCGGCGAGCGGTCGCTGGAAGACCGCAGGGTGGGTGGCGAGGCGCAGGAAGGCGAGCACGACCGTCCAGGTGAACCCGACCGGCTCGCGGCCGGCCAGTGCGGCGTCGAGCCACGACCGGGCCTTCGCGTGGTGCACGGCAGCCTCGTTCACCGCGTAGAGGAGCACGTTGGCGTCGACGAGCCGCATGCCGGGCAAGCCTACTTCCGGGCGGCGAGCCTGCGGATGAGCTCCTCGTCCTCGAGCTCGCCCGCCAGCTGCAGGGCCTTGTCCAGGGGCAGCGCCGGCTGCCCCATGTCGAACGTCCGGGTCCGGAACGCGCGACGTCGCGCCGGGCTCGCAGTGCCGGCCCTGATCGCCTCGTTGACGGCCTGCTTGAACGTCAGGCCTCGCTCGCGCATGAGGCGGCGGACGATCGCGTCCGTGTCGGGCTCGAGGGTGACGGTGGTGCGCACGGCTGCATCATAGCATCAGCATCATGATGATCTGATGCATACCGAGGCGCCCGGCATGCCGCCCGGGGGGCGCGCGCCTGCTACGCCCGGACGAAGGCCCCGTCGCCGACGGCCGGGATGTCGAGCCCGAGGTGGTGGGCGAGGGCAGCGCGAACGGCGCGCCGGAGTGCCGGGTCTGCGACGCGCCCGTCCGGCGGCCCGACGACCCGCCCGAGCGAGATCGTCCTGAGCTGCTGGCAGAGGATGACGCCGTCACGGGACTGGCCGGCGACCCCGGCCGCGATCGCCACCTCGCCCGGATAGCGCGGGTCGGTGCGCGCCGCGCTGATCGGGCAGACCGTGGCCAGCCCGGAGCGGTGGAAGGGCTCGTAGCTGACGACGAGCGCTCGCCTGATGCCACCCTGCTCGTGATCGAGCGTCGGGTCGAGGGCGACCCTGACCACCGCCCAACGGAGGGCCTCCGCCAGCGTCAGGCTCGTGGCCACGTCTCGAGGTCCGCGGCCGCGAACGCTTCCTCGACCCCAGTCGACTCGGCGCCGAACGCCGGATCGGCCGCGGCTTCGGCCCAGCGCGCGGCCTCGTCGTCCTCCCGGAGCCGGCGGGCCAGCTCGTCGACGGCGAGCTCGATCACCGCGTCCTGGGTCGCCGCGACGCCGTATCCCGCGGCCAGCTCGCGCACGGTGCGCACCGTGCGCTCGGGCAGGTTGTAGGTCCGCTTCGTCCGCACGCCCGGATCATGCGACACCCGGATCGACGTGTCAATCCGGACGCCGAATGGCGGCCCTGCCCTGCTACTTGAACTGGAACGTGGCCAGGAACTGGTCGAAGAGTGCGCGATCCGCGTCGGTCAGCTTGTCAAAGCTGACGTACTCGATGTCGTAGAGCCGTCCCTTGCGGACCGAGACCACCTCGATGATGTAGTACGTGTCGCCCTTGTACCGCTCGCGGTACTCGAGCCGTCGGGCGCTGACGCCGGCCAGCTTCGCCGCCTTGTTGGACGCGACCTTGAACTTGCTGATGCCGCTCGACCGCGGCTCGTACCTGATGAAGGCGGAGACGATCGTGTTCAGCGAGTAGCCCTGGCTGCTCGCGCTGTGGACGCCGACGTAGTCGACGTCGGGGCTCTGGAAGTAGTCCCACTTCTTGCCCGACCCCTTCTGGTAGTCCCAGTCGGTCGGGTAGGCCATCGCGCAGTGGAGCCGGCTCGACTTCATCTGCGTCCAGAGCATGTCGGGAGCGGTCACCACCACCATGCCGCCGGAGGCCACGACGAACTCGGCGTCCAGGGTGGCGGGCGCCGCCGGATCGTCGCCGCTCTGCTGGGTCCAGGCTCCGGTTGCGCCGATGACCTGGGGCGTGCCGTCGTCCGTGACCCAGAACTCGAGCGTGCCGGTGACGGCCGTGATCGACGCGTCGGTCAGGCCGAGCACGGCCGGTGGAAGCAGGGTCCCGGTCGCGACGAGGTGATGGAGCTGGCGACCGTTCTTCGTTTCGATCCCCTGGTCGGCGACGACCTGGACGGAGCGGAGAACACTGGCGAGGTCGGAGCCGGCGGCAGGGAAGGCGGCCTCGAACCAGGGGCCGTCCCCGGCCGCCGCTGACGCCGGTGCCCGGGCTGGCGCACCGCGCGGGCACGGCACGAGCGGCGCGGCTACGATCGACCACGGGATGCCCGGCGGCGTCCCGCTCGCCATGGGGGCGGGCTCCGCGGGGCGATCGACGAAGAGGAGGCACGGAGCGATGGACGTCGGCCTTGTGGGCCTCGGCCGGATGGGCGCGAACATGGCCCGCCGCTGGCTGCGCCACGGCCACACCGTCATCGGCTACGCCCGGACGGCGTCGACCGTGGAGGGGCTCGTCGCCACTGGCGCGCTCTCGGGCGGCGCGACGTCGCTGCCCGACCTCGTGGCCCGCCTGCCGACGCCGCGGGTCCTCTGGTTGATGGTGCCCGCGGCCTCGGTCGACGCCACCCTCGGCCTGCTCGCCCCGCTCCTTGCCCCGGGCGACATCGTCGTCGACGGCGGCAACTCGTGGTACCGCGACGACATCCGCCGGGCGAAGGAGCTGGCCACCTCGGGCATCCGCTACGTCGACTGCGGGACGAGCGGCGGAACCTGGGGCCTCGAGCGCGGCTACTGCCTGATGATCGGCGGTCCCGCCGATGCCGTCGCCCACCTCGACCCGGTCTTCCGTGCCCTGGCGCCGGGGGTCGAGCGCGCCGCGCGGACGCCGGGCCGCGCCGGCGACCGGGTCCCCGCCGAGGAGGGCTACCTCCACTGTGGCCCGGCCGGCGCCGGGCACTTCGTGAAGATGGTCCACAACGGCATCGAGTACGGGATCATGGCCGCCTACGCGGAGGGGCTCAACATCCTCCACCACGCTGGCGCGGGTCTCCAGGCCCGGGCGGTCGACGCGGAGACGAGCCCGCTCCGGGAGCCCGAGCTCTACCAGTACGAGCTCGACCTGGCCGCGATCACCGAGCTGTGGCGGCGCGGCAGCGTCATCTCCAGCTGGCTCCTCGACCTCGTGGCCGAGGCGCTCGTCGCGGACGCGGGCCTCGATGGCTTCGGGGGCGTCGTCGCCGATTCCGGCGAGGGCCGCTGGACGAGCATCGCCGCGATCGACACCTCGGTCCCGGCCCCGGTTCTTACCGCGGCCCTGTACGCCCGCTTCGCCTCGCGCGGCGAGGGCGACTTCGCCAACAAGGTCCTCTCGGCGATGCGCCTCGGCTTCGGCGGCCACGTGGAGCAGGAAGCACCCGGCGCGGCCGCCAGGGACGCGCCTCGCTGACGGTCCGGCTCGCGATCCGGCCGAGCCGCGTCTCCTCGCCGCCGCCGACGTCGCGGGCCAGGTGCCGGATGACGGCAAGGAGGATCATCCCAGCCGGTGAGCGCATGTCGGCCACCGGCGTGTTGAGCGCGTGGCCGCCGGGCGGGTCGACGGCGTTGGCCGGGAGCGGCCGACCGTGCAGCGCGGCCAACGCCTCCCGGTCCCATCCCCGGCCCGGCCGAATCGGCCCGGCGCTCGGACCGCCACATCACGACCTCGACGAGACCGAGGCAGGCGGCGACGCGCGTGGCGGCCGGCGATGCGGGGTGCCCGATGGCACTGGCATCGGCGGCTTCGTCCAGCGACACTCGCTCGCCGGGCGTACCTTGGGCTGAACGCCGACCGGTCGGCAGGAATCCTGAACGAACCCCCGGAGGGGCGCCAGATGACCATCTGCATGAAGTGTGGCCAGCAGGCCGACGAGGGCGAGACGTTCTGCCGCCGCTGCGGTGCCTTCCTCGAGTGGACCGCTGCGCCGGCGACGCCCCCCGAGGCTCCACCACCCGTCGTGCCCGCCGCCCCGCCCCCTCAGCGGGTGCGCGCCGAGCCCGAGCTCGCCGGCCCCCCCGTTGTTGCCACGCTGTCGGCGAGCGGCGTGCGGGTCGAGCCCGGCGGCGAGGCCAGCGTGAGCGTGGAGGTGCTGAACCGGGGCCGGACGGTCGACCAGCTCTCGCTCGAGATCCTGGGGCCGTTGGCCGCGTGGTCCTCCGTGGAGCCGCCCCGGCTCAACCTGATGCCCCAGACGGCGGCCGTGGCCACCGTCCTGTTCCGCCCGCCGCGGACCTCGGGCGTGCGGGCGGGCGGGTACCCGGCGGACGTCGCCGTCTCCTCGCGCGAGCACAGCGACGCGTCCGTCGTGGATCGCGTCGTCGTCGAGGTCCTGCCCTTCGTCGCGCTCGAGATGGGCCTCGCCCCGAGCGTGCTCCACGGCGCTGCGGCGACGGCGACCAGGCTGCGGGCGTCGAACAGCGGCAACGTGCCGGTCGACCTCTCGCTCGGCGGCGAGGACCCCGAGATGGCCTTCGAGTTCCGGATCAACCCGCCAGCGCTGCGGGTGGACCCCGGGGCGACGGCCAGCGCCCTCGTGGTGGTCACGCCTCGCGAGGCGATCCAGTCGGGGCCGGACCGGACGCGGCCGTTCCGGGTCCTCGTGGCCGCCAGCGACGGCTCCCGGCGCACCCTTGACGGCACGTTCATCCAGGCTGCCGTGCCCGCCCCGCCACCTCCCGCCGAACCGCAGCTCACGGGACCTCCCGTGGTGGCGACGCTGTCGGCGAGCAGCGTGCGGGTCGAACCCGGCGGCGAGGCCGGCGTGAAGGTGGAGGTGCTGAACCGGGGCCGGACGGTCGACCAGCTCTCGCTCCAGGTGCGCGGCCCGGCGGCGGCGTGGGCGTCGGTGGATCCGGCCCGGCTCAACCTCATGCCGGACACGTCGGCCGTGGCCACCGTCAGCTTCCGCCCGCCGCGGACCTCGGACATGCGGCCGGGTCGGTACCAGGCGGACGTCGCCGTCTCCTCGCGCGAGCACAGCGACGCGTCCGTCGTGGATCGCGTTGTCGTCGAGGTCCTGCCCTTCCTCGCGCTCGAGACGGGCCTCGCCCCGAGCGTCCTGCGTGGTGGCCGCGAGGCGACGGCGAAGCTGAGGGTCTCGAACCGGGGCAACGCGCCGGTCGACCTCTCGCTCGGCGGCGAGGACCCCGAGATGGCCTTCGAGTACCGGATCTCGCCGTCGAAGCTCCGCCTGAAGCCGGGGGCGGCGGGCAACGCGACGGTGGTGGTCAAGGCACGCAAGGAGAACCGGTCCCGCACGGACCTGACACGACCGTTCCGGGTCCTCGTGGCCGCCAGCGACGGCTCGAGGCAGGCGGGCGACGGGACGTTCATCCAGGAGGCTCCCCGGCGGAGACGGCGCTGGCCCCTGGCGCTCGCCCTGCTCTGCCTCCTGGGAGTCGTCGGGTTGATCGTCGCCAGCATCTACGAGCCCGGTCTTCAACCGCCTCCCGGAGATGTCACGCCCACGCCGACCCCGGTCGAGGCCGCGCCGAACCAGCCGCCTGTCATCGTCGGCATCGTCGAGCCGCCGCAGGACGTCGAGGGATTGGGGTACACGGGATTCGAGAACGGCTTCTGGTATGCCGACGTTCGCCTCGTGGTCGAGGCCCAGGATCCCGAAGACGGCAGCCTCCCGGTTGATGCGATCACCTGGACGACCGACCAGACCGCGCTCCAGGACGCTCTGCTCGGCGAGGGACCGGACATCGTGGCACACCTCCTCTCGGCGAGCTGCGAGGGCGGCGCAGTGCACACCATCACGGTGACCGTCAGGGACTCCGCCGGGGCAGCAGTCACGGCCATTCGCAGGATCTCGATCCGGTCGCTCTGCTGAAGGGTGAAGCGGTGCAGGGGTCGACGGGCCGTCGCCTCTCGCCAGATCCGCGCCCGCCTCCTGCGGTGACGGGTTGGCCGGGTCCTCTGGCGCGCGGTCCATGCCCCGGCCGCCGGGGCCGCGCGGGGCGCCCGTCTCGCCTGCCCCGGGGGAGGTCGGGCGGCGGTGAATCCACCCCGCCAATCGATCATCTTGAACGGGGCAATGCCCCCGACTACCAATGCCTGCCAGCGGATCGTTCCTGCGCCACCGTATGCCCTCCAGCGTTGGAGGCAACTTCAGCTGCCTTGCGGCAGCATCAGCGATCCTTCGATCCAGCTCTCGATGCGTCTGGACGAGCGTCTCAGCGATAGCCGCCCTCTCGACGAGACCGGCCTCATTCGGACCGAGGACCTGCTGCCTGCGAAACAGGCTCCGCGACGAGCGCCGCCGTGCTCGCTGTGGACGCTGGGGGCGCCGCGCGCCGCCACCGGCGCGGATCCTAGAATCGCGCGCAACAGCAACGGAGTCCGAGAGGAGCCCGCGCAATGCAGACGCACGCCATCACCATGCTCGGCACCGGCCTGATCGGCGACTTCTACACGATGACGCTCCACGGCCAGCGCGGCCGGGACCGGGTCCGCGTGGTCTACTCGCGGAGCGAGGGCCGGGGCGAGGCCTTCAGCGAGCGATGGGAGATCCCGGAGTTCACGACCGACATGGAGGCGGCGATCCACCACCCCGAGACCGATGTCGTCGTCGTCGCGCTCCCGAACCACCTCCACGAGGCGGCCGTCAAGGCGGTGGCGGCCGCGGGCAAGGCCGTCCTGTGCACCAAGCCCCTCGGGCGCACGGCCGACGAGGCGCGGCGGATGCTGGAGGCCGTCGAGCAGGCGGGCGTGTTCGGCGGCTACCTCGAGGACCTCTGCTACACCCCCAAGACGCTCAAGGCGCTCAAGTCCGTGCGGGAGGGCGCCCTCGGTGAGGTCACGTGGGTCCGCTCCCGCGAGGCGCACCCGGGGCCGCACAGCGCCTGGTTCTGGGACGGCCGGCTGACCGGCGGCGGCGCGATCATCGACCTCGGCTGCCACTGCATCGAGATCATCCGCAGCTTCGCCGGGAAGGGGAACCGGCCGGTCGAGGTCATGTGCCACACGGACACGCTCGTCCACCCGATCGAGGACGAGGACAACGCGATCGCGCTCATCCGGTTCGAGTCCGGGGCGATCGGCCAGTTCGAGGTCAGCTGGACGTTCCGCGGCGGCATGGACCTGCGTGACGAGGTCGCCGGCACTCACGGGACCATCTGGCTCAACCACTTCCTTCGCACGGGCTACGAGATGTTCACCGCGGGCGGCGGCGGCGGGTACGTCGCCGAGAAGGCCGAGACGGCCGCGGGCTGGCTGTTCCCGGTGGGCGACGAGGTCTCCGAGCTGGGCTACGTAGACATGTTCACGGACATGTTCAACGCGATCGACTCGGGCGGGACGCCGCGGGAGACGTTCTACGACGGCTACATGGTCAACGCGGTCATGGACAGCGCCTATCGCTCGTCGAAGAGCGGCGCCTGGGAGCCGGTTGACGTGTTCGAGTGGCGGGGCGGCGAGACGCCGCGGATCGCCAAGCACCCGGAGAGCTACGAGGGCCTGGTCGTGATCAAGCGGGAGATCCTCCCCGACGGACGCGCCAAGCTCATCCTCAAGGACCCGAGGACGGGCGACTTCGTGGATCGTATCGTCGCCGGCGGATGACGGCGACCGGCCCGGCTGGGGGCTCGCGCGCCACCCATCTAGTTGTATAGACTGCTCGCCACGGAGCAGTGGTCCCGCGCGGCGAGCCAGACGGTCTCGATCGCGATGCGGGCCAGGGGTCGGGAGGTCACGCCCGCGCCATGACGCGACGCAGCGACATCGGCACCGCCGTCATCGGCAGCGGCTTCATCGGCACGGTCCACATCGAGGCGCTCCGCCGGATCGGGGTGAACGTCCTCGGCCTGCTGGAGTCCTCGCCGGAGCTGGGCGCGCAGCGGGCGGCAGCCGTCGGGCTGTCGCGGGCCTACGCCAGCCTGGAGGAGCTGCTCGCCGACGAGGCCGTGCAGGTCATCCACGTGACCTCCCCCAACCAGCTCCACCACCCGCAGGTCAAGGCGATCCTCGCGGCGGGCCGCCACGTGGTGTGCGAGAAGCCGCTGGCGATGACGTCGGCGGAGTCGGCGGAGCTGGTGGACCTGGCGGCCGCGAGCGGCCTCGTCAACGCCGTCAACTTCAACATCCGCTTCTATCCGCTCAACCAGCACGTGGCGGCGCTCGTCCGCGACGGCGGGCTGGGCGACGTGCGGCTGGTGACCGGGCGCTACTTCCAGGACTGGCTGCTGTACGACTCGGACTGGAACTGGCGCCTGGAGAAGGATCAGGGCGGCGCCCTGCGGGCCGTCGGGGACATCGGCTCCCACTGGCTGGACCTGACCAGCTTCCTCACCGGGCATCGCGTCGAGGCGGTCATGGCCGACCTGGCCACGTTCATCCCCGTCCGGCAGAAGCCGGCCGGGCCCGTCCTCACCTTCTCGACGGAGCGAGCGGCCGACACCATCCCGGTGGAGATCCACACGGAGGACGTCGCGACGATCCTCCTGCGGTTCGAGGGCGGGGCGCGGGGCAGCGTGGCGGTGTCCCAGCTCAGCCCCGGCCGGAAGAACAGCCTCGCCTACCAGATCGACGGCTCTGCCTCAGCCGTGGCCTGGGATTCGGAGCAACCGGACCAGCTCTGGATCGGCCATCGCGACCGGCCCAACGAGCTCCTGCTCCGAAACCCGGCGCTCATGAATGCCAGCGGCGCCGCCGCCGCGCGGCTGCCCGGCGGGCACGTGGAAGGCTTCGCGGACACGTTCGGCGCCGTGTTCACCGCGATCTACGACGACATCCTCGCCGGGACGCCGTCGCTCGATCGCCGCTATGCGTCGTTCGCGGACGGCCACGAGGAGATGCTCGTGGGCGACGCCGTCCTCGCCAGCGCCCGGGAGGGCCGCTGGGTCGAGGTGGCGCACCCGCGCTGAGATGCCGATAACCCGGACCACCCCGCTCCGAGGAGGGCGCACGCCATGAAGCTCGGCCTGCTGACGGCCCCGTTCCCGCAGACGCCGCTGATGGAGGTCGCCGACTGGGCGGCGGCCAACGGCTTCGAAGCCCTCGAGATCTGCTGCTGGCCGCCTTCCGAGGGTGCCCAGCGGCGCTATGCAGGCATCTGCCACATCGACGTGACCGACCTGTCGGCGGCCCGCGGCGGCGAGATCGTGGACGAGCTGGCCGGCAAGGGACTGTCCATCTCGGGCCTCGGCTACTACCCGAACCCGCTCCACCCGGACCCCGACCACCGGAGGATGGTCATCGACCACCTCAAGAAGGTGATCACCGCGGCCGGCCTGATGGGCGTCCCGGTGGTGAACACCTTCATCGGGGCCGACGCATCGAGGAAGGTCGAGGACAACTGGGCGGCGGCGAAGACCATCTGGCCGGAGATCGTGGCCCACGCGTCGGACGCCGGGGTGAAGATCGCCATCGAGAACTGCCCGATGATCTTCAGCTACGACGAGTGGCCGAGCGGGCACAACCTGGCCTACTCGCCCCGGGTCTGGCGCTGGATGCTCGAGGAGTTCGGCGAGACCGTCGGCCTCAACCTCGACCCCAGCCACCTCGTCTGGCAGATGATCGACATCGCCCGGGTGGTGCGCGAGTTCGGCTCCCGGATCTACCACGTCCATGCCAAGGACCTGATGATCGACCGTGAGGGCCTCTTCGAGCGGGGCATCCTGTCCGAGGGGATGGGCTGGCAGGTGCCCCGGCTGCCGGGCCTCGGCGAGGTGCCCTGGCCCGCCTTCTTCTCCGCCCTCTACCGGACCGGCTACGACGGCGTCATCTGCATCGAGCACGAGGACCGCGCCTGGGAGGGCTCCGACGATCTCGTCAAGCGCGGCTTCCTGCTGGCGCGCGACGTCCTCCGGCCGTACGTGAAGTGAGCGCCCCGACGGCCACCTGGGCCGAGGTCGCGGCCCCACGCTCGCCGGGAGAGCTGACAGCGGAGGTCCTGGCCGACCTCCTCGCTCGCCTCACCGAACGCGACATCGCCAAGACCATCGACCACTCGCTGCTCCGCCCGGAGCTGGACGACGCCTTCGTCGAGGCCGGCTGCCGGCTCGCGGCCGAGTACGACGTCGCCTCGGTCTGCGTGCGGCCGGCCGACGTCCGCAGGGCGGCGGCACTGCTGGCCGGGACCGACGTGGCGGTTGGCACCACG
>Ga0315268_10004156_pt1 | contig 15791 bp, 15 predicted proteins | sample C1_top_MG_FD_204535 | JGI IMG/M metagenome (GOLD analysis project Ga0315268, IMG submission 204535) | Sediment microbial communities from Yellowstone Lake, YNP, Wyoming, USA - C1_top | ecosystem: Environmental > Aquatic > Freshwater > Lake > Sediment | place: USA: Wyoming | collected 2017-08-01
CTGATCTCATTGGTTGCCTTGATCATGCTTCGGAAAATCCTTGTTAAGTAGTGCCGGAGCGGGGGGTCGAACCCCGACCTCAGGATTTCCCACATCATCTTGTATCAGCACTCACGGCCGCTTACGAGGCTATGAGTCCTGCGCTCAACCACTGAGCTACTCCGGCCAATTAAAAATCTACTGTCCAACTTTAAACTTTAGCCCCCAAGTATGAAATTCAGGAAATCCCTTTTCGATTTTAACCTCGCGCAACCGCCGTCATGCCCGACAAACACCTCATCGGCTACACCGACAAACAAACCATTTTCCACAACCCCTGGCACCATGTTGACCTTCGCCTCAAGTTCAGCCGGTTGGGATATCCGGGGGAATTTAACATCGATTATATAATTGCCGTTGTCAGTGACGAAAGGCGCCCTCGCTGAAGTTGTCCGTAAAATCGCTTTACCATTCAGTTTGACAAGTTTCGTCATCGTGAACTTATACTCAAAAGGAAGCACCTCGACCGGCACTGGCGCTCGCTCCCCAAGCCGCTTCACCAACTTTGTTCGATCGACGACTATCACCACTTTTCTTGCAGCACTGGCCACTATTTTTTCACGGGTATGAGCGCCACCCTTACCCTTTATCATGTTGAAATCAGGATCTACCTCGTCCGCACCATCTATCATGAGGTCAAGTTTTGGGTGATCCTTCAGTGAACCCAGCTCCAAACCCAGTTCGCTTGCCAACTTTTGGGTAGCGATAGAGCTAGGGATAAAAATGGCTTTGAGCCTTTGTTCAGCCAAGATTCTGATTAACTGTGTTACTGTTGTGCCTGAGCCGAGACCTACCGCCATGCCGGTTTTTACAAATTTTGTCGCGGCTCTTGCAGATGCTTTTTTCCAAACCTCGACCTCCAACTGAGAACCCAAAAGGATTTCCGCGCTACGGCTTAAAAATTCAATTAAGAGTCAAAAATTTTTGCCCATTTCCACAGAAATAATGTTAATTTCCTTCTTGGCGATTTTTTGATACTTCACTAAACCTTCAAACCCCATGGAAAATTTAAAGTAACCTAAAAAATTTTCAGGTGAAACATTATTAAATAGTTCGACAATACTGAAATTGTGAAATCATGAAGAAATCTATATCAGTGAGAAATGCGATGACTGAAAAAGTTCTCACGGCTGGACCAAAAACCACCGTAGCAAAGGCCGCAAAGGTCATGAGTGACCGCGGAGTCGGAAGCATAGTTATCGTCAAGGACAAGCAACCCGTAGGCATTCTCACTGAACGCGACCTGCTAATGAAGGTCGTCGCCACGGACATGAAGCCAAGCAAAGTGCTCGTGAGCGAGGTGATGTCCAGCCCAGTTTTGACCGTAGGTCCTGAGGTTGATGTCACCGATGCAGCTAGAATGATGGTGCTCAAGAAGATCCGCCGTTTGCCTGTCATGGATCGCGGGCGGCTCATAGGTATCGTTACCGCCAGCGACATCACAGCTGTATCACCCAATCTAATAGACGTACTACCTGAACGACCCCTGGTGACTCCATCTGAAGAAATCGAGGAGAGCGTTTGCGAGGTCTGCGGCGATATTACAGTTTCACTTTTTGAAGTGAACGGCATGTGGGTTTGCGAAAACTGTAGAGATTTTCTAAGTGGATAAGTTGGTTGGATGGCTTCTTGCGAGCTGCTCGTGAAGACGGGTGTAAAAGATGTTATGCTTCCGTGCTCAACATTTGTTAAACCCCATGATTTGGTGACCAGGGCCCGATCCGTGATGCGCACGAGCGGACTCAGGACTTTGCCTGTCATCGATGACGATAACCGGCTCGCCGGCATAATAACCGCAAGGCAATTGCTTCGAATAACCTCGACGCGCTCGAATATCCCCGTTTCTGGCCTAATGCTAACCCCGAGGCTTGTCGCCACTTCGACTGATAACCTTTCGAAGTTAGTCAAAGAAATGATCGAGCTAGATATCTCGCTAGTGCCAGTTGTGAAGAGCTCCGACGATCAAACTGTCTCAGGAGTTGTCAGGCTCGACGATGTTCTCCCGTACATTGCCCGATCCCTTAAATCCAGTAAACTAACCGTTGGAGATATCATGGCCAAGGATGTGGCGACCTGCAGCCCCGACGATGAGATCGCCAAGGTGTGGTACATCATGGAAGATAAGTGTTGCTCGGGCTTGCCCGTGACGCGATACGATAGGGAAAAACATGAGGTCGAGGTGGTGGGTATGATAACCCGGTCCGATATTATCCGTTCAGGCGCCACGAGGTTGGGTGAAGAGTCGGACAAGGGGCACTTTCGTAGCCCTCCTAAGGTGCAGAGTTTGATGCGCACACCAGCTATAGTCGTGAAACCGAACATGCCACTCTCCGACGCCGTGGACTTGATGCTTAAGCGTAAAATAGGCCGTCTTCCTGTGGTCGATCAGGGCAAGCTGATGGGGATGATCACCCGCGGAGATGCAGTAGAGACTTGCATATAGGTGGTAAAATGCGAAGGTCACCTCACACCGGGTACAAGTCTCGAGACAGGGGACCGGTGGATTTCGAATCAAGGCTTCATAAGGAGGAAGGAAACATCATGCCCCTAGCGCGGAAAAATGTTATAACGGCCCCTCCCACGACGAGGATAAAGGATGCCGCAGAGCTCATGGTCAGGCAGAATGTTCGAAGGCTCCCGATAATAGATCCCGGTACAAAGCGGTTGATAGGGATCGTGACCACTCGAGACATAATAAATTTTTTGGGTGGGGGTGAAAAGTTCAAGATCATCCAAAACAAATTCAAGGGCAATTTCCTTGCTGCAGTCAATGACCAGGTTCGAACCATAATGTCTGAAAAAATAATTCACGGTACCCACGACATGTCAATATCAGAGGTCGCAAAACTTCTGCTTAAAACCGGCATGGGCGGAGTACCGATCATCGATGAACATAGTCACGTGATAGGTATGGTCTCTGAGCGAGATTTCCTCTCCTATATCCCTCCCTCCACTGGAACAACCGTCAGCTATCGCATGACCAGGAAAGTCGTGACAGCGGAACCCGAGCTGCAAATTCGGGAAGCTGCAAAGCGGATGATCTCCAAGGGGGTGAGGCGCCTGCCGGTCGTGAGGTTCATGGAATTGGTCGGGGTCATCACGAGCGTTGACATCCTGAAGTATTTCGGCACGAGCAAGATGTTCGAGCACATGGCGACGGGAAAGGTGGATGAGGCGTTATCTATGGGAGTCGAAACCATCATGACCCGCGACCTCATCACAGTCACCCCGGAGACGGATATCGGGGAAGCTGCACTTCTGATGGTCGAACGAGGTTGCGGCGGCCTACCTGTGGTGGAGGAGGATGAGCTGGTAGCGATAATAACCGAGCACGATATGCTGGAGCTGTTGGTTTGAAGGTAGCCGAGATCATGAGTTCTCCGGTCGTGGTAATGAGGCCCACCGAGCCCGTTGCACACGCCAAGAACCTGATGCTCCGTCACGCCATAAAGCGGCTCGTGGTCCTGGAGCATGGAAAACCAGTCGGCATGGTTTCCATGAAGGATCTCGCTGAACACCTGAGCAGGGGAGCCCCTGTTTGGCGAAGGCGCCCCATCGATCGAATCCCGATAGCGAGGGTGATGAAAACTGAGTTAATCACTGTCTCGCCAGGCACAGATGTTAGCAAGGCAGCTAACATGTTGCTACAACATAACGTGGGTAGCCTGATTGTGACTGAAGATAAATTAGTTGTGGGCATCCTGACTAAGACCAATCTCGCCCTATTCTTCGCGGAAGAGCTAGGAGGACGCGCTAAGGTCAGGGAATTGATGAGTAAAAATGTGATTACGATTGGACGCCAAAACTCACTCGCCCACGTTGTCGAACTCATGGATAAAAATAAGATAACTCGAATCGTGGTCGTGGACCGCGGAAGGCCCGTGGGAATGGTGACTGCCAGCGACATCGCATTCGCCCAGCTAGAGACCCCTGATGGAGGCGTCGCTATGCGAAAGGTGAAATTCACGAGAAAACCGGATAGGGCTGATAGGCCGAGGTACCGGTACGTGAAGTACGTCGCTCTGCTCACGGCCGAGGACGTCATGAAACCAGAATTGATCAAGATCGAAGCCGATGATGATGCGGCCCGAGCAGCTCGATTGATGCTCGACCAGGGAATAAGCGGCCTTCCCGTGGTAGAGAACGGCGAGCTGGTCGGTATAATCACAATGACAGACCTCACGAAAGGTGTAGCAAAGTTTGGTGGCTGAAATGCGCGTCGGACAGGTAATGAACCCCGAAGTCATCACAATTGACAAGGACGTTCCGCTGGTAGGGGCAATAGACCTGCTGAAGCGCCATGAAATCTCCCGATTAGTCGTATTGGAATCGGGTAAGGTAGTCGGAATCATCACCGAGAAAGACATCGCAAGGGAGCTAGGATCTGCAAGCGCCTATCGCCTCCCACCCGGCCGAGTACACGTATCGAGCGCAATGGTGGTGAACCCCATAACCGTCGCGCCGGATGTCATGGCAAAGCGCGCCGCCGAGGTCATGCTCGATCACGACATTAGCGGCTTACCTGTCATCGCGGAGGATAAGCTCGTTGGCATTGTGACCAAGATGGACTTCGCCAAGATCTGCTCGACTTACGATGACATATTCTCTGGACAGGTGATGCAGGCTAATCCAATAACTGTATCACTAGGCGATAGAGTGATTCATGCCAGGAAGCTGCTTCTTGAGGAGGACCTAATCGGCCTGCCTGTGGTAGATGGTGGAAAACTAGTAGGCATAGTTACGATCCGAGACATCGCGATGCGCCTTGCCGACTTTCAGGAGGTAGTGCCGGATAGGTACAAGAGCGAACGGATAAGGAACCTGCTCGTCGATGACATCATGACTCAGCCGGCCGTAAGCACGCGCACGGACACAAAACTTTCCGAAGTCGCCAAGCTGATGCTGGAGCGGCGATTCTCGAGCCTACCGGTTCTGAACCTCGAGGGAGAACTTGTCGGTCTGATCACCAAGACGGAACTCACCGAGGTAGCGCGGGAGCGGCTTTAAACCAACATTTTAAGAATTCGCTATAAGTATGAGAATATGATTTGCGGCCGTGGTCCAGCTTGGTTAGGACTCAGGCTTCCCATCTTTAAAACCGGGAACCAGCCTGCTGCGCGGGTTCAAATCCCGCCGGCCGCACCAATTCATAGCATAATCTGCGCTAAATTGGAGCTAAACTGGAGCTAAACTTGAGCTAAATCTGAGCAATTGCGCTGCACAGCTGGGGTCCGGCCTACCGGGCGGCGCGCAAAGGGCTTTTGCTTGAGGCCCTATGCACTTAAGGTAGATTACTTTTCTCGGCGACGGACCTATCTATCGTTACATCCGCGATCGTTGTTGCGTATTTAACTATCCCGCTAAAGTCTCTGATTATGTTCATTAAGGGCGTTGATACCTGAACATCTTTAATCCGAGAACCCAACAGTTTTCTCACTTCTTCATTCGTTTCGTCAATGGGTTTAACGGATTCCAACGTATTATTGGCCAGAATTACGTCCCTCTTGAAAAATGCTTCACATGCGTTGGAGAATATCTTATGTGTCATATCACCTAGCCGGATTACCTTTTGTAGATCTGCATCATTTACTGCATTTTTTCCGAGAGCTACCTGGTTATTTGCGATATCCACAGCATAATTCGTCATCGGCCAAATCATGGGTAATGCCACTGTGTGAAAAGTTAAATCCGATGGCCCCTTTAAGCCGATTTTCTTGAGGACACTTTTATCGATGCTTGCGGCGACGAGTTGCCTCCGGGTTAGCGAGAAAATCTTGTCGGCCTCATTTTCTCTTTGCACTACAGCCGTCGCCAAAGACGGATCTTTCTCCTTAAGCGCTTTCATGGCATCTTCGAACATCGAGGAGGCTAATTCATACAACCTCTTTAAAAGCGGCCCAACTGGGAATTTAGAAGCGTCTACTACGGATTGGAGCATGACGCGATTTGAAGTCGATTCCACGATCCCCATTCCCATAAGACCTTCGGTTGCCTCCCTAATCTCTTTCCTATGGTTTTCACTTATCGTACGTTTTGAAACTATTTCGATCGAATCACAACCCTTAATGTAACCTCCAACGATGAGCTCCCTGAGCAGTCCGGGATCTTTGCAGCGGTCGGCATCTATTGTGATTTTTACCTCTTTTTCTTCGCTGCGTATAATTCCGGGGGTGAGTCTTAGCGATCCATCTTCTTCTCTGGTTATGGTAACCTGATCGCTCGGTTTTATTTTATTTTCTTTAATCCAATCGGGGGGCAATGTGACAGAAAAACTTGCCCGCCCAACAAGTTGCACCTTTCTTAGCTCCACAACTATCCCTCCTTCTTATTTTCGGTCCCCTAACTACATAAGTATTTGTTGGTAAGTAATTATTTTTGTATTCCATTCATCACCTTGCTAAGATTTAACTTGCTAGTTCAAACGCCAGTATTGGGCTAGCCGGCCGCACCACGCAAAAACCAAAACGAGGCTAATCTAGAGCTTATGCGCTGTAACTTTTACACTTGTGATTTTTCCGGCCAAAGTGTCGTCCAGTCCTTGTTCATAATAAGTGTTCTGAGAAATAATTTTGACATCTCTAAATCCAGCTTTTTTTATTGTGTCTAAATATTCTTTCTTCTCCAACGCTCCAGCAATGCATCCGGCCCAAGCTTCGAAGTTGTTCTTAATATCTTCCGGCAATTTACCCTCCGTAACTAAATCAGAGATCAAAATCCTACCGCCAGGCTTTAAAACCCTGTACGCTTCTTTATATGTCCTTAATTTATCCGTAGAGAGATTGATGACACAATTACTGACAATCACATCAACCGAATTATCTTCAATATGCAAGTTTTCTATCTCTCCAAGCTTAAATTCCACATTTTTATAGCCATGCTCCTTGGCGTTTTCATTTGCTCTTTTAACCATCTCTTTAGTCATATCAATTCCAACAACGTGACCTTTCGATCCTACTTTATTCGCAGCCAAAAACACGTCAATTCCTGCACCTGATCCTAGATCCAAAACTATCTCGCCATCTTTTAAATCTGCCAAGGCTGTTGGATTGCCGCAGCCTAAACCCATGATGGCAGATTTAGGAATATTTTGGAGCTCTTTTTTGGAATAACCGATTCTTTTCGCTTGTTCCACGGCATCAGTTCCACACGGGGCACTAGCAGAACAACAACTGGGACCTTCTTTAGCTATTTTTGAATACCTTTTCCTAACAAATTTCTTGATTTTTTCTTCTTGCATTTTTTAACCTCATTTTGAGGGGAGTTCCTAGAGATCAGGAGATAATCGGTAGGACATCCTTTAAAACATAATCTATAAAATCCTTCCACTCCATCCGACTGAACATCGTCACAACGCAATTTCTAGTTATGCCAACTACCGCACCTCGGCGCTGGATTTCGAACACCACGTACCATATCTTCCCGTGCTCCAGGTAATCTCTGTACAGTTTGGTGTCAGCCAGCCCCGAGCCGGCAATTGCCAACCTTCCTATGTTCGGGATATCAACGTCATCGAACCATATCAACTTAGTAGCCTTCGGGTTGGATTCGTGCAGCTCCCGCAGCGCCTCGTGGGTTATCCTGCCCTCTACAATCGCCCCAGATTTTATGAAGAGTACTTCGCTGAACTTGTTCGCCACGAAGTCTGTCAACAGCTTTCTCACCCCGCGGGCTTTTGAGGGCGCGAGCACGATGAGGAAGATCCGGCCCTTGGATCTATTTATCCAGAAGGGTACCTCCTCGGTGACCACGGTTTCAACAAGTCCTCGTTTGTAATAGCGGCTCAAGACAAAATCCCTGCTAAAGACCCCCGCCAGCGTGTCGGCCTGCAGCTTCAGTTCCATAACCTCGGTCGTGAGCTTGATTTTTTTACCCTCTCGCTCGTAGGGCTCCTCCTCATGAAAGTCCTTGAGCTTTCTGGCTATGAGGTCGAGCCCAGCATCCTCCTTGAACTTGAATATCTTCGCGGCAAGTACCATTCAGACCACAAGGGAATAATCAACGTGTGCATAATTTAAAATTGAGGGAGTATAGATATTGTAAAGGACTTGAGTCTATGTCCAAGGCGAATTCTGGAACTCTAATCAAGGAGGTAATCCTAGAGAGCTTCATGTCGTATGACTACGCTAGGATCCCCTTCAAGCCCGGGCTCAATATCGTCGCCGGCCCAAACGGAGCAGGGAAATCATCCATCCTCTTAGCCCTAGCTGTCGCGCTAGGACAGACCTACACTGAGCGGTCGAGGAAGCTCAGCGACCTAGTGAGGCGGGGGAAGGATATCGGTAGGGTGAGCGTGGTTTTTGACAACTCCCAGAGAAACGGCGGCCGTCCGATTTCAAGCGTTAATTCGGACACCTTCGTGCTTTCTCGCTACCTTAACAAGGATGGCACGTACTGGCACGAAGCAAACTTCCGAACGGTTCAGAAGGGAGAGGTCATGCGGATACTCTCGAGGTTGTCCATAGATCCAGACAACATGCTCATCATCATGCACCAGAGTATGATCGACATTTTCGGCGCGATCGATGCAAAGGAGAGGCTGAAGATGGTTGAGGAAGCAGTCGGGCTCAGGGACTACAGGGACAAAATTCTCGACGCCAGGGGGAAGCTCTCGCACACCCTGAGCGAGGAGGAGTCGATTAAAAATCTTCTGGAAAAGGCCACCGAGACCCTCCGGTACTGGGAGGGTGAGTACGGCCGCTTCATGCGCAAGAAGGAACTCACGGAACGGAAAGCGAGCTTGGAGTTGGAGTACGCTTGGTCAAAGTGCATAAGGCAGGAGGAGGCGGTGAAAAATCTGCGCTCAAGGATCAGGGGACTCAAGGAGGACATGAAGGAAATAGAGGATGAAATGGTCGAGGGCGAGCGGAAGGAGAAGGAGCTCGCCTCCAAGCTGAAAGAGCTTGAGTACGACATCGATAGCTCATATCAAAAGCTCATCTCACTAGAAAGGGCCAGTGCTGAGGCTGAAACAAGGCTGAAGATAGTAGGTGGCCTGGAGACAACCCTTAGCTCGAGCTCGGCGGAACTCAGGGGATTGCTCAAGAATTTGAAGGGGGACCTCGGGATTGTAAAAGAAGGGCTGAATGATTCAGATGAAAAAATCAAATCCATGAGATCATCGCTTGTCAGACTAAAGGGGGAGGCAGGAGAGGCACACGAGGGGTACATAAACTCTCGGGTGAGGATCGCGATCCTTGGACTTCGAAAGGAACTGCTCGAAGGTCAGATTTCAGGGTTGATGTCCGAACTTCGGAAGGCCCAGCGCGAGCTTGAGGAAATTGAGGAAGAGGCAAAAGGCGTGGGCGAGAGGTTAGAGACCCAGAGGAAGCCGCAGGAGGCCCTAGATGAGCTCAAGATCACGAACGCCCAGCTAATGGGATTGGCAGATGTCTCCCCCGATGTAGAAAAGATGTACATCAGTTACAAGGACCTGCTAGAGGAGCTCCAGAAGAAGGCCGAAATTGCAGCTGCCAACAGAAAGGTTGCCTTAGAGGAACTCGAGGTCAGGAAGGAGAGGTGGAAGAACTCTCTTGCCAAACTGTTGGGTGGTGTAAGGGAAATCTACCGTCAGATTTTAGACAAGGTGAATGCTTCAGGCGATGTCAGAATCGTCAACCCCAACGATATAGACGAAGCCGGGCTCGAGCTGCTGGTTGGATTCCGAGGTGCAGAGCCGCAGGTTTTGGACGCGTACACCCAAAGCGGAGGTGAGCGTACGACATCTATAATGTGTCTCCTGCTCGCCCTCCAACAGCACATTCAGTCCCCAATCAGAGCAATCGATGAATTCGATATTCACATGGACCCCAGAAATCGAGAAGTGATGATGCGCCAGCTGCTTGAGCTTATGAAAGGAAGCGAGTCCCAGTACATTGTGATAACCCCGGGCCAGCTCGTGGGCATTGAGGGCATAGCCAACGTCATCACAGTTCAGAACTCGGCCGGGTCATCGAAGGTTAAGGTGGCTGCTTGATATGGTCGTGACCGGGCAGGACAGAAAGGAGCTCATGCTCAGGATAATAAACCTGGCTGAGTCCGTTATCAAGAGCGGAGTGGATCCCTTCGATGTGGATGTGAAGGAGTTCTTCGAACGCCTTAGGGCCATACTGCCAAAGTTGCGCGATTCGGATGAGCTAAACCTGGACATCGATGCCGTGCTCGGCCTTGCTAACATCATTTTTCATCAGGGCGAGTCGATAAGGTTCAAATCCTCGCTGCTGTATCTGGACCCACTGCTGATAATGTGGAAGATTCGCTCCCTGTCCTCAAAGGAGCTCGCGGGAGTACTCACAAGCTCGTGGCACCCGATTGTCGACATGGAGAGCATCACACCCCACGGCATCAAGGAGTCGATGGACTACTGGACGAACCTACCCAGCTTCGGGGATAGGGCCAGGCTCGACTCGACGGAAGTGCTGCCTGAGGAGATGGAGTTTCAGGAGCTGGCTAGGCTTGGCATCCTCTCGAAGGAGGAGTTCGTCTCAGCCATTGAGCGGGCATGGGGGGAACTCAAGGAGAAGGCCGATGGAGGAGAGATCTCTTACTGGGATTTCATAAATGCCAAGACATTTGAGGAAACCATAAGCAGGGCATGGATTGTCAGCTTCCTCGTCAGCTATGGTTACGCCACTATCGATGTCAAGCCACTTGAGGAGGAGATCTTTTTGAAGCCCCTACCAAAGCCCATGAAGCTCGAGAGGGTAACGACATTTTCTGTCCCAATATCGATATCTCGGAGCGAGTGGCAGAGGAGGCGCAAACATGGCTGAGGAAAAGGACGTTGCAGATCTCCGAGAAAAGGTCGCTCGCGCCGCCCAGCTCCTTCTTTTCAGGAGGCACATGCAGCCCGGGGTAAAGGCTTGGGAGCTGAAGAGGGACCTGGGGAGGAATTACCTGGAAGTCATCAAAGTGCTGGATGACGAGCTCGGGAAATTAGGTCTAACGGTAAAGAAGGTGGAAGGGGGAGAAGAGGGCTCTGATTCTGATCGATATTTCGTGACGATGCGAGGGCACCCCGCGGTAAGCGAAGCGAGGACGTTCGGCTGGAGGATAGATGATATGGCTATCCTGTCCGTGGTGCTGTCGTACATCCTGTCCAAACAGGGAAAGGCGCCACTCAAGGAGGTCGAGCGGGTGCTGGAGGAGAAGTTCCCGAGGTGGAAGGTCGAGCAGGACATAGACAGATTCATCCGAAGAGGCTACCTTGAAGAGGACGATGAAGGCGTGCTGTACATCGGATGGAGGACTCGAGCTGAAGTTGACCAGAAGGCATTGCTCGGGCTGCTGCTAGGGAGGGAGAAGGTAGTAGAGGAAAAGGTAAAGCCGGAGGGAAGTCCAGAGGTTGGCGAGAACGAGCGTGAAGCAGAGGAAGATGTGCAATAAATTTTTTATTAATTGAAATGATGTTGTGGCGGCAAATGGGAGAGCTTCTATATTTTTATCTCTTCTCCTATTTTCAAAACCTTGACTTCGAATCCTTCTTTATTTGCTTTAGCCTTGAACTCTCCTGGATCGGCTTTTACCTGTGGGAATGTGTTGTAATGCATCGGTATCGACAATTTGGGTTTTATTATTTTCAGGGCTTCGACCGCCTCATCGATGTTCATTGTAAAGTATCCACCTATCGGGACGAAAAACACATCTATAGTCCCCAATTGTTTCAATCCATCAAGATACGTGTCGCCGGGGTGGTAGAGTCTTTTGCCCTCGATTTCGAGCACAAATCCCGTTGGATATTTGCTTTGAGGGTGGCTTGAAGCAACCATCTCTATTTTAATTCCATCCACTGTTTTCTTATCCCCTATCTTCATCTCATGAGATTTTTTTGTTTTGAAACCGATTGGACAAACTACAGGGGAATCGAATCGTGATGTATCTGAATGATCAAAGTGTTCGTGAGTAACTAGGATTAAATCTGGTTTTTCATTGTATTCTGGGGCCAAAGAATTTTTAGAGAAAAATGGGTCTATGAGAACTGTCTTTGCATTTTTTATCTCAAAACATGAATGACTCAAGTATCTGATTTTCATATTCCCACCATAAAATTACATTCGGGTTTAAAAATTAATCCTTAAAACAAAGCTCGTCAATTTTCTTTATGTGCTGGTAGATTCCCCTCCGTTTCAAACCCGCCCCTGCGCCCCCTGAACCTCCACAGAAGTGCCTCCCTTTCCTTATTTAAGATGAGCTCGAGGAACTTTCCTGAGAGCTTTTTTTCTCCCTCCAGAATCACCTTGGCATCCTCAGGCTTCACGCCCCTTCCGACTAGCGCCACCGCTGCGAGCTTGCCGTGCTTGGAAATAAGCTTCGATGTCTCTAGGATCTCTTTCCAGAGCTCGTTTCGTTTTCCTGCGGCCGGAAGCCTCTCGATGAGAGAGAGCACCCGCTGGACCTCGTCCGGCGTCTCCTCCACCATGCCGATTAGCGATGAACCACATTTTGGGCAGCGGGGATGATCATCGAGCTCGTGGATGTGCTTCTCCTCGATGTACTGCCCACACTCGGCGCACACGAACGTCCTCACCTCGCTCAGCAGCCTCGCCTTCGCGGAGGCGATCGCCAGCAGCTTGAGGCGCTCGGGCGCAACCGGCTCGAGGGCTAGGTATCGCTGCTTCATGATCGAGCTCGACATCGGCGTGGGTTCCTGCCTAACCCCAAGCGATGCCAGCTCTATTTCTCCATCATTTATCCGCTTGATAACATCCACCGTTAGATCGAGATCGAGGTCCTTGTGCACGACCTCCTTGAAGGTCTCCTCGTATACCGGTGTGCCCCTGAGGACCCTCATCAGCTTGTCCACCATCGAGCTGCTGATCTCCGCCTCCTCCTCCAGCACACCCATCCTGCGGGCGACCTGGACTATGCGGAAGCTGAAGAACCTGCTCTCCTCGATTATCGAGTGTAAATCCCTCTCGAAGTCACCCCCGAGCTTTCCCCTCATTATCTCGAGGAGCTGCTCGGGCTCCAGCGACCCGGACTTGAGCAGGATCCGGTACGGATCGACAGATATCGCGGTGGTCTCCCCGAGATCCTCCGAGGCCTTGTGCGCGAGCAACCTTGCGAGCGTCCTGTTCACCAGCGTCCCGAAGTGAGCATGGATGACGTGGATGTCCTCGAACTTTTCAATTATCACCCGATCGTGACGCGGTAGAGGCAAGCCCTGCTTCGCCTGCTTGTGAGCGTCGGCCAGGGCCAGCTCCATCACCTCAGGCTTCACGCCGTAACTCTCAGCCAGTTGGCGGGAGATCTCCCCGAGCTTCAGCCCCTGCCTCGTGAGTTCCTCCACCCTTGATTTTATCTTTCCCACCTCCTGAGCCACGGAGTATGGGACAGGAATCTCCTCTCCTATCCAGGTGGGAATTGCGCCGAGGGGGTCATCATCCGGTTTTACATAGACCTTGTCCTTGAAGACCTGAATTATTTTCCAGAGCTTGCCGGCCATCACGAATTTCACGCTCGGCGAACCGTACTCCGCGATGAAGGACTCGTCTAATACTCCGACGGGTTCGTTCCGTGTATCGTCGACCACGAGGTACTGCCTTAGCTCCGGGATCATCGATAGGTTCTTGAAGTAGTAATTGAACACCCTCTCCTTTCCCCTGGGCATCACGAACTCTCGGTCATCTGGTGATAGCCAGGTCAGGCGCTTGCTCAGGCTCTGCATGTACCTGAGGACATCAAGCATCTCCTCCTTGGTGAGGTCCTTGAACGGGTGTGCCCGGCGGATTATCTCGTGTGCATCGTCGACTCCAACCCTGTGCTGGAATGCCATCATTGCCACCAGCGTGTGCATGAGCACGTCGAGCGGCTTCTCAGGTATTGAAACCGGCTCAAGTTCACGGTGGTGGGACCTCGAGGCGATGACCACCGATTCCAGGGCGTCGTCGGGATCCTGCACGATTATCGCCCCCTCCGCGACGCCCCCTATATGGTGGCCGCTCCTTCCCACCCGCTGAATCAGTCGGGTGACCTGGCGAGGGGAGTTGTATTGGACGACGAGGTCAATTTTACCTATATCCAGCCCTAGCTCCATCGACGAAGTGGATATCACTCCCTTCATCTCTCCTCCCTTCAGCCCCTGTTCGGCCCTGAGTCTTGCGAAGCTTGAGAGCGAGCCGTGGTGGATGCCCACGGGAAATTTAAGGTCCCATAGCCTGAACCTGCTGGCAATGACTTCTGCCATCGGGCGGGTGTTTGTGAAGACGAGCGTCGAGCCATGGGCCTCTATCAGCTTTCGTATTGCCCTGAGTCTTGCGGCGACCTGGGGGAATGTGTAGAGGTCCGAGGCGAGAATCTCATCCTGCCTCGTGGGCGTCGGGTAGATGACGTCCAGCTTCAGCTCTCTGACCACGCTCACGTCGATGAGCTCGCACTGCCTGCCCTCCCCGACAAGGAACTTCGCGACCTTCTGAGGCGAGCCTATCGTTGCGGAGAGGCCAATCAATTGGAAGTCCCCGGCCTTGAGCCTTCGGAGGCGCTCCAGGCTGAGGGAGAGCTGGGAGCCCCGCTTGTCCTCAGCCAGCTCGTGGATCTCGTCGACGATCACCCAGCGGACGGTGCCCAGGTGGTGGCTCAACCTCCTCCCCATCATCAACACCTGAAAAGTCTCTGGAGTCGTGATCAGGATGTCGGGCGGGCTGATGGCCTGTTTTCGCCTTTCGTCCGTCGTGGTGTCGCCGTGCCTGACGGAGACCTTGAGGTCAAGGGCCTTGCACCACCACTCGAGGCGGTCGAGCATGTCCCTGTTCAGTGCGCGGAGAGGGGTGATGTAGATTGTCTTGATACCTCGCTCGCGGGGCGCGGAGAGAAGCTGGTGGAGCACAGGCAGGAATGCTGCCTCGGTCTTCCCCGTGCCAGCTGGAGCTATGAGCAGGACGTTCTTGCCCTCCAGGATCAAAGGGATCGCCTCTACCTGCGGGCGCGTCGGCTCGCCGAAGTCCTTCTGAGTCAGGAGCCTCTGGAGGGGCTTGGCGAGCGTGCCGAAAACGTTCGTTCCAGGATTAAACATCAGGGACACTACGTCAATATCGTTCTAAACTATTAATTTTGTAACCAAATCAATTAAGAATATTGACTAAACCAATTCATCGGATGAAATTGCTAAAAGTGATTCAATGGGTTCAAAATTTGAGATGAAATTCAGTGAAGAACTCGTAGCGCCCTGCGGGATGAATTGTGGGATCTGCAAGGCCTATCTGGCTTATTCAAGGGACGCCGACAGGAAAAGGAGCAAGACAGTTCACTGTATGGGGTGCCGTCCTCGCAATAAGATGTGTTTCTATGTCAGGAAGCACTGTGCGAAGATTAAAAACAATAAAATAAAATTCTGTTTTGAATGTGAAGGTTTTCCCTGCGGCAGGATAAAAACTTTGGACAAGCGTTACAGGACAAGATATGGAATGAGCATGGTCGAAAATCTCAAGGAAATTAAAGGGAAAGGTATGGAAAAATTCCTCAAAAAACAGAAAGAAAAATACAAATGTCCAGAATGTGGCGATGTTGTCTCAGTTCACAACGGAATGTGCTATAGCTGTGGGTTTACGCGGACCGATGCCTGAGAGTTCGCCCCTGAAACCGCCAATCGGAGCTGTTCTGCGCTTATAAATTGCCCCCATCCAAATCGCGGGTGTGGGCATGGGGAGGACCGTACACTACCGAACTAAGCAGGCCGTGGCACCGGATGATCTGAAGGTGCTCGAAGGGATTGTGGAGAAGTACAACAACGAGTTCGAGTGGAGGCGCGAGAGGATAAA
>Ga0315268_10004157_pt1 | contig 15784 bp, 10 predicted proteins | sample C1_top_MG_FD_204535 | JGI IMG/M metagenome (GOLD analysis project Ga0315268, IMG submission 204535) | Sediment microbial communities from Yellowstone Lake, YNP, Wyoming, USA - C1_top | ecosystem: Environmental > Aquatic > Freshwater > Lake > Sediment | place: USA: Wyoming | collected 2017-08-01
GCAGGAGGATCGGCGCTCCGCAAGCCACTTCGACGTTCTGGATGCCGCGGCGGATTTCGTCCGCTGCTTCCTGGTAAGTCTTGCCGCACTCGTTGGTCACCGTGCGGGCCAGGTCGTCGAGGTTCTCGTCGAGAAGCCGCTTAAGATTGAACAGGCACTGGACACGCTCCACGGCGGGAGTTTCGCGCCAGGCCGGGAAAGCCGCTGCCGCCGCGGACACGGCGCGGTCCACCTCTCCGGCCGGTGACAACGGAACCTCGGCCATGATTTCGCCAGTGGCCGGATTCTTTACGGGCAAGTGTTCAGAAGCACCCGATGTCGCCCATTCGCCGCCGATGAAATTTGCCAGTTGATGCGTCTTCACACTTTCCTCCTTCGATCCGGATTCGGGGCGAGTGCCGAGGGCAGAGCAGCGGTCGACGCCAACCTGCGTGACGAGGCTGGTCCTCCGATCGCTCGCGCTCGGGGCGCAAGCTGTGTCAGCCCGCGACGCATCTCACATATTCTTCGGGCCTTTTGGTCTTGACACGCCCCGTCGTTTCCCCTAGGCTTGCCGGATTATAGTAAGGTCCAAGCGTCGGGGCAATGCAAATTGCGAAGCGAGCCGAGGCGCGGCGGCCACAGGGCTGGGCACTTCAGCAAGGAGCGAAAATGCAGATGCCGTCCCTCTATCGTGTCCTGGCCGGCTTGTTCGTTAGCCTGGCAGCTTGCGGATCTCTTTGGGCTCAGACGACGGGCACGATCCGAGGGTCGGTGACCGACCCCTCCGGCGCGGTAATTCCTGGCGCCCGGGTCGGTGCCGTGCTGAGCGGGACTTTCGCGAATCGACAGATCACGACGGATCAGGACGGAGACTTTGTCTTTCCCGCCCTGGCGGTTGGCCATTACACGGTGGTTGTCGACTTCGAAGGATTCAGTGAATTTCAGGCCAGGGATGTCGAGGTGAACATCGGACGGGTGACGGTGGTCAATGCCAGGCTTCAACTGGCCTCCGTCGCGCAGGTGGTCACGGCGGAAGCCACCGCTCCCCTGATCGAAACCACCAGCACGCAGCTCGGCGCTGTGGTTAACGACCGGGCCGTCTCCCAATTGCCTCTGAACGCACGCGACACCTATCAGCTTTTGCAGTTGCAGCCGGGGGTGCAATCGCAAGTGGGCTCGGACCTCTTCTACGGCAGCGACCGCGTCGGCGTGGTATCGGTGAATGGCGGGCGCGGGAGATCGAACAACTACACTGTCAACGGAGGGGACGCCAACGATCAATTCGCCAATCTGCCGGCTGTCCAGCCCTCTCCGGACGCGATCGAAGAGTTTCGCGTCCTCACAAATACTTACGACGCTGAGTTCGGGCGCAACTCCGGCGCCGTCGTCAATGTGGTGACCAAGTCGGGGTCTAACACGTTGCACGGTGACGTATTCGAATTCTTGCGCGACCAGCATTTGAACGCGCGCAACTTCTTTGAAGTAGCCCGGCCCGACTTCAAGCAAAACCAATTTGGCGGGACGCTCGGGGGGCCCCTCAAGAAGGATCGCACCTTGTTTTTCCTGTCCTACGAAGGGCGGCGTATTCACCAGGGTGTTCCCTCCAGCACTGTTGCCGTGCCCACCGCCGCCGAGCGGGCGGGGGATTTCTCGGCGGGCTCTACCTTTTACGGAGTGCTGGCGGACGACAACCTTGCTTCAGTGCTCAACGGCCGCACGGGTTGCGCAGCGGCTGTGGCAGCGCAAGGCGGAGCGCCGATTGCTGCCGGGACGGCCTATTCCGCCATCTTTCCCGGCAACGTCGTTCCCCAGCAGTGCTTCGATCCCACGGCTCTCGATTTGATGGACCAATTCGTGCCCTTGCCGAATGCGGCCGGGTCCCTATACCAGGCCTCTCCCTTGCAGAGGAACCGTGTCGACCAGGGCACGGTGCGCTTGGACCACAAACTGGCGGATCATCAGCAATTCAATCTGTACTACTACTTTACGGATGATTATCTGGCGAAGCCTTTTGCGCGGTTCCAGGCGGGGGGCGCCGAGCTGCCGGGCTTCGGAGATCTCACCAACGAGCGCTTCCAGCAGGTGAACGCGACCCACACGTGGGCGGCCAGCGCCAGTGCCATCAACGAATTCCGCTTTTCCTATTTTCGCGAAGCGCAGGGACGGTTTCTCCATCCCCAGCGAACCAGCTTGGTGCAGAACTCGTGCGCTACGGTTCCGGCGGACCAATGCTTCTCCGACCCCACCAACCCCCGGCTAGGGATTACTCCCAGTCTGGGGGCCGGCCACGAGGGCGTGCCCTCTGTGATCCTTTCGGGAGGATTCTCCTATGGCAACAACTTGGAAGGGGAACTCCCGCAGTTCGGCAATACCTTCCAGTTCTCCGACAGCTACACCAAGGTTGCCGGGAAACATAACCTCAAGTTCGGCGCCGACGTGCGGCGCCAGCAGTTCGACCAGACGCTGTATTTTTCAGTGAACGGCCAATTTAACTATTTCGGAGGGGGGCCGAATGACGTGGGATTTGATGATCTAATTCCCAACTATCTTCTCGGCTTGCCCGACTCCTATCTTCAGGGCTCTGCGCAGAAGGAGCTGGTGCGTAGCACGTCGCTCTACTTGTTTGCTCAGGACAGCTGGAAGATCCGGCCTGACGTGACGTTGAACTATGGTTTGCGCTGGGAACTGAATACGCCCATCGCGGACATCGGACGGCGCGTGCAGACCTTCCGGCCCGGGCAGGACACCAAAGTGTTCCCCTGCCAGCTCGGAGCCTCGAATGCTCTGGTGGGTGACTTTGGCGGAACGGATTGCAGCCCCGGCGGCGCTGGCGAGTCCGTCTTTCCCCGTGGCCTGGTGATCCCCGGGGATGCCGGTGTGCCCACGGGCCTTACGCAGACTTACTACCGTGCCTTCGCGCCGCGCCTCGGCCTCGCCTGGAGCCCCGACTGGAAGAGTGGACTGCTCGCTGCCCTCACCGGAGGCCCCGGCAAGACGAGCGTGCGTATGGGATGGGGACTCTTCTATAACCCCATCGAGCAGTTGGTACTCGAGCAGTTCAGCGCCGAGCCGCCCTTTGGAGGGAGCTCTGGACTTTCCAATACCCTCTTTAACCTTCCCTTCCAAGGTCAAGATGGGACGGTCAATCCCAATCCCTTCAACGGCATTTTGAATCCCACGCGTGGCCAACCCGTGGATTTCTCCGTCTTCCGGCCCATCCTTTTGTATGGGCAATTTCAGCCCCGGCTGCGCACCCAGTATTCTGCCCAATACAACCTCACCATTCAGCGGCAGTTGACGCCTGACCTCCTCATTCAATTTGGCTACGTGGGTTCGCAAGGACACCGCCTGCTGGCTACGCATGATCTCAATTACGGGAATGCGCAAACCTGTCTGGACCTGCAAAGTGTCTCGGATTACTACGCCGCCTCGGATCCCACCTTGTCTTCCAGCCTATCCTGCGGCCCCTACTTTGCGGATAGTTCGTTCCTCGTCCCTGCCGGGGCCCTTCCCGCGGGGTACACGCTCCACCTGCCGTACGGCTCAGTCCCTTCCGTTACCGGGCCGAACCCCACTGACATTACACTGGTCGGTTTACGGCGCTACTCTTCGCCGTTTTGCGAGCCGGCGACCGGGGCTGGCTGTCCGCCTGACGATGTCCCCGTCTTCTCCAGTATTTTCGCGGAGGACACCATCGCCAATTCCAACTACAACTCCTTGCAGGTCTCGATGGAGAAACGCTTCGCGCACGGGTTGCAGTTCCAGCTCTCCTACACCTGGAGCAAGTCGTTCGATCAAGCGTCGAGCTTTGAGAACATGCTGAATCCGCTTGATTTCCGCCGCAGCTACGCACTCTCTCTGTTCGACGCGCGCAACCGGTTCGTCTACAGCTACTACTGGGAGCTCCCCATCCGGGCGAGGCGTGGGGCGGCTGGGAAACTCGTCAATGGCTGGGCTCTCTCTGGCATCACCTCGTTCCAGACGGGGTTTCCTGTCCGCATTAGCTCCTCGGATGACCTCGAGCTGATGAATAGCTACGACTTCGAACTGCCAGGCGAGCCAAACCTGGTGCGCCCCTTTTCCCGGCTGGATCCGCGGGGGCCTGGGAACCTGGGGTTCGACCCCTCCGCTTTTGCGCCCCAGGATTTGGGAACCATCGGAAACTCGCCCCGCTCGGTCTGTTGCGGGCCCGGCATCAATAACTTCGACGTGGGAGTTCATAAGCGGACCTTGCTGACGGAGAGAACCAGCTTGGAGTTTCGCGCCGAGATTTTCAATGTCGTGAACCACGCCCAGTTCACCACGCCGGATGGAAACATTTCAGACGGATCGGATTTCGGGCGGGTGAAACGGGCCCGCGACCCGCGCTTGATCCAGTTTGGACTGAAATTGCTTTTCTGAGTTTTCCCAGTCCCGAAGTCCAAACCCCAAATCTCGTTGGAATTATGACAACAATTCTCTTACACACTGAAATCCCCGGACCGCGTTCGCGGGCTCTGATGAATCGCCGCGCCGAGATCGTGGATGCGGCGGGACCGGGCGGCCTGGGCGGAACGTTCGCGGGCAACCCGATGAGTTGTGAGGCTGCGCTTGCCGCGCTGGATGCTTTGGCAGAAGAGAAACTGCTCGACAGCGCCGCTCGTTGTGCGGGCCCAGGGCTGGCGAGAGCGTTGGCCGCCGGTCGCAGTTAAACGCATTCCACCCGCAGGATCAACATCATGGCCCAGACTTCTGAAACTCCCGCCAAGATCTTGGGATTTCTCCTCAATGGCCAATGGATTTCCGATGGGACGCCAGCGGAGGTTCGTGCCCCTTTTGACCAGAGCCTGATCGCGCGCGTCGTCGAGGCGAAGCACGAACATGTGGAGGCGGCGATCCGCGCGGCGGCCGGCGCTTTCGAGGTCACGCGCAAACTCGCAACCTACGAGCGCCAGCGCGTGCTGCGCGCCGTCGCCGAGGGCATCGCGGCGCGGCGTGAGGACATTACCCTCACCTTGGCGCGCGAAGCCGGAAAGCCGCTCAAGGCGGCACGCGTGGAAGTGGACCGCGCGGTATTCACTTTTCAAGTGGCGGCTGAGGAGAGCACGCGAATCTACGGCGAGTGGCTCCCCCTCGACCTCCAGGCGGCCGCGGCGGGCCGCTGGGCCATCGTGCGGCGCTTTCCCCTGGGGCCCATCGGCACGATCACGCCCTTCAATTTTCCCCTCAATCTTGTGGCTCACAAGTGGGCGCCGGCGATGGCCGCCGGCTGCACGATCGTGCACAAGCCCGCGCCTCAGACGCCGCTCTGCTCGCTGCTCCTCGCGGAAATCGCGCAGCAGGCGGGATGGCCGGCGGGCGCGCTCAACGTGCTGCCGGTTTCCGTCGCCGACGCTCAGCCGATCGTCACCGACGACCGCCTGAAGATGCTGAGCTTCACGGGAAGCGCCGCGGTGGGCTGGGAACTGAAGAAGCAGGCAGGGAAGAAGCGGGTCGTGCTCGAACTGGGCGGCAATGGCGCGGTGATCGTTCACAGCGATGCCGACCTCGACTACGCCGCCGCGCGCTGCGCGTTGGGCGGATTTTCTTACGCGGGTCAGACGTGCATTTCGGTGCAGCGCGTGTTTGTCCAGCGCAGGGTGTTCGAGAGGTTCCTGAACGCGTTCCTGGAGCGCGTACAAAAGCTGGTCGTTGGGGATCCGCTCGATGAGGCGACTGACGTCGGCCCGCTGATCAGTGAGGCGGCGGCGCGCCGCGCCGAGGCCTGGTGCGAGGAGGCCGTGGCCGCGGGCGCTCGTTTGCTCTGCGGGGGAAAACGTCAAGGCGCCCTGCTCGTTCCCACGGTGCTCATCGGCACGCGGCCCGAACAGCGCGTCAACTGCGAAGAGGTCTTCGCGCCAGTGGTCACGGTGGAACCCTACGAAGATTTCGCCGAGGCCGTCGCGCGCGTGAATGACTCGTCGTACGGCCTGCAGGCCGGCGTTTTCACGCGCGATGCGAAGCTGCTCTTCACGGCGTTTGAAGAGTTGGCAGTGGGCGGAGTGATTGCCGGCGATGTGCCGTCATTCCGCATGGACCACATGCCCTATGGGGGCGTGAAAGATTCGGGGCTGGGGCGCGAGGGGCTGCGCTACGCCATCGAGGAAATGACGGAACGAAAGATTCTGGCTGTCCATCTGCGCTGAATTCCATCCGGGTGAACAGGCGCGACTTCAGGCGTCCGGTTGCTCTTCTCTTGCTTCTCTTCACAACCTTCTCTTGCGGTGTGGGCTGTCACGCTGACCAACAAAGACCATAGCGAAGCAACCGCCGCCTCAGGAACGCCCAATGCGATGGCCAGCGCGAGGATCGCAATGAGGATGTAATTTTCTCTCCGTGGTAATGAAATCCGATCTATCCGCCAAAAGAACGGCCGAAAAGGGGCCGCACGCCACAGCTCGACCGCGTCGAGGGTTCGGCGCAGGTGCGCGCACCGCGGGGTGCAGAGATGGGGAAGCTTCTATCAGAAAGTGAACTGAAGGGAAGAATATAAGAAGTCGACCGGCTCATGGGGTCCGGTCTGCTTGACAAAGGGGCCGGGAAAGAAGTGGCTGTACCCGAACTGGATCATCGTATGGACATCCAATTGGTACCTGACGAGGAGATCTGCTTCTTCGCCAATTTTCCGCGACAGGCCGCTGGAGGCAGACCGCACTACACTGCCCCGCTTATCGTAGAAGGCGTCGTTCGCCGAGGCGCGCCAATAAGAGTACCCGTCGAGGCGGATTCTCCACTTGCGTGCCGGATTCAGAGCCACCCCGAAGTTCACATCCTGCATGTTCTGACGGCCCACAACGTCGGCATAGCCCAGCGTGCCATGGGCTGTCGGGTACAGCAGATTGAACGTGCCCACGTTCCCTCCGTGCTGGCGGTCGCCGCTGGCATAATCGTAGCCCAAATAAACGCGTGGAGAGCTCCGCGTCTTTCGCATGGTATAGCCCAATTGCGTTACAATCCCGTGCGCGAGAATACTCTGGCTTCCAACCGAGCCGACCTGGATGGTTCCCCCCAGGTCATAGTCGAAGGGCGACTTGCCGATCTGGTTTACTTGATGTGCCCCCAGGGTGTGGCGGATTTCCCGTCCCGTCGTGCCGTTGTAGGTGGCGAGGCGACTGTCTAATCCGTACCAGTACGCTTCCACCGTGCCCCACCCCGGCGCCAGTTTGCCGTTGAGGTGCACGCCATAGAACTGCGTGCCGGGATCGGGACGATTGAAACTATATTTGGCGACTTTGACGGGGCGCGCCCAAAAGAAGATCAGGTTGGATTTCCCCATTTCTAAGTTTCCGGAGAAGCCGTCCCAAGTCCGTCGCACGTTCGACCAATCGGATACACCAACAAAACGCTCCCTTCCGAACGAGAGTTCCTGACGCCCGGCACGCAAGGTAAGCCGGCTGGTTTCCGCGAAAGGCAGCTTGACGTCGACAAAACCATTTTGCAGGTCCAGTTGGTCCACGTCGCTTGTTCGTTGGCCACCGACCAACGCGCGGCGGGTCAGGAAGGAACTCTTCTCTTGCGCGAAGACACGGACATGCGTGCCGATGTGCAGATCTGCGTGCAGCATCAGCCGTGAATAGAGAAAGCTGTCGTTGTGGACGGCCGTGACCGGTGCGCCGAAGTTGAATTGATTCCAACTTTCAAACCGTTCGCGGATTTGACCCCCAAGACTGACCCAGACCAAACCTGTCCGCGTCAGGGAAATATACTTCAAAGGGTCAAAGCGGTCCGGACCCTTGACTTTGCCGGTTTTCGCCAGCACCGACCAGTCTTCATTTTGCCGCAGTGTTTCGTAAGCGGGCCGAGGGGGCGAATTCCCCTGTGCCATGGTACAAAGACTCATCACATGAAGGAAGGCGAGAGAAACAAGAATTCGTCCAACCCCGCGCGTGAAAGAAGCTGCGACTTGTTTGGAGATTTTCCGACCGCATTGGCGTCCCTGCGCGAGTTGACACAGAGTCCCCATGGTCCAGTTCCTTTCCAGGCCGAGTCGGCTAGTATCGAGCGGATTCAGCAAACGTGCAAGTGTGGCTGACTGCTCTTGAGCGACTGAGCCGCGGGCCGAGGTTACCCCAAGGAATGGTTTCAACCTTCTTGAAGTTGTCCCCGTGCAACTCTCTCGGGTTGCGTTCTTCGTAGCCATCGGCAGAGGCGACGTCCCCATCGCCATTCGAAAGGCGCTCCTCTCCTCTCTCACGAATTTGACAAGTCAAGGAGCTGCACGAGTGAATAGCCGGAACACATTAGGCCGGGCGCACGCCTGCATGATGTCTGTCAGATACGCAATCCGAACGCCATCCTCCTCAAGACCGGCAGACTGACCGCCGATAACTAGGAAGTGACGGAGTAGCATCTGCGAATCGCTGACGGTCGGGTCTGCCGGACTGGCTTTCCTGCTGGGACTGCTCAAGCGGCATGGACGTCACCAGCAAGAGGATGAGCACGACAAGCGTGAAGTCAGGAGTGATTGGAGGCTCGCCGAAAGATTACGGCGCACCTCGTCCTCAGTGGGCCACGGTGGGCGGGCACTGATTCACAGCGTAGGGTGTGGTGATGCATTTCTCCCGGAGATCCCTGTGAACCAAGGGCGAGATTTGAGTGCCGTCCGGAGCCAATCGAACGGGCCAGACCCAGCCGCATCCTTGCAGTTCCTCGTGTTTTTGTTGGGTGAGCAACGCTATGCGCTGCCCCTGGCGGTCGTCAAGAGGATCGAGCGCGCGGTCGCGGTGACTGCTCTGCCCGGCGCGCCCGCGGTCGTCCTGGGCGCCGTCAACGTCCGCGGTGAGGTCGCTCCAGTCTTCGATCTGCGCCGGAGATTCCGCCTCCCTCTACGGGACCTGGAGCTTGCCGATCGGCTTATCGTCGCCGAGACCTCGCATCGGCCTGTGACCCTTCTGGCGGACGCCGTGCAAGGCGTGCTCAAGCGGTCTGCAGATCAAGTCATCCCCGCTGAACGAGTTCTTCCCAGCCTGGAATACATCCGGGGAGTCATCGGCCTTGATGATGGAATCATTCTGATCCAAGACCTCGACAAGTTCCTTTCCTCGGATGAAGAGGCGAAACTCGATCAGGCGATGGGAAGGCAGTGAGGAGTAAGCATGGCGACGAGCGTCCATGAGCTACGCCTTGCGGAACTGAGTGAGCTCGTTGCGAGACGAATGGGCTTGTTCTTTCCGCAGACACGCTGGCGTGACCTGGAGCGAGGCATCTCTGCAGCCGCCCTGGAGTTGGGTTTTGAAGATCCCGACTCCTGTATTGAACGCTTCCTGATATCCTCATTCACCAAACCTCAACTCGAAGTCTTGGCCAGCCACCTCACCGTCGGGGAAACCCATTTCTTCCGCGAAAGGAAAAGCTTCGAAGCCTTGGCCGAGCGCGTTCTCCCGGACCATGTGAAGGCCGCTCACAAGAACGCCAAGCGCCTGCGAATCTGGAGCGCTGGTTGTGCCACGGGAGAAGAGCCGTATTCGGTCGCTATCCTGGTCAGCCAATTGATCCCGGACATCTCGGAATGGAACATTACGATCCTCGCCACAGACATCAACCCTCGATTCCTGCGCAGGGCGGAAGAGGCGGTCTACACGTCGTGGTCCTTCCGTGATTGTCCCCCGGAGGTCCAGGAGCGGTACTTTCAGCGGGTCGGCAAGGGTCGCCTGAAGCTCATCGACGACATCCGAAGGATGGTTACGTTTTCGTACCTGAACCTTGCGGAAGATTTGTATCCCTCGCTGATGAACAACACTGCTGGTATGGACTTGATTCTCTGCCGCAACGTTTTGATGTACTTTGCACCAGAGCAAGCCCGGCGGACGATCCAGAGGTTGTGCGGTTGTCTGGTCGAAGGGGGCTGGCTCCTGGTGAGCCCCTGCGAAGCCTCGCACACGCTTTTTTCGGAGTTCGCCGCCGTCTCTCTCCCTGGCGCAATACTCTTTCGAAAGGGAGCGCAGAGATCCATTCCTCTCGAAGGGCCGCCGGTCGTAGAGATTGAGCATTGCGTAGCAGCCGCGACCCTGGCCGATGACTCGCTTCCGCCCCTTCTGCCGGCTGCCTTTCCGGTCGAGCAATCCAGTGCGCAGAAGTCACCGGAAGTCATCGTAGAGCCCGCCGAGGGTCTTTCCCCGAGCGCCTTCGAGGAGGCCCGTGTCCACTACAACCAGGGGCGTTATGACGAGGCTGCCGCGGCCCTCCTTTTGCACCTGGAAAACCAACCCGCCAACGCTGACGCGATGGCCCTTCTGGCACGCACCCGCGCGAACCAGGGTCGGCTGGAGGAGGCACGAACCTGGTGCGAGAAGGCCATTCGTACGGACAAGCTCCGAGCCGCATTGCACTATCTCCACGCCATGATCCTCCAGGAGCAGGGCGACGAAGCCCATGCCAAAGAGGGTCTTCGCCACGCTCTCTACCCCGATTCAGGCTTGGTTCTGGCGCATGTCGCCTTGGGTAATCTCTGCCGGCGTCAGGGCAGGGCGGGCGATTCACGTAAACACTTTCAGAATGCCCTCGCGCTGCTGCGGAGTTGTCCCCTGGACGAACCCGTTCCGGAATCGGAAGGGATGACCTCAGGAAGAATGGTGGAAATCATTCAGTTGACGGTGTGACCAGCTGGACCGGCGGGAGGAAGTTTGTGGGTAAAACGAACCAACCTTTAGGCCATCGCCGGGAGTTGGCGCCGAACGTCGGCCTGGATTGGGCGGAAGTCCATCATCGCTTGGAAGCCGCGCGCATAGCCGCTGAGCAGGGCTGGCGGCCCACTCCCGAGGAGACGCAGAGAATCCTTCGAGACAGGGCCAAAGAGCTTGCCCGGGAGGCAGCAGCAGGGGATGAATCGAGGGCATTCCTCGAGGTGATCGAGTTCCTCGTCGCGAGTGAGAGGTATGGGATCGAATCGCAGCATGTTCGGGAAGTGTATCCGGTGAGGGATCTCACGGTGCTTCCTTGCGTCCCTCCGCACGTCCTGGGGGTCATCAATGTTCGAGGAAGGATTGTTTCCGTCGTGGACCTCAAGAGGTTCTTTGAATTGCCCGAAAAAGGGCTCACCGACCTGAACAAGGCCATCATCGTGTCGGCAGCGGAGATGGAGCTCGGCCTCCTGGCGGATGCGGTGGTCGGCCTTCGACGGATTCCGGCGAGAGATCTCCAGCCGTCGTTGCCGACTCTGACGGAGATCCGGGCTGAGTACTTGAAAGGGGTCTGCGGAGATCGGCTGGTGGTTCTCGATGCAGAAAAGATTCTCTCCGATCCGAAGCTCGTCGTGCATCAGCAGGTCGAATTCTAGCCGGAGGGAGGAACAAGAGAAGCAGCGATGCAGCGCTCCCTGAACTTGAGTACTCGGAGCAGGCTTTTCGCAGGCTTCGGCCTGATGATTCTGTTTCCGGCCACGATGAGCGGTTTGGCAGCAGGCGGGTATGGACCCGGTAGCTGCGGCGATGGAGAACATCAAGCTGGCCAGCACACAGAACGTGGCCAGCACAAAGCAAGCCGAGGTTTCTGCCAAGAACCTGCATGACCTGGGTGGAAAACTCATGGAGTTGGTGCAGCAGTATCGAGTTTGAGGCGCGGAGCGGCCCAGAAGCGGAAAGATCGCCCGTCGCTAGCCTTCCGCGGGGAGAGAGAAGCTAATGACCATAACTCGGAAAATCATCGGAGGATATGTTCTTTTGGTGGCCATTCTGGCCATTGTGGCAGCGACCGGGCTTTACGCCATCGTGTACCTGCGTCGAACCTATGCGGAAATGCTCGACGTGGGCCAGAGGCTCGTCGAAACCGCCAATGAACTTCGCTTTGAGGCCAGAGACGAAGTGGCCCACTACCGGGGCTTGATCCTCTATCCCGAGGAGCAGAAGTACTTCTTGGACCAATTGCAGCAGGATCGTCGTCAGTTCGACGATCTGATTGAAAGGATGCGACAGCTGGTGACGACCGATGCCGGGCGGGAGAAGGTGACTGAGATCGCCAACCTTCATCAGAAGCATGAGCAGGGCCAGGAGAAGGTTCTCTCGCTCGCCCAGCGGGGTCAACGGGCGGAGGCGGCGCTTTTGAACCTCAAGGAGGTCCGGCCCCTAACGCTCGTGCTGGACGAGAAACTGCAATCCTTTAGCCAACGAGAGGCACAGAAGGCAGCGGAACTGAGAGCCGATGCAGAAGCCATGGCCAAGCGTGTTTCTTTTGCGCTGGTAATCGGTTCTCTGCTCGCCGTGGCGCTGGGCCTCACGGTCGCGATTCTTGTTGCGCGCGCGGTTGCCACCCCGCTGCGGAATGGCATTGGGCGGATTGGTTCCGCAGCGAGCGAGATTTTGGCCACCACAACCCAGGCAGCTTCCAGCGCTGCCGAGACCGCTTCGGCCGTCAATGAGACCTCCACCACCGTCGAGGAAGTGAAGCAGACCGCGCAGCTCTCGGCGCAGAAGGCCAGGGCGGTCTCGGAAAGTGCGCAGAAGGCCTCGCAAGTTTCACAGAAAGGGAAGAGTTCCGTCGGGGAAGCTATCCAGGGAATGAGTCAAATTCGAGAGCGAGTGGAGTTCGTGGCGGAGAGCGCGGTCAGGCTCAGCGAGCAGAGTCAGGCGATCGGCGAGATTATCGCCACGGTGAACGACCTGGCGGACCAGTCGAACCTCCTCGCTGTCAACGCCGCCATCGAGGCCGCGAAAGCGGGTGAACAGGGGAAAGGGTTTGCAGTAGTCGCGCAAGAGGTTAAGAGCCTTGCCGAGCAATCCAAACAAGCCACCGGTCAGGTGAGGACGATCCTGGGCGAGATCCAGAAGGCGACGAGTGCCTCGGTCCTGGCTGCCGAGCAAGCTACCAAGGCTGTTGAAGCAGGCGTCAGGCTGTCGGCCGAGGCCGGGGAGGCGATCCAAACGCTGGCCGAGACAATCATCGAATCAGCTCAGGCAGCCACCCAAATCGTCGCCTCGAACCAACAGCAACTCATCGGCATGGAGCAGGTCGCCGGCGCCATGGGGAACATCCGACAGGCCACGACCCAGAGCGCTGCCGGGGCCAAGCAGGCCGAACAGGCAGCGCAGAACCTGGACCTCTTGGGAGAGCGTTTAAGGGGCCTGATCGAAAAAGTGCCGGCTTAGATGGCGTGCCGATTGCCCGGAACGCTGAGCGACTGGGGCGTAGGGCAGGCTGACCATGGACATGCGGGAGAGCGATTTTCTGGGAAAGCTCCGGGCGACCTTCCGGATCGAAGCGGAAGAGCATCTGCAAGCCATCTCATCCGGGCTGCTGGAGTTGGAGAAGGCCATTCCTGATGAAAGGCGCCAGGAGTTGGTGGAGAACATTTTCCGCGAGGCCCACAGTCTGAAGGGCGCTGCGCGCTCGGTGAATCTGATGGCGGTCGTGACCTTGTGCCAAGCGCTGGAGAGCGTTTTCTCGGCGTTCAAGCGCCGGGCTGTTTCAGTCTTGCCTGCGCACTTGGACCTCCTGCACGAAACGGTCGAGAGCCTGAGTCAATTGGTGAAATCTGCGGAAGGTGAACCGCAACCTTCCGACGAGGGTCGGGCGGCCCAGCTCCTGGAAGGCCTGCAGGAAATCAGGCAAGGTTCTCCTCGAGCGGCCGGGCGCGAGAAGTCAGCGGGGCCCGCCGCGGCCCCCCGCCAGGCGCCGGAAGGTCCCACGCCGCCCTCCTCCGAAAAGGGTGGGGCCGCCGATACGGTCCGGATTCGCATCGCCCGACTGGATTCGCTTTTCCTTCAGGCTCAAGAGGCTCTGGCGGCGGGATTGAATGCACGCCGGCAAGTGGTCGTGTGGCGCGACATCCTCGCCGAGGTCGTGGCAGGCCGAAGGCGGCTCCGTGAGCTCAATCCTGACCTCCAGGCGCTGCGGCGGAATCTGGAGGCTCCGGCGACTTCCCCGCGTGATGCCAGGAGGGCTCTCCCCGGCCAGAGGGTTCTCGAGTACCTCAGCGGCCAAGGCGATTTCCTGAAGTCCCTGGAATCCCGTTTGCGATCGGCGGCACGAATGGTCGAACTCGATCAGGACGAGTTGGATTCGACACTGAAAACTCTGCTCGAGGAGGCAAAACAAACTTTGATGCTCCCCTGCTCGGGCCTTCTGGGGATCTTCCCGCCCCTGGCCCGGAGCCTGGCACGCGAGCAGGGTAAAGATGTGAGGTTGGCAATTCAGGGCGAGGACATTGAGATCGATAAGCGAATCTTGGAAGAACTCAAAGACCCGCTGACTCATATCGTCAGAAACTCCATCGATCATGGCATTGAAAAGCCCGAGCTGAGACAGCGGACCCGAAAGCCTGCTGTCGGAACCGTCACCATCTTGCTGGCCCAGCGGAACGGAAAGATCGAGCTGACGGTTTCGGACGACGGCGCCGGAATCGACGTCGAAAAGGTGCGCGCGGCGGCGGTCAAGCACGGGCTGTTCACGCCCGAGGAAGCAGCTCAGTTGGATGGCCATCGCGCGCTCGACCTGGTCTTCGAGTCCGGCATCTCGACGAGTCCCATGATCACCGACCTCTCCGGCCGCGGGTTGGGCTTGGCGATTGTGCGCGAGAAGGTGGAAAGGCTGGGAGGAATCGTCACCGTGGAATCGCGCCCGGAGGTGGGAACGACCTTGCGGCTCGTCCTGCCTGTCACTCTTGCGACGTTTCGAGGTGTGCTTCTCCGTGTCACCGATCAGCACTTCGTAATCCCCACGGCCCAGGTGGAACGCGTCCTGAGAATGGAACGGAAGGAGATCAAAACCGTCGAGAATCAGGAGACCATCCCGCTCGACGGACAGGCTGTCTCCTTGGTTCGTCTCGGCGAAGTGCTTGAATTGGCACCGAGGACGAGGCTGGAAACCGGAGGCGAACAGGTCACAATGATGGTTCTCCGCTCGGGAGAAAAGCGCATCGCCGTTGCGGTGGAGGAAGTCCTTTCCGAACAGGAAGTGCTCGTGAAAAGTCTTGGCAAGCAACTCGCCCGGGTTCGCAACATAGCGGGCGCCACGGTGCTTGGGGCAGGCCGGGTCGTACCGATCCTGAACGTCCCGGATTTGATGAAGTCGGCCATTAAGGTGCGCGCCGCAGCCGTCCCCGCCGTCGTCGCCGCTGAAATCCCGGCCAGGCGCGCTGTTCTCGTCGCCGAGGACTCCATTACGGCGCGAACCCTTCTCAAAAATATCCTGGAGTCGGCGGGCTATGACGTGAAGACTGCCGTCGATGGGACGGAGGCGTTGACGATGCTCAAGTCAGAGCGCTTTGATCTGCTCGTCTCCGATATCGACATGCCGAGGATGAACGGTTTCGAGTTGACTGCCAAGGTCCGCGCCGACAAGAAGTTCCCGGAACTTCCCGTGGTGCTCGTCACCGCCCTGGAATCGCGTGAGGATCGAGAGCGAGGCATCGAAGCGGGCGCCAACGCCTACATCGTGAAGAGCAACTTCGACCAGAGCGATCTACTTTCGGTGATTAACAGGCTGATCTGATGCATTGCGAATTGTCATGGCGAGAGATTCCTTTCCCCCAGCGGGGTGTTCATGTCAGGGGCAGGGCCCCCGAACAGGAGGTGTGATTGTTCGAAGTCCTGATCGTTGAGGATTCGGCCGTAGTCCGCGAGTTTCTGGTTCACCTCATCAGCTCGGATCCTGGGCTTCATGTCGTCGCCACCGCCCGCAACGGAGTTGAGGCAATCGAGGCCGTGAAGCAGTGGCGGCCGGATGTGATCACCATGGACATCAACATGCCCCGGATGAACGGGTTTGATGCCACCCGCCGGATTATGGAGACTTCCCCAACCCCCATCGTCATCGTCAGCGGAAGCTGGGACCCGGAGGAAGTGGCCACGTC
>Ga0315268_10004160_pt1 | contig 15780 bp, 9 predicted proteins | sample C1_top_MG_FD_204535 | JGI IMG/M metagenome (GOLD analysis project Ga0315268, IMG submission 204535) | Sediment microbial communities from Yellowstone Lake, YNP, Wyoming, USA - C1_top | ecosystem: Environmental > Aquatic > Freshwater > Lake > Sediment | place: USA: Wyoming | collected 2017-08-01
CGAGGAAGGCTAATAGCTGATACCAGCTCCCTCCGAGGCGGATCTTGCAGTCTCCCGATATCTTTTCAAAACCCCCTTGGCAGGCTTCTTGAGGGGCTTGAAGGTCTTCAGACGCGTCTTGAGCTCATTATCAGGGAGGTCAAGCCGGATGAGCCTCTTTGGGACGTCTATGACGATGACATCTCCGTTCTTCACGACGCCGATAGGCCCCCCGACGTACGCCTCAGGAGCCACGTGCCCGACACACAATCCGCGCGTGCCTCCGGAGAACCTCCCGTCGGTTATAAGCGCGACCTTGTCCCCGAGTCTCATGCCCGAGATCAGGCTCGTGGGGCCCAGCATTTCGGGCATGCCAGGAGCGCCCCGGGGGCCCTCATACCTCACGATCAAGGCGTCTCCCTCCTTTATCTTTCCTGATAGGATCGCCTTCGTGGCCTCCGCCTCGGAATCGAATACTCTCGCCCTGCCCGAGAAGTGCATGAGTTCTTCTTCAACCGCGGATTGCTTGACCACCGCTCCCTCTGGGGCGAGATTCCCCTTGAGAATCGCTATCCCCCCTTCTTTATGATAGGGAGATGCCAATGGCCTGATAACGGTATCGTCTCGCACGCTCGCGTATGATGCGATGTCCAGGACGGACGTTCCGAAGACGTTCCAGCTCTCCTCGAGGGAATCCTTTATTCTGCCAAGAATCGCAGGCACGCCTCCCGCCCTGTCGAAATCGAGCATGAAATGGTTGCCGCCCGGTCTGAGGTTGATCAGATGCGGTATGCCTCTGGAGATCTTGTCAAAAGCCGAGAGCGGAAGCTTGATGCCAAACTCATAGGCGATGGCAGGCAGATGCAGGACGGTATTTGTGGAGCCTCCAATCGCCATATCCGCACGGATCGCGTTCCTGAAGTTCGCGGCCGTAATGGACGAGCTCGGCTTCCTGTTCTCTCGCACCAGCCTGACGATCTCCCTTCCCGTGTTCCTCGCAATCTCCAATTTCTCCTGGCTGATAGCGTGCGAGGTCGCGCAGCCGGGCATGCTCAACCCGATCACTTCGGAGAGGCAGGCCATGGTATTGGCGGTGAACAAGCCTGCACAAGCGCCAGGGCCCGGGCAGGCGCATTTCTCGATGGCGAGGACCTCCTCTTCTGTATATCTCCCTGCTGATAGAGAACCCAAGGCCTCGAATATCGATATCAAGTCGAGTTTCCTGCCACCGAGATCTCCCGGCATCATCGGTCCGCCTGTAACGATTGCTGCGGGCACGTCGATTCTGCCTGCGGCCATCAACATGCCTGGGGTTATCTTATCGCAGTTGGTGACCCCGACCCAGCCGTCGAGCTGATGAGCCTCTATCATGAACTCGACGGATTCTGCGATGATGTCCCTTGAGGGCAACGAGTAGCGCATCCCCTCGTGTCCCATCGCGATGCCGTCGCATATGCCAGGTATGCCGAATATGAGCGGCACCCCTCCGGCCTCTCTTATGCCCTCTGCGACCTGGATTGCGATTCTATCGAGGTGGATATGCCCTGGGATGATGTTGTTCCACGAATTGGCCACACCTATCATCGGCTTCTCAAAATCCTCATCCCTGAGCCCGACAGCCCTGTAAAGACCCCTAGCAGGGGCTCGGCTGATTCCGCCCACCGCCTTCCTCGATCTGAGACCTTGTGTCCTCATCGCGCACGCACCTATGTCCTGTCCAAACCGAAATCCGCATGAAGCGCATTGACGGCGGCTTTCATATCCTTTCTGCTGACCATAAACGAGATGTTCAATTCCGAGGAGCCCTGGGCTATCGTTCGGATATTGATGTCATGATTGGCCATCGATTGGAAGACCTTCGCCGCAACCCCGGGAGTACCGCGCATGCCCCTTCCGACTGTCGCGATTATGCAATACCCTGCTTCCCCGCTGATTTCCCGGACGAGTTTCGAGCCGAGCAGGGAGAGTTCGAGAGCGTTCATCGCCTCGTCCGCATCCGCTTCAGGGACAGCTATCGACATGTTCGCCTCCGACGAGCTCTGAGATATCATCAGGACGTCGATATCCTCGTTTGCGAGCAGCTCGAGCACTCTACCAGCAACTCTCGGCGTTCCGACAAGCCTCGCGCCCGAGATGTTTATCAGATGAACCCTGTCGATCACGCTTATCGCGCGGATTACCGCCCTGCTATCCTCGGACGGCTCGGTCGATCTGACCACGAGAGTGCCCTCCTTGTTCGGCTCCCAGACATATCTTATCTGATAGGTGAGGCCCGAGTCCATCCCTATCTCCAGAGCCCTCGGGTGTATCACCCTGGCACCGAAATGCGCTATCTCGATTGCCTCGTCAAAGGCGATCTTCCGGATGAGTCTGGACTGAGGACATATCGAGGGGTCCGCAGTCATTATGCCAGGGACCTCCTTCCAGAATTGAAGCCGATCCGCCCTCAACGCCACCCCGATGATGGCCGCCGAGTAATCGGAGCCCCCTCTTCCCAAGGTCGTCATCGCGCCGTCCTGCGTGTTCGCGATGAATCCGCACACCACGGGAATGACGTTCTCCTTGAGAATCGGCTCCAGGTTCTGCTGGACCTGCATCGTTGTCACGTTCATCAGCGGCTCGGCCTCTCCGAAGTTATCGTCCGTCACGATCCCCGCTTCTCCTCCGGTCAACCACCTCGCACTGAGCCCCTCCGAGGTCAGCGCTCCTGCGATTATCGGGGCGGAAAGACGCTCACCGAACGACAGCAGCAGATCCGTGGATCTGGGGGTCAGTTCTCCGATATGAGACATTCCTAGAACGACGTTCTTCATCTCAGCGAGCAGGGTTCTCACATTCCTCGTCACCTGCTGCGATATCGTCGAGTCTGTGATCGCCTTGATGGCCGAGAGATGGATCGCGGATATCGAGTCTATCGAGCCGTCTATCCAGTTCTTCTTGGATGAGGGGATGTTCTTCATCATGCCCAGGAGCGCATCTGTCACCCCTCCGAGAGCCGATACGACGACTACGACCTCGTTCCCGGATTCCTTCGAATCCTTGATTATCTTCACTACCTGGTTTATGCCCTTGGCATCCTTTATCGCCGCACCGCCGAACTTCGAGACTATCCTCATTTCAGCCCACCGAAATGCATTGATGCTTATTCAAGTTCGCCCGAACTTCTGAGCTTGGGTAAGCGCCTGTCGGGTGTATGACTTTCTAATGTCGATGAGGTCCCTGAGGACGGCACTCGCCGTCTCCTGCCCTCCCGCGCCCTTGCCTATGATTGTAATCTCCCCGGCTAAGTCCGTTCGGAACGTGAGAGCGTTCAGCGTTCCGCTGACGTTCAATGGATGGTCCCTCGGAATCGCCATGGGAGCCACCTCCTGCCTCTCTCCGCAGGAAGCTATCAGCTTGATTATCTTGCCTTCGGATCTCGCCTTATTGATCTCCTCGGGCCGCACATCGCGTATCCCGGTGATCCTCAGATCCCTTATCGACAGCTTCTTTCCCATCACCCAGTTGGCCATTATCACGAGCTTCGCCGCAGGGTCCAGGGCATCGACATCGTAGCTCGGGTCGGCCTCGGCATAGCCCTTTGACCTCGCCTCGTCCAGGGCTGCCAGGAACGACACGCCCTCGGAGTCCATTTTCGACAGGATATAGTTGGTTGTGCCGTTTAGGATGCCCATGAAGGATTCGATCCTGAGACCGTCCATGCACTTCTTCGCGAGGTCGAGCATCGGAGTGCCTCCGCCGACCGTGCCGCTGAATTTGAGACGGACTCTATTGTGCTCTGCTAACTCGAGCAGGGCGGGCATCGCCAGCGCGAGCGGTCCCTTGTTCGTCGTCACGACGTGCACGCCGTTCTTCATGGCGAGCTTCAGGTGGTCGAGCCCCGGCTGTCCGGTCGAGAGGTTCGTGGGAGTGGTCTCCACCATCACCTCGCAGTCGAGATCCGATAGAAGATCCGACAGCTTCGCCTCGGGGTTGAAGATGTCTTTGAAATCTTCGATCTTCGCTCCTCTTTCGGATGCCCTGAGCAACGTGTCCGGGGAGATTCCCTTGGAATCGACGAGGGCTCCATTGATATCAATTATCGCGACCACTTTCGGGTTGAGGCCGAATTTTCTCCTCAACTCCTCTCTGCGCTCGCAAAGCGCCCTGACAGAGCTTCTCCCGACGACCCCGAATCCGACCACCATCAGACGCATAGCTGATTACCTCATGTGCTCAGTATCGATCTCAATGCCTCGAGCGAGGGTTCGATTTCGACCGGCTTCTCCGAGATCTTTATCGCCGCATCTGGATCCTTCAATCCGTGCCCGGTCGCCACGCAGACTATCTTCTCGCCCTTTTCTATCTCCCCCATCCCCAGCAACCGCGATAGTCCGGCGATGCTCGCCGCCGCTGCGGGTTCGACGAATAATCCCTCGCTCCTCGCAAGCAGCTTCTGCGATTCTGTTATCTCCGAGTCTGTCACGGTTATCGCCGTGCCGCCGGATCCCTTAATTGCCCTTATCGTCTTCTTCCAGTTCGCGGGGTTGCCTATCCTGATCGCCGTAGCGATGGTCTCAGGCTTCTTCACGGGTTCAATTCTCTCCGCGCCCGATGCGATAGCCTTGGCAATCGGAGCGGCTCCCGCCGCCTGAATGCCATAGATTCTCGGGGACTTCCTGGATAGCCCCACTTCGAGATACTCAGAGAACCCCTTCCAATAAGAGGCGCTGTTGCCTCCGTTGCCCACAGGAATAACCAGGACATCCGGGGCATCCCCGAGCTGATCGCATATTTCGAATGCTGCGGTCTTCTGGCCTTCGGGCCTGAAGGGATTGACGGAATTGAGAACGTAGAGGCCGAAATCCTTGCTGGATCTCATGACGAGGTCAAGAGCGTCATCGAAATTCCCTCTGACAGATAATACCTTGGCTCCATGCATCATCGCCTGGCTGAGCTTCCCGAGCGCGATCGCTCCTGAGGGAATCATGACGACGCATTTGAGGCCCGCGCGCGCCGCATATGCGACCAACGATGCGGAGGTGTTTCCTGTCGAAGCGCAGGCAACGGCCTTCACCTTCAGGTCGACGGCCTTGCTGATTCCGACCGTCATCCCCCTGTCCTTGAACGAGCCTGTCGGATTCATCCCGTCGAATTTTACATATAGGTCCCTGATGCCCATTCTATCGGCGATATTGGAACACTTATGCAGGGGCGTGCCCCCCTCGTCCATCGATATCGGTGTCTTGAGCCTGATTCTCGGCAGCAATTCCCGGTATCTCCAGACGCGCAAATCCCTGGAATCAAACTTCTTCCTAAGTCCGTGCCGATCCATCGATTCGAGGGGGAGAATGACCTCTAATAGGTTCCCGCAGCGCGGGCACGAATAGAGGATCTCGTCGGTTTCGTATCTCTCGCCGCATTCGATGCATCTGAGGAATTCCTCGTCCATTGTTCGTCAACACGCTATCCCCTCAGTAAAAAATGATGCGTATATTAGCTTATTCATGGCCAGACGGCCTACTGGCAGGATTTCACATAGAATCATGCGACGGAGAGAAAGCCATTCATATCGAATAATGCCTTTTCAGTTTAGGCATATCAAATGAAAAAGGTCGTGGTCAAAGCCCCTGCAACAATCGCAAATTTCGGGCCTGGGTATGACACATTCGGTCTGTGCCTGAGTGCCCCCTGTGATTTGGTTGAGGCTGAGCTTTCCGACGAAAAAGGCATCTCGATATCCCAAAAACGCATCGAGAAAGAACCTCTCAAGAGTCCCTGGAGAATTCCGACGGACCCTCGAAAAAACACAGCCGGGGTCGCCGCGAGCGAATTGTTGAGACTTTCCGGAAAAAAAACCGGACTGCATATAACGTTAACGAAAGGCATCAGCGCAGGCAGCGGTCTTGGAAGCAGCGCGGCGTCCGCAGTGGGAGGAGCATTGGCCGCCGCTGAACTGCTCGGGATTGGAGACAAGAAGATTATCCTGGCTGCTTCTGCGAGGGGCGAAGCGATATCAAGCGGCGCACAGCACTTGGACAATGTGTCACCCTGCCTCTTCGGAGGATTCACGGTCGTGATAGACCACGACGAACTAGATGTAATCAAGATGACCCCGCCCGAAATGAGAATCGTGATCTGTCAACCGGCGATAGTAATTAAGACCGCAAAGGCCAGAAAACTCATTCCAGAGCACGTGCCGACAAGAATATCGATAGCGCACAGCAGCTGGGCGTCTGGCATCGTTCACGGCATGAAATCAGGAGATGTGAGATTGATTGCCAGATGCCTGCAGGATGAGATAGCCGTGCCCGCAAGAAAGAGGTTGATAAAGGGTTTCGATGAGGTCCGACAGGCGGCATTCGATGCCGGTGCGTTGAGCTTCTCGATCAGCGGCTCGGGTCCCGCGGTGTATTCCCTCGCACAGAAGAATCATTCGAGGATTGGCAGAGCGATGGTCGAAGCCTTTGAGAAGGTCGGAGTCGAAGCCGACTTCTTCATATCAAAGCCAGGGAACGGCGCGAAGGTCATCAGGAAAGAATGAAAATATGGATTCTTGCCGGCCAATAGTGACATTGACCGGCAGGCAAATCGTGGGATTTTCAAGGAATTACTTCGCGATCTTCTTCGCGATGTTGACCGCGCCTGACGCGTCGCCTGCGTAGCCGTTCGCCCCGATTTTCTTGGCGAAGTCCTCGGTGACCGGTGCGCCGCCGATCATCGTCTTGATCTTCTTTTCTTTGGAGAGATCTTTGACGACCTCGGCCATGTGCGGCATCGTCGTCGTCATGAGCGCAGACATCGCAACGATATCTGGCTTGCTCTGTTTCACGCCTTCTAAGAATTTATCCTTCGGAACGTTGACTCCGAGGTCGACCACTTCGAATCCGTTTGCCGACAACATGGTCGCGACAAGGTTCTTGCCGATCTCGTGAATATCATCGAGCACCGTTCCGATAAGCACCTTCCCCTGTGACGTCCTCAACCCGCCTGACGGGATTGCTGGCTCCAGGACAGACATTGCAGCCTTCATCGTCTCCGCGCCCATGATCAGCTCGGGAAGGAATATCTCGCCGTCGCCAAACTTCTTACCGACAATCTTAATCCCCTCTGCGAGCCCTTTCTCGATCGCCTTGATGGGATCAACACCCTTCTCGAGAACCTCCTGGGCGATGTCCTTCACACAATCGATTTCGTAGTTGATCACTGCGTTCTTCAGCCGTTCAATCACATCTTCATTGCTCATTGTATTCATCCTCCCGCCGGCCCGTTGCCAGTCTTTCAGGATGACAACTTGAAAGAGTGCAAGTTCCCCACCGTTTCAAGTTGGCTCACCTTTGAATCGGCAAACCTCCGGATACTATTCGGATGCCCAATCCGGCAATTCACCTCAAGCACCAAGAGGTAGATAAAATTACGCCCATTGTTCGCGCTGGTCTGATGTCAATTGCAGATTCATTTTCATCGGTCGATATCCGCAATTGAAATTTTTTCTACGCGGTTTGCAAGCGTTTCATTTGCCAGCTGGAAAGGAATATTGAGACGCTGCATTTCGAAGGCATTATAGCTATCCTCGACCTGTCCCCGTGCAGTAACCTGTTAGGAGGTGGGAAAGTTGGGAAACGATTTTCCTGTTGTGAAATTGACCGGAACGAAGAAGACTGTGCTTATCGGTGCTAAGAAGACTCCTGTCCTGATAGGAGAGAGAATAAACCCGACGGGCAGGAAGAAGCTGACAGAGGCGATACGAGCAGGCGATTTCGAGTACATCAGAAACGAGGCGAAGACCCAGGTCGCGAACGGCGCGGATTGCCTCGATATCAATATGGGGGTCCCGGACACCGATGAGAAGGCGAACATGATAAAGGCGATTCAGGCCGTCCAGGAAGTCGTCGACGTCCCGTTGGTGATCGACAGCTCCAACCCGGAGGTAATCGAAGCCGGTCTGAAGGTCGTGAAAGGCAGGCCGATGATCAATTCCACAACCGGGGAGGAGAAGCGGCTATCCACCGTCCTGCCCCTGGCAAAGGAATACGATGTCGCGGTTCTCGGGTTGACGCTCGATGATGCCGGCATACCGGCTCAAGCGGAAAAGAGGATGACAATCGCGGGCAAGATACTTGATAGGGCGCACAAATTGGGACTCCAGGATGATCAATTATTGCTCGACCCTTTGGCACTCGCGTGCGCGACGAATCAGGAAGGAGGAAAGGCATCCCTCGATACCATAGGATACATCAGGAACACGCTGAAGCTCAACACGTCCATCGGGCTTAGCAACATCTCTTATGGCATGCCCGAAAGGACGAAATTGAATGCGGCATTCCTGTTGCTTTGTGTCGGCCAGGGCTTGACTTCTTTCATAGGGAACCCTATGGACAGGGATATCCAGTTCGCATTGAGATCGGTCGCCCTATTGTGGGGAGAGGACAGATTCGGAATGGGATACGTCAAGTACTGCAAGATGATTGCGAGCGAACAGCCGAAGCCTCAAGAGCCGAAGAAGATCGCATGATCAGCGGACCGCAATATCTCGTGCGTCGTCGCGCTTCGGTTCCCCTAATACAATAATTATAGAATAGATACGGGCGTCATTTTCTCCGCTCGACTTTTATTCTCACGGATTTGAATGACTCGGGATATTTCGATGAGTCTTGGTGAGGAAAATCAAGCGCTGAGATGAATCTCTTCTGAAAGCTCTTCTCGAGGGAGAGCTCGATGTGCTCCGCCTTCCGAGCGATGCCGAGCACTCTTTCGCGAGCATTCATATCAGTCAGGAGCTGTATCGCGCCGGTCCCAGCGGCGTTGCCTATCGGAATTATGCGATTCAAGGGTATCTCTGGGAACATCCCGATTAGCCTCCCGTTCCGTATCGACATGTTCGCGCCGAAGGCGCCGGCGAGCAGAAGCCTGTCGAGACTCCTCACCGATGCCCTCTCCATCAATATCTCAAGCCCCGCGTGCATCGCGGCTTTCGCCAATTGAAGCTGGCGGATATCCGCCTGGGAGACGGAGACCTCCTTTCTCCCCTCGTCGTATAACAGATATCTTGCCGTCCCGTGTCTTCCGAGAAGTCTGTCTCCGCAATTCTCTCTCACGAACGAGCCGGACGAGTCTATCAGACCAAGTCTGAGACCTTCCGCAACGAAATCTATCAACCCAGAGCCGCAAAGGCCAATCGGCGACGACCCGCCAATTGTATCATACTTGAGCATCCTGGCCTCGGACCAGACTCTGCAGATTGCGCCTTCGGTCGCCCTCATACCGTGCGATATATTTCCCCCTTCGAAAGCAGGACCTGCGGCCGACGAGCAACATAGCAAGGCGCCATTGGCGGCCAGCGCTATCTCTGCATTGGTTCCGATGTCAATGACCGCGGTAGGACCTTCGGAGTCGATCAGATTGGTCGCCAATAGCACCGCAACGAGGTCTGCGCCCACAAAGCCAGCTATCAAAGGAGGGGCGGAGATCTTCGTGCTTTCAAATCCTTTCAACCCGATCTCGGCGCCGCTCATCTCGATCCGTTCTTTCGTTTCCGGCAGAAATGGTACCCTGCCGAGCCTCGTGACGTCCAGCCCGAAGAACAGATGATGCATCGCGGTATTCCCGACGACGACAATCCTCAGCACATCTCTCGGCGCTACTCCTTGCTCTGAGGCAATCCGTTGAAGCATCTCCGTGACTCCGTTCCGCACGACCTTCTCGAGCAAACGCTTTTGGTCTGGGGACCTCATAGAAAAATCGATCCTGCTCATGACATCCTCGCCGTACTGCCTTTGCGGATTCGTCATTGCCTGGACGGATACAATCTTCTGACTCAGAATGTCGAACCCGTAAGCGACCATCGTTGTAGAGCCGATATCGATCGCTGCACCGAGCCTCCGCTTGGCTGGGGAGCCCACAGAGGCTATCTGCCCGCCGTCAAACCACAGCCTTATCTTTCCTGAGGATAGGAAATCGTCATACTCATCTTCCCTGAAAAGATCCATGCTTGCCAAGGAGCCATATCCTTCCAGCTCATCGAGTATGATTTCCTTGGTCGGGTTTGCAGGAAGTTCGATGACGCTTGTCGTGAGTGCAGGCTTCTCAATCGGCATGACGGTCGCATGCTTCAACAGCAGCTCGAGCGTCATCTCGCGGCTCTCTTCGGGTATCGATATCGATACTGGGGCATCTGGCAAAATCTGACACGCAAGTCGGAAGCCCTCCCTGATATCCTCTTCCGCAATCAGGGCTCTTTCCGCGTCTGTCAGGGGATAAGTCTTAGCGGCATTGACGAGCTTTATCAGGCATTTCCCGCAGACACCCTTGCCCCCGCACGGGGAAGTTATCCGGATCCCGGACTTCCGAATAGCATCCAGGAGCGTCTGCTCCTCCTCGATTTCGATCTCGATGTCCTCAATCCTGACGATTATTGGCAAACGCATCACCGCTATTCGATGTCTCGACGCGCAACGCTCCTTCGGAACTCCTTGGTTATTCGTATCACTTCGCGCTCGACGCCCTTATCCAATGGATTGGCACGATGATTCGAAATTATCCTTTTGACCTCTTCGTGGGCTATTCTCTCGATGTCTCTCGCACCCTTCGGCCTCGATTCTTCCTGATCCGCCATTCGGAGCAGCCTGGGCCGGCAGATATCCTCCTTTGGGAATCTGGCGGATTCGACCTCCGAAAGATAATCTGCCATCGGTCCCAATCGATCGATCAGGTCGACCCCGATCAAGTCCTGATCTAGCCTGACACCTCTCAATATCCTCTTGATGGATGCCCAGATGTCGCAATCGATCACCAGTTGCTCGAATGATACGGCTTCATCGGCGCTTAGGCCGCCTATGCCGCTGACGAGAGAAGCGCCGCCGAGAGCAGGGAGCATTCCTGTCTGAGCCTTCTCGAATGCGGCCTGGGCCGAGATGGTCTTCGCGTTCGTCAACATCCCTGAGGCGAGAGATGGCAATCCGTAATATGCAGCCATTTGAGCGCCTGCTGCGGACAAGAGAGCCAGCTCCGGAGACCCAGCCAGGAAAGTCGATGTATCAAGATCGAAGGGCCCGACGAATATGCCATATATGAATGGCAGGCCCGTTGCTACCGCCTGGGCCAACACGAGCGAGGCCAGTATCTCGGAGTTCATGACCGCCAGTGAGCCTGCAAGCGTCCTCGGTCCCGTATATCCGCTTTGCACTATCGACATGGCGACAATCGGGATGCCGGCTCTGGCGAACAGCATCATGGAATCGGTCGCGTGCTTCTCGAATGCGAGCGGGCTGACGGGCGTGAACACTGAGGAGAACAAGGGCCTCTTTCGAAGCTCCTCCTTTCCGCCAGCGATTGCGCTCCCGATCTCAATCTCTGCCTGCGCTTCGAGAATACCGTGCGCTTCGTGTTGGATATGCTTCGAAGTCCCCAATATGCTCGTCGTGAACTCGTGTACTGTATGCTCCGCGTCGGAGACATCGCTCGCGACGACCATAGGCCAGAATACGGAGATTTCCTCGAGATAATCCGAGATGAGCGCGAATCTGAACAGGTCCCGGGTGGTGCCACGCCGATACGCGCCTGTGGAGAAATCGACGACGTACATCGCGGTGCCGTCCGTGGTAAGATATGGGTGCCTGATTCCTGAGAGTTCAATATCATTCCTTCCGTCGCGACTAAATAGAATGACCCTCCTCGGAGCTGAATCCAGCGCCTTGCGAACTGCGCCCTCGGGAATCCTCGCAATCTCTGTGTGCTCATTAATGGAGGCTCCGGCGCTCTTGAGAGCCATGAGCGCGTCGCGATTCATCACCTTGATTCCCGTGCCCGAAAGAATATCTGAGGAGGCTGCATCTATTCTATGGATTTCCTCATCCGAGAGCACGCGGAATTCTGGTCCCAAGAGATTCCTCCTTTCCGACGGGATGGTAATAGGAGCTGAAATATATGTACGATTTCAAGACATGCGGACGCAATGCGAATGAGGATGATGATCGGTTCCCAGATTCTCGCAGAACCAATGCCGAGAATGAGAGATTCGGGTCGCACTCGGAATTGAAAAGGACCAGGCGCTATTGTCGATATCTCGAAATTCGAACGCTGGTAATTCTACAAACGCATATATATCCCTCTCAACATTCACGTTCTTAGCATTCCTCTGCGTGGGGAAAAGCAGAGGGATAAACGATAGGGGATTCAAATTATGACAGAAGAGCAGATGAAGAAAGAGGAATCTGTTGTTGAGACTCCCGAGACGGAAAAGGCGCCAAAGGGAGCTAAGAGATCGCCGTGGATTGCGATCGTATCGATAATCGTCGCGATAGCGCTGATTGCCACCGCGGTCATGGTTCTGTTTTCGGCCCCTGGCGTTAGTGAGGGCCCCGTTCTTGCTGGGTGGACCTCGCCTTCGCAGATTTCGGTCGACAAGGGAATGAAGGTCAGGATAATAGGATACGCCGTTTTCAAGAACAACAGCCAGGACCAGGGCACGAACATGAGCACGAACGTCGCGGACTTGGTCCAGACTGCCGCCTGGGAAGGCAACAACCTTGGGACGCTTACCCGTGGGTTGACCGACAACAAGGAAGTGTCATACCTGTTCGAGTCGAAGACGGTCGGAACATCCACAATCAAATGGACGTTCAGGTACACAGATGCGAACAGTACTCAATACACGAATACAACACGGATCAGTGTGACTGTAGGTCCAGCTGCCCTTAGCTACGTCGAGATAACCCCGGCCTCCGGCATCCTGATGAAGGATGCAACGATGGATTTCACGGCACAGGCATATATGTCGGATGGCACCTTGCCTGCGGGCGTTACCTACGCATGGTCGCTCGACAACCCCGCGGTTGGAACGATCTCAACGACGACGGGAAATCAGACTACACTGACCGCCGCGTCTGTCACAGAGTATACCCGCGGCAACCTCACCTGCGCAGCGACATTATCAGGCAGGACTGTATCTGGAACTGTCGAAATTCTCGTCATGCACGAGCCGCCGCCTTCGTCCACGATTAGCAAATTCTACGACATATTCGGCGTGCCAATGAAGGACTACTGGGGCAACAGAAACGATACGAGCTGGTACTCGAAAACATACCCCTATCTGGAAATATGGTCTGGATCCCCGGCTGGCAACGTCTGGATGTACGGCAACTGCAGGATGAACGTAACCGCGAAGAACATCTCGAACACGAACACCCTTGGAACGCCCTGGTACGCCCCCACCTTCGGCACGGTCAAGGGAGGCACGATTTGGCTCGATTGGTATGCCGACTATCTGACGTACGCTGAGGCCGTGGCTGAGGGCTATCCGGCAAGCATCCTCAGCTGGTATGACGGCTGGTTCTGGAAATGGTGGGGCACGATAACGATGGACAAGACGGCCGCGAAGATGGTCACCGGAATGACCAACGCGGATTTCGACAACTTCGCGTCTTGGAAATCGACCGATTTCCCCACTTTCAAGCAGAAATTCAGCGGTTGGCTCGCGGATGAAGCCGCTCGATGGGGAGTGTCTTTCTGCTACGAATATCCCTATAATTCGCTGTCCGAAGCTTATGATATCGAGAAGGTCGGCGACAAGATCGTCTTCCGCATAGTAAACCACCTATCTTGGGGCATGGAATCGCTTTTGGGCAGATGGTGGAGCTACACCTTTTTGCCATACGAGAATTGGCCAGAAGATGTGCACTTCACTGGCACAATTGGACCGTCTTGGTCTGATTTCAATATCAATATGGCCATGCAATACAATTTCTTTGCCTGGAACTCGACCAAGGAGGGGAAGCCTGCATGGGTATTCGAGACAGTGCATGCGGATGCAATTTATGGAAGCGATGCATACTACAGTTCACAATTGAACCCCTATTTCAATAATCCTGATTCCAAGAATTGGGGCTATTGGTCCAGAATTGTAGGGAATGCGATGTATGGCAAGCTCAACGCGTACGACTATACCCCGTGGTACTGGAACCTCGGAGAGAACGACAAGATCATCATCGAATGGCCCGCCGGGCCTGTCCCAGGATACCAGCATGTAGGAACGAACGATTATACACATGTGATCTATGGGAATATGACCCCGCGCTGGGTAGAACCGTTGCCGACCGAGGCGCCGGGCGTCGTTGACATCAATCTGACAGCTCGGAAGATAACCTTCAACGGTCCGTTCGATATGCTGAACTGGAGCAAGAACACTATCAATGCCAGGGAACTCCACGAGAACTGGACGAGAATAAGCGAACCGCCCATGCTGCCGCACGGCGTCCCATGGGTTGAATTTGTTGTCAACACGGATGCAAAGCAGAAGCCCATTGTGACGTTCAATGGTCCCAGTATGGTTCTGATGGGCAAGACGAACTCATGGAATGGGAGCTCGTGTTGGGATCTTGACGGGACAATAGCATCGTGGTCATGGGATTGGGGCGACGGCACGCCAGTTTCCACAGGGATGATAGGAACGCACGCTTATTCGACTCCGGGCAATTACACAATCACCCTCTCAGTGAAAGACAACGACAATTTGGTCGGAACCGATAAGATGCGAGTCGCAGTCGTGGCGAACTTGCCGCCTGTCGCTGAGTTCACCATTCCAAAGCTATCGATAGTGGGAGTCCCGATTGAATTCAATGCGTCTGCCTCCTATGACGTAGACAACAACATAACGTCCTATTCTTGGGACTTTGGAGACGGCCAGACCGCCACGGGCATGATCGTGACTCACGCATACAGCCAGTACGGTGTGTTCACTGTCAGTCTCACAGTTACGGACAACCACCCAACCCTGCCAGCGAGTACCACAAAGACGAGAACGATTTCAATTGCCAATGCTCCAGGCTTGCCATTGGCGAAGATGTACCTGCCCAGCGTTGCCATTGTCGGTGAGTCCGTTCAACTTACAGGCGTGATGTCCTCAGCGGCTCCCGGATATACGCTTGCAAGCTATGATTGGAACTTCGGCGATACTGGGATTGGCTCTGGCATGACCGTGAGCCATGCCTGGAGTTCAGTCGGGACATACACCGTCACGCTGGTTGTTACGGATAACAAATCCAGTGCCAGTGTGCCTGAAATACGGACTATCCAGATCGTGCCCGCCGGCGCAACAGGAATCGGCGTTTCGCTCGCAAAGCATGCGCTGAAGCCCGGCGAATCGACGACCATGACGGTATCCGTTGTTGATGCGACGGGAAAGGTGGTTTCTTCGTTCAACGGGAACGTCACGATATCATCGAACGCTACGGGATACAACGGTCCCAGCACCCTCTCATTGACCGGCGGTGTTGGCACGACGACTGTTAGCTTTGCTTCTGCGGGAGCGTACAACCTGACTGTGACGAACTCGACTCTTGGAATGTCAGGATACGAATTTGCCAGTGTCGCGAATAGAACCATCGAGTTCACGATATACGACATCATGGGCTATCCTCTCGGCAATTGGTGGGACATCAGGGCATGGTATTACAACAAGATGGACGAGCCGTTCAGATACACGCCGCCAGCCGTCGAAATCTACAGGCCGGGAGATTATCAGACAGAAGCACAGGCGACAACCACCTATAGGATGAGCATCACGGGGGATGATGTGCCGGAAATTAGGATAACGAACCCGACATTCGTCCCGAGAATGGATCCGACAGCAGGATCGACCGGAAACATATCGTACAAGTTATCCTGGCAATATATGTCGGCGGAAAGATTGATATGGGCGAGAGATACTGGCAAGATTAGCGTGGGACAATATAATACGCGGGATGGCTGGGAGTACTATCTTGTCGGCAATCTGACGATGGATAGGGCGGCCGCTGCCCATATCATAGGACTGCCAATCACCGA
>Ga0315268_10004161_pt1 | contig 15779 bp, 21 predicted proteins | sample C1_top_MG_FD_204535 | JGI IMG/M metagenome (GOLD analysis project Ga0315268, IMG submission 204535) | Sediment microbial communities from Yellowstone Lake, YNP, Wyoming, USA - C1_top | ecosystem: Environmental > Aquatic > Freshwater > Lake > Sediment | place: USA: Wyoming | collected 2017-08-01
CTTCTGGGCGAAAAGCGTCTTGGCCTGCTCGGCCAGCTTCAGCCGCATGTCTATGGCCTTGATCAGGTCCTGGCGGCTGCAGGGCTTGGTGATATACTTGGAAGCGCCCAGCAGATATCCCTGAATGCGGTTCTCCATGCCGGTCTTGGCGGTCAGGAAAATGAACGGGGTGCCCCGCATCCCAGGCAGCTCCTTGACCTTCTGGCATAGCTCATAACCGTCCATCTTGGGCATCATGATGTCCGAGAGGATCAGGTCCGGAGTGTTCAGCTTGGCCAGTTCAAAGGCCTCGGCGCCGTCGTTGGCGGTAAAGACCTCGTAACCGTTCTTCTTAAGCTCGAACTCCATTATTTTGACGATATTGACCTCGTCATCGGCCACTAGTATTTTATATCCCGGCATGCGATTAGTATAAGCTAAACCTTGTATTGATGTCAATACCTTTTTATATTCCGTCCAGGTTTATCCGAATGGCCGCCTTTACCCGGGGTTCGGGGCAGTCCTTGCCGTCGTCCGGCAGGCAGATCTCGATCACCGTGACGCTTTCCACCGAGGAAGGGCTGGCCTGCGAAGGAACCGGAGCCGGGGCTGAAGCCAATTTAACCGGGGCCTGGACTGCGGCGGGTTTTGCGGCCTGGTCTTTCTTGTCGGCTATTCCGGCAGAGCCGACCGCCCGGGGGATGCTGGAAGCGGCCAGTTCCATGCTTTTGGCCCGTTTGGCCGGGGCTGCCGCGGGGGATTCTTTGTCCATAGCGACCTCAGTCATGTCCATCTCCGGGGCGGCCTCCATCTTCCGGGATTCTTGGACCGGGCCTTCTATCCGGGCCTGTTCGGCGGGGGCTTCGGCCAGGTTCAATTCCGGAGCAGCTTCCAGGCTTTTTGAACTTTGGGCCGGGGCCTGGTCTACTGTCTGGGCAACAACCGGGGCTTCAGATCCCGCCGGGGAAGCCGGGAGGACAGCATTTTTATCTGCAGGAGCAGCGCGGTACAGGCGGGGTTTGGTCAGGTCCCCGGAAACCAGCACTATAGCCAGGCTGGCCAGCGCGGCGGCGGCGGTTATCCAGCCCCAGCTGAATCTTTTGGCTTCTTTCTGCGGAGCCAGTTTTTGCCGGGCAATGCGGTTGGCCACGGCCGAGCCGAAGGTCTGGAAATAGCCCTGGGGCGCGGAGACGCCTTCGGCCTTCTGTACCGCTGAATCCACCAGGGACAGCTCGGTCAAGACGGCTTGGCAGGCGGGGCACTGCTTTAGATGCTGTTCGACCTCCCGGCGCTCAGTCTCCGTCAGCTGGCCGTCGTAGTAGGCTCCGATCTGCTCCGGCGTGAATGTATGTGTATCTTTGTTCTTCATTTGTTTCTTCTCTCGTCATTGCGAGAAGGCTGTTAATCCGGGCTTACGAAGCAATCCGGCTGAAAACAGTTGGACTGCTTCGTTTGTCGGAAACTTTGCGCCTCTCGCAGTGACGTTCAGAGTATTTCCTTCAAATTTTTACCCAGCGCCAGCCGGGCCCGGGACAGTCGCGACATCACGGTCCCGATCGGTATCTTCAGCGCCTGACCGATCTCCTGGTACGAAAGGTCCTTGTCCACCCTCAGCTGAACCACCATCCGCTGGTCCATAGGCAGTTTGTCTATTTCTTTCCGGATCTTTTGGCAGGCGTCATCATCGGCGAACATTTCGAAGGGGTCCGGGCCGGAATGTTCCATCGCTTCATCCAGGGGCGCCTGGCGCTTTTGTTTCTTCAACTGGTCGTAGCACAAGTTAAGGCAGATCCGCAGCAGCCAGGTGTAGACCTTGTAATTTTGGTCGTACTGTTTTAGGGCAAAATAGGCTTTTACAAAGGTTTCCTGGGCGGCCTCGTCGGCCAGGTCATGGTCCCGCAGGATGCGGGCGGCCGAAGAGTAAACCGCCTTCTGGTAACGGGTTACCAACAGGTTAAAGGCCAGGTTGTCGCCGGCCAGGGTCTGTTCTATAAGCGCTTGATCGGTTTGCTGTTCCAAGTATATACTTTCAAAAGGCTTGGATTATTCCACTTTACCGGGGATAGCCACCAAGGCACAAAGGCACCAATATTTTATCTTTCATTCTCAAACTGTAATTTATATCCTTAGTGTCTTGGTGTCTTTGTGGCAAAACACTTTCTTAAAACTATAATTTATAGTATAATACAAAGGCCACCGCAATTCAAGCAAATAATAAAGGAAGTGAAATATGGCCAGGATAAAGATAGACCTTCCCCCAAAATTCAGCTTCGAAACAGAGCTGACGGTGCGGATCACCGACATCAACTATGGCGGACACCTGGGCAACGACGCCCTGCTGGGGCTGATCCACGAGGCCCGGCTGAGGTTCCTGAAGAGCATGGGCTGCAGCGAGCATGATGTCGAAGGCGCGGGGATCATCATGTCCGACGCGGCCATCGTCTACCAGGCCGAGTGCTTTTACGGCGATGTCCTGAAGTTTCAGGTTACAGCCGGGGACTTTTCCCGGGCCGGCTGCGACATCTTCTACCATGTCACAAATGCCAAGACCGGAGGCCCCGTGGCCGGGGCCAAGACGGGGATAGTTTTCTATGATTACAAAAACAAGAAGGTTCTGCCGGTGCCGGAGGGTTTTAGGAAAAGGTTTGAGTGACTCTGGAGAAAACGGGAGCTGAGTATTCAGCTCCCGTTTTCTCTTCCCTCCATCAGCTTCACCCAGACCTCCCTTTTCCTGGGTCCGTCGAACTCGCAGAAATACAGTCCCTGCCAGGTTCCCAGAGCCAAACGGCCGTCCTTTATGATCAAGGTCTGGGCGCAGCCCATCAGGCTAGACTTGATGTGGGCGGCCGAATTGCCCTCGGAGTGGGCGTAGCCGTCGTCCCAGGGAAACCGTCTGTCCAAAGAGGCCAGAATGTCCCGGACCACATCAGGGTCGGCGTTCTCGTTGACGGTCAGCCCGGCGGTGGTGTGGGGCACCCAGACCAAGGCCAAGCCGTCTTTGACCTTTTCCCGGGCAATTATCTCCTGCACCCGGTCGGTGATGTCCAAGAACTGGGAGCGGGACCCGGTGGAAAGGCTTATTTTATGCAGTTTATCCACGTTTCATCGTTTCAGCCATATTTAACGGGCGTTTTCGAAGCTCATTATGTGCCAAGCAGCTAATGCCAAGGCTCCGCCGTTGAAGAGCATAAGGTGAAGTTCATTGCGCAGCAGGATGAAGAGGACGAAGCCGAAGATCCCGGGGATGGAGGCCAGGGCCACGGCTATTATCTGCATCGGTTTGACCACCACCGGAATAGCCGGCTCCGGTAATTGCCCCGGGATGGGCCTGGGCCGGCCGGCCAGGGAAGCGAACTTGAAGGAAAGACCCGCCACCACCAGCGAGACCAGGGTAAAAACGGCCGTTATGATCTCCTCCGGGGCGCCGCTAACCGGCCGTCCAAAAGCCCCCTGCTTATTAAGAAAGTAGGCGATGCCGGCCAAAAACAGCGGCTCCGCAGCTATGGCCCAAAGGATGATCTTTTGAACTGGGGGATTTGTGCGGTTAATATTATTGTTTTCGCGTGTTTCGCGGGCAGGTAATATCATTTAAATCTCCTTAACACCGGCGTTCCCAGATCCATGTAATCTTTAAGATACCTGAAATAACCTTCCACAATGAACCAGCCATCCTTGCCGTAACCATTCAGGGCCTTCTCGATATGGAACTCCTGGGCCGGCATGTAGCTGAAGCCCAGCAGATAAAGCTTTTGTCCGGCAGAGTTCCGGCAAACATTCATCACCACCGAGACGTGGCCCACCCCGCCCTGCTCGTTCTGTACCACCATGTCGCCGGGGGCCAGGGCGGAGGTATCAACAACGGCGCAGCCTTTTTTAAGGGAGTAGGAGTTGCTGTTGGCAAAGGCCCGGCGCAGGAAGTTGCGGTAACTCAGCCGGGAGGTGCTGTAATTCTGGCGCCTGCCGTTGTAGTCGAACAGGTAGAGCTTGTTCAGCCGGTTGGTATCTTTGTGATACTCGGCCCACAGACGCATGGCGTAATCGGCGCATTGCTCCAGGTCGCCGGTGAACAAAAGCGGCAGGTCCAGCACCGCGTAAACGCTGTATGATCCGGCAGGGATCTGGCGGCCGGCATGGTCCACTATCTCCAAGCTGTTCTTCAGCGTCCGGCGGGTGAGCCAATAACTATAGCCTTCTGCGGGATATTCGACCGCTTTGTAGCCGGCCGGGACCGCGATTTCATCGACCCGGCTGGCCGCTTGGGCGAACCCCAGGCTGGTCACTAGAATGGCTATGAATGCAAGTACTATCCTCATGGTCGGCCTATAAGATGGATTTCAGGTCTTCCAGTTTATTGATTATGTAGGTGGGACGGATTCCTTCCGGCAAAACTGCGTCTTTGGGGTTGAACCAGCAGGTATCTATGCCGAAATTCATCCCGCCCGCAATGTCTGATTGCAGGGAATCACCGACTATCAGCGTCTCTGCTTTGGGAAAACCACCTGTTTGCCGGAGGGCATATTCGAAAAATTCCGGATAAGGTTTTTTACTGCCGGTCTCCTCGGAAATGATCAGGTGCTTAAACCATTTGGGCAGGGGCGAGAGGTCAAACCTTTCATGCTGAACCTCGGCCAGACCATTGGTTACAATAGCCAACGTGTATTTGGGGGATAGGTATTCCAGGGCTTCCACGGCTCCGTCCAGCAGGTAAGATTTTTGTGAAAGATGTTTCAAGTAGGCCTGGCTGAATTTTTCGGAATCAAAGGAGACCCTTATCTGTTGGAATAAAAGATCGAATCTTTTAGTCCGCACCTCCTCTGCAGATATTATGCCCCGGCCATACTCCTCCCACACTTGCCCGCTGACCGTCCGGTATGCCTCGAGATGTTCCGCCTCTTTAAAGGCCAGACCCATCTGGCCAAAAGCCAACTCCAGCGACTGTTCCTCGGCTTTCTGAAAGTCGAATAAAGTGTCGTCGGCGTCAAACAATAAAAGCTTATATTTCATAGTGCCGGAGGAACTTTTACTTTGGGCGGCCTGGTCATCAGGTACATCGGCAGGAAGAATATCAGCACCAGGAACACCAGCATGGCCCAGAGCAACGGCGGCCAGGGCGCCCGGTAGCGCTGTCTGGCGTCGTAATACACCCAGAAGCAGACCGGCACCAGGATGGCCATGGCGATCACGGTGATCACCGGGTCCTGCTGGGCGAATGGCGAACCCTGGGAAAGATCGAGGTTGTTGTCTAAATTAACGCGCATACTTTCTTCTGTAAAGCTTTCTTTTTTTGTTGCGATAGCCTGAAGGCTATCGCTAGAAGCCATCAAGGCCTCTGGTGAGGCCTGACAAGGTAGCCCGATTTATCGGGGTTGATGATCAGTAGCGATGTCATTTATGGCGTCGCTATGATCAACGTAAAAAATCATGCTAATCCTGTCAAAGAATAAATATTATCGTCCCCCGCCGGCGCAGGCGCAGGCGCACCCGGCGCAGGCGCAGGCACAGGCGCAGCCCCCGCCGCCGCTGGATCGGCCGCTGCCGGAGCTGACCGGGACGGGGTTGGTCTTGTCGGTGATCTTGCCGGTGAAACTGTCCACCTTGCCCACCAGACCGGCGGCCAAGCCCTCCATGCCGGTGGTCATCCTATTGGCGAAATCCGCGCCGGGCAGCCTGGGCATCTCGATGCTCGGCCCTTTCCCCGTTGATCCGCCTCCGCCGGTGGTCTGTCCGCCGCCGTATCCCCAGCGCCCCCACCAGCGGGGAAGGAACACATCGCCCGTGCCGTACTGACTGCGCATCCGGTCGTTGTAAGCGGGGTCCATGCTCATCCAGTCGAACTGCTCCTCCAGCTCTTTGGTCTTAAGTTCCGGGGTCTGGGCCGCGGTGACCTGCTGCCAGGCCTGACTGACGATGCTCTTATAGTAGGCGATGGTCTCCTTGCGGGAAAAACCCTTCATCTTGGCGTTGGTCTCCTTGATGAGATCGATCACCAGCGCCTGCAGCTTGGCTTCGGGAGCCAGGCCCTGCTTGTCCAGGGAAGCCAAAAATGTCTTTTCGTAGGGCTGGTCGGCCGGGGTTTCGTCCAGCACCTTGAACTTTAATTGGGGCGAGCGGCTGGAAACCTCCAGCGCCCCCTTCTTGATCAGCCCGAACAGGATCATGGTCAGCACCTTGTCCAGCGGCATCTCCAGCAGCAGGCCGGCCTCGGGCGCGGTCAGGCCCCGCTTGATGCCCACGCCCTCCACCGAGACCTCGGGCGGCAGGTATTTCATCTTGCGCTTCTTGTTCTGCCAGTATCCCAGGGCGATGATGGCCGGGAAGAACAGGAAAAAGATGTTGCCCAGGAAAAACCGGATCACCCACCAGATGGCTTTGAAAAACCCGCCCACTATCCGCACCAGCAAAGGGGCCGGCCGGGAGATGGCCCCGGCACTGACGTACTTTGAGGGGAAGGAGGCTCCGAAGAAATACTGTTCATCGGGGTTGGCGTCCTCCATCACCCAGCGGTAGACCGGGGTATTGTCCACGGTATCGTACCAGGCTTCGGTGAACTCATTTTCATGGTAGCGCGGCTCGTCCGCCTGCACCCCGGGCGGGAAGACAAAGTTGCATTCCAGATAGGTTGTCCCGGAGACATATTCCGAGCCGTACCAGGTGGGCGAGAACATGAAGGAAGCATAGGCCTCGTCTTTTGAATCCTGGTTAAGCATGCTGGTCAAATGCACCCAGAACTCCAGCGTCCCGGAATCGCCGGGGGCTATGGACATCTCGTCCAGGTGCACCTCCACCCCGTAGGGCTTGACGTACTCCGAGACCCGGATGTCGGAAAGCACGGCCTCGCCGATCTTGGCCCGGGCCGATTCCAGCTGGTAGCTGCCGTTGGGCAGCCCTATGTCCACGATGTCTATGGCCTGGCCTTCCGGAAGACAGTTGAAGGTCAGCGAGTAGTACAGGTCAGCCTGGCCCGAGGGGTTGATGGTCACCCAGGAGACATTGCGTGGCAGCTCAAAGCGGTAGTCGGCCAGGGCGGTTGAGCCGAGGGCCAGCAGAAGGCTTAGGGACAGGAAGATTTTTTTATGTTTCATTTTTGCTTCTTTATTCTATTATTCAAAACAATTATAAAATAACCAATAAAATAATACTCTATGGAGCCAACAATAGCATATATAAAATAGGACAAATAGTAATTGGTAAGCATAAAGCCAGAACTAAAATACGAAAGTAACCACAATAAACTATAGACCAAAGATATCGGAAAATCAATCACAAAAATAACATATGGTGGCACCCAGCCCTGTTTGATGTCTTTAAATATTGCAAGTGCTAATAGAATTACAAAAGCAAGATGCAATAAGCCAAGAATTACTCCAAATAGTTTTGGATTGTTTTGTTTGAATAGTTTTATAAACAGGTATGAAAGTGTAAATAGTAGTAATAAAACAAAAAGAGGAAATAAATAACTTGCCATGGAACTGATCTCCCTTATTGACATTTTTAATGCGTGACAATAAATCAGCCATATCACAATCATCTTAATATATGTAAAATCAATTGTCAAGAAAATTTGAAACAAAAGACGGCGTCCCTGCGTATTCAATCTAAACACAGCAAAAAACCGCCAAAAGAGGGGAAAAACATGAATTTTTCATCGTTCAAAACCAGGATCAGCCAAATGCCGTATATGGTAACCGTCCTGGTATTTTTATGGACCGCCTTGGCCCACGCGGCCGCGCCGGAAACCCAGGTCAGGAACACCGGGGACTTCAGCAAACTGCATTTCGACGGGGCCTATACCGTGTTCGTGGAACAGGGCCAAACCTGCTCTGTCAAGATAGAGGCCGAGCCCAAACTGCTGGCCAAGGTTACCACCGAGGTCAAGAACGGCACCTTGAAAGTGGACACCAAGGACCACGGCTGGTTCGGCGGCTGTCATCATAGTCGGAAAGATGTCAAGGTCTATATCACGGTCAAGGACTTGAAAGCCATTGACATAGACGGTTCGGTCGACATCACCGGCCAGGGAAAGTTCGTCAGCGATACCATGGATCTTTCGATCTCCGGGTCCGGGGACATCAACCTGGAACTGGAAACCAAAGTGCTGGAAACCGCCATCTCCGGAGCGGGAGATGTCAAACTTACCGGCCTGGCCAAAACCTTCAGCGCCGCCATCTCAGGCTCGGGGGACATCAAGGCCTTGGAGCTGATCTCGGAAAAATGCCAGGTTTCCATCGCCGGTTCGGGCGACTGCCAGGTGAACGCGTCACAGGAATTGGAGATCAGCATCGCCGGCAGCGGGGACGTAAGCTACAAGGGCAACCCGGCCAAGGTCAGCAACAGCGTCACCGGGTCGGGGGAAGTCAGGAAGCTGGAATAAAGGGAAGAATGAAAAAGAGGCAGGTTCGCTGAACCTGCCTCTTTTCATTTGGCGGGGGCTTCGATACGGCCTTACGGCCTACTCAGCCCCCGACGGCTTATTGTTTTGGTGTTGGATGATTGTCTAAGGTGGGGCTTCGATACGGGCTTACGGCCCTATACAGCCCCCGTTTGAAACTATGGAGGTGTCTGAGTGGCCGCCCAAGGCGGTTGTACCGAAGGCACCGGTCTTGCACCCGGCGGCATATCGAAGCCACCTTCTTAATGCTTCTTTCTGAAGATCTTTTTTGCTAATTTGGGCAAATCTTCAATAGTCCCTTTTATCAAAGCATCTTTCTTTGCCCTGGTCCATCCCTGAATTTGTTTCTCCCGGTAAAAGGCGGTAGCCACCCAATGGTATTCCTCATAGTACACCAATGTGACCGGCAAACGTTTCTTAGTGTGGTTCGCACCCAGGCCGTCCTGGTGTTCCTTTAGGCGCTTTTCCAAAGAGACAGTGCTGCCGGTATAATAGCTGCCATCGGCGCATTTTAAAATATACATGTAAGGCATTGGGATTCTTTATTGGGTTGGTAGTCGGGGGCTTCGGTACGGGTTTACACCCACTCAGCCCCCGACCGAGTCTTGTCCCGAAGGTGGCTGAGTAGCCGCGCCCGGCGGCGTATCGAAGCCACCTTATTCCCCGATTATCTTCACCAGCACCCGCTTCTTCCTTCGGCCGTCGAACTCGCCGTAGAATATCTGCTCCCAGGGCCCGAAGTCCAGCTTTCCCTTGGTCACAGCCGCCACGATCTCCCGGCCCAGCACCTGCCGCTTAAGGTGGGCGTCGCCGTTGTCCTCGCCGGTCCGGTTGTGCAGGTACTGGGAGACGGGTTCGTGCGGGGCCAGTTTTTCCAGCCATTGCTCGTAGTCCTGGTGCAGGCCGCCCTCGTCGTCATTGATGAACACGCTGGCGGTGATGTGCATGGCGTTGACCAGGCACAGGCCTTCTTGAATGCCGCTGTCTTTTAAACATTTATCCACCTGGGGCGTGATGTTGACGAACCCCCGGCGATCCGGCAGATTGAACCAGAGTTCCTGGCGGTAGGATTTCATGGCAATGATCCTTAAAAAGTGTTTAGCATGTTCTGCGGGGCTGAGTCCTCCAATTATAGGGCCAGGACAGCCCAAAATACAAGGGCCAAAAATAATTAAACCGGCTATTGACAAATCCGGACATTTTATGTATAATAGGACTAAATTAGTCTTATAATAAAAAAGGGGTTGAGAATGCTTCTGACCAAGCGCAACGAATATGCCCTGCAGGCCATGATCTTGCTGGCCCGGCAAAAAGAGGGAAAACTTCTGCCGGCCTCGGCCCTGGCTTTGGCCTTAAAGACCACTCCGGCCTTCATGTCCAAAATTGCCCAGCAGCTTTCCGGGGCCGGGCTGGTCAGGTCCCAAAAAGGCAAGAACGGAGGGCTGTTCCTGGGCCGGCTGGCTCACAAGATACTGGTCAAACAGATCTTTGCGGCGGTGGACGGAACGCTTTTGGTCAGCGCCTGCCTGAACGAGGGCCGCTGCAAGCACCATGTCTGCCCGATCTATCCGGCCCTGACCAAACTGCAAAAGGACCTGGACGACCGGCTGAACTCGGCCAAACTTTCAACCTTTGTGTGACTTCTCATTAAACGGGCGATTCGTGAATCGCCCCTACGTTAAACAAACATATGCCTGAAATGAAACGCAAGATAGTCCAGATAGACCAGGAGAAATGCAACGGCTGCGGAGAATGCATCCCCAACTGCGTGGAGGGAGCGCTGAAGATCGTTGACGGCAAGGCCCGGCTGGTGAGCGACAAATACTGCGACGGGCTGGGGGCCTGCCTCGGTCATTGTCCCCATGATGCCATAAAGATAATCGAACGGGAAGCGATAAAATATGACGAAGAAGCAGTAAGGGCAATTCATCCCACTTCGTTTAACGATGAACAATTTCGTGGGACAAGTGAATTGCCCCGACAGGTCTGCCCCGGATCGCAGATCCGGCAGCAGCAGCTATCCCCGGCAACTTCAAACGTTAAAACTGTAAACTCTCAACTGGCTCACTGGCCCATCCAGTTGCACCTGGTGCCGGTAACCGCCCCGTTCTTCAAGGATGCCGATCTGCTGATCGCCGCCTCCTGCGTGCCTTTCTCCTACGGTGATTTCCACAATGTGATGCTGGCCGGCAAGTCGCTGATCATCGCCTGTCCCAAGCTGGACAAGACTGAGCCGTACCTGGAAAAGCTTACGGAGATATTCCGGCAGAATAACATCAAGTCAGTAACCGTGGCCATCATGGAGGTGCCCTGCTGCCAGGGCCTGCTGCGGCTGGTGCGACAGGCGCTGAAGGACTCGGGGAAAAGAATGGCCATTACTGTAGAAACCATCACCGTAAAGGGCGAAAGACTGTGACCTCAACCTAAAAAGCAAGGGCAATTTACTCGTCCGACGTAGCTGCGAAAGGTGGTGTAGTCGGATGAATTGCCCCAACCAGAAAGGAAAAACCATGAAAAAGTACCGCTGCACTGTCTGCGATTACATCTACGATCCGGCCGCCGGTGATCCCGATTCCGGCATTGCCCCGGGGACCCCGTTCGAACAGATCCCGGATACCTGGGTCTGCCCGATCTGCCAGGTGGATAAAAGCAACTTTGAACCTTTAGACTAAACATGCCACAGAGGCACAGAGATATTATTAAGGATATTTTATGCATAGTGTCTGGGTATTAAAAAGGAGTAAGCGATGATAACCATAGAAACTTTGGATTTCAACACGGCGGAGAAGGCCCGCAAGGGCGTGTTCAGCCAGCCCCAGGCGCTGGTCAACTATCTCCACCTCAAGCAGGGCCAGGAAGTGGCCCGTCACCTGGCCAACGCCGACATGGTCTACCTGATCGTACTGCAGGGCGAAGGAGTCTTCAACTTTGATGAGAAGGACCACGTCCTGAAGCACGGCCAGCTGGCAGCGGTGACGCGGGGAACGCAGATGCACATCACCAACCAGAGACCGGAGGATCTTAGTTTCATCGTGATAAAGACGCCCAACCCGGAGAACAATTAAATTCTTCGCCCACTAAAAACACGAAATGTTAACAAAATAAGAAGATAATGAAATTAGGAATCATCATCTATTCCCAGGACGCGGAAACCGTCTGGAACGCCTTCCGGCTGGGCGTCTACTCGCTGGGGCAGGGCGACCAGACCAGCGTCTTTCTGCTGGCCCAGGGGGTGGACTGCCAGTCATTGGACAGCGACAAGTTCAAGGTTACCGAACAGATGCAGGTCTTCCACGACCAGGGCGGCAAGATCCTGGCCTGCGGCACCTGCCTTAAAATGCGCCACAAGGAAGGCACGGAGATGTGCCCGCTTTCATCCATGAAGGACCTTTACCAAATGATCAAAACCTCGGACAAAGTGGTAAGCTTTTAAAACAACCAATAAAGGAGAGATTCATGACCATGTTCTGTCATCAGTGCCAGGAAACGGCCGGTAACAAGGGCTGCGCTGGGGCCCGGGGCGTCTGCGGCAAGCCCGACCAGGTGGCGGTATTGCAGGATCTGCTGATCCACACCCTGAAGGGGATTTCCTATCTCAACACCAAGGCCAAGGACGGCGGCCAGTGCGATCCCAAAGCCTCTGAGTTCGTGATGGAACAGCTGTTTGCCACCATCACCAATGTTAACTTTGATCCGGAATATTTTGTCAAGCAGATAGACCGGGCCAGGGAGTTCCGCGACCAGCTGAAAAACACTGCCGCCAAGGATTCCTCCGGCAAATTACCTGATGCCGCCACCTGGTCCGCCCAGAGCGGTCTGAACGAGTACCTGCTCAAGGGCGCCGGGGTGGGCATCCTGGCCACGGCCAACGAGGACGTCCGCTCCCTGCGGTCGCTCATATTGTTCGGGCTTAAGGGCCTGGCGGCCTACGCCCATCACGCCTATGTGCTGGATGCCAAAGACAATGAGATCCTGCTGTTCATGCAGCAGGCCCTGGCCGCCACGCTGGACGACAATCTTTCGGTCGACGAGCTGACCGGTCTGGTGCTTAAGTGCGGCGAGTACGGGGTAAAGGCCATGGCCCTGCTGGACCAAGCGAACACCGGCAAATACGGGCATCCGGAGATCACCAATGTCAAATTGGATGTCGGCCAGAATCCCGGCATCCTGATCAGCGGGCACGACCTGAGGGACCTGGAGGAACTGCTGGAACAGACCAAGGGTCAGGGCGTGGATGTTTACACTCACGGCGAGATGCTGCCGGCCAACGCCTATCCGTTCTTCAAGAAATATACCAACTTCCACGGCAATTACGGCGGCTCCTGGTGGCACCAGAACGAGGAATTCGAAAAATTCAACGGCCCGGTGCTGATGACCACCAACTGCCTGGTCCCGCCCAAGGACAGCTACAAGGACCTGGTGTTCACCACCGGGGTGGTGGGCTTCCCGGGCGTCAAACATATCGCCGATCGCAAAGAGGGGAAAAAGAAGGATTTTTCCGGCATCATCGCCATGGCCCAAAAGTCCAAGGCCCCGGAGAAACTGGAGGACGGCCAGCTGACCATCGGCTTTGCCCATAACCAGGTGCTGGCCCTGGCCCCCAAGGTGATAGAAGCCGTGAAAAGCGGCGCCATCAAGCGCTTTGTGGTGATGGCCGGCTGCGACGGCCGGCACAAGTCACGGGAATATTTCACCGACATAGCCAGGAGTTTGCCCAAGGACGCGGTGATCCTGACCGCCGGCTGCGCCAAGTACCGCTACAACAAGCTGAACCTGGGCGACATCGGCGGCATCCCGCGGGTGCTGGACGCCGGGCAGTGCAACGACAGCTACTCGCTGGTCTTAATTGCTTTGGCGTTGAAGGATGCCTTTGGTCTGAAGGACGTCAACGAACTGCCGCTCTCGTTCGACATCGCCTGGTACGAGCAGAAGGCGGTGCTGGTGCTTTTGGCTCTACTGCATCTGGGGGTGAAGAACATCCACCTGGGGCCGACCCTGCCGGCCTTCGTGTCGCCCAATGTGCTGAAGGTGCTGGTGGAGAAGTTCAATGTCCAGCCCACGGCGGGGGTGGAGGAGGATGTGAAGAAGATGATGGCGGGGGGCTGATCCTTCGAAGGTCAAGCAAGGAATCCTGCTCAGGACAAGCCCGACCCCTCCCCGCAGCGGAGAGGGATTGTTAACAGAAAAGCCGTGGCGTTATGCCACGGCTTTTTTACTTGGAAGGTTTAGATGCCTGTTTGAGCAAGTAGGTCGACATAGGCAGTTTTGATGAGCTGAGACGGTTCGACGCCGAGTTGTGCCATAAGGGAGTGGGCTTCTTGGACACCGGCCTCGGTAGGTTCATTCTCATTAAGAACGACCTCAAGTTCCAAAAAATGACCAAGCCCTTCCACCCTGTCTAGGTGCACCCGGGTCCTGCCAACAAGGTACAGGGTGCGATGCTTCAAAACTCTGCCGGCCTGACCGTAGGCCTGGCTCAAACATTCGCGCAGACCTTCGGGGTTTGCGGTGGGGGTGCGGAGGTAGAAAGACTCTTTCGGGCCCTGCTGATCGGCCCGGCGATAGAATATCAGTTCGCCCTCCGTCGGCGAAAAGGAGCGCAGCTTCAGGCGGCCTGATCCGCAGCGGAAGAATGTGTCGTCCTGGGCGATTTGGATCGGACCTTCCGTAGCACGGGCGGCAGCTTTTTGCTCAAGGGCATCAATATTTTCGATGCGGGCTTTGATCTCGATGTTGCGGGGCATTGGCGCTTAAAAGCTATTGAATTATGAAAGTATTTGGAGAAATCACTATTGCTTGACCAATTCCACCCGCCGGTTCTTGGCCCTTCCGTCCTCTGTGTCGTTTGAAGTGACCGGCGAAAGGGAGGCCACCCCATGGGGGCTCAATCGGGCTGCGGCTATTCCGTATTTGCCGGTCAGCGCCTTCACCACGGCATCTGCCCGGTCCAGCGACAGCTTCAGGTTGGAGTCAAAGGAGCCAAGGTTATCGGTGTGGCCGACCACATATAGTTTAAGCGCTGGGTTGTTCTGAAGAAGCTTGGCGATCTCCGAGATGGCGGCGTCGGATTCGGGCTTTATCTCTGACTTGCCGGTGTCAAAGTATATGCCGTAAACCGAAACATGGCCGGCGGTATTGATGCCGTTGCCCAGGGCCTCGGCGTTGGCCGCTATCTCCTGCTCCATGGCCTGCTTCTCGACGATGGTCAGCCGGTACCAGTTATTGAACGACGAAACCCCGACCCACGTCTCCCGGCCGTCCTTCTTAAGCACAATGGTGGAGGCCCGGTTGAAATTGTCGTCGAAGATCACCTTTCCCCCGATCTTTTTCAAGGCCTCCTGAATGTTCCTCCTGATCTTCAACTCTCCGGATTCCGGCAATCCCTTGTCCAGGCGGTATTCGATATAGTACTTGTGGCCCTCGATGACAACCGCCTTCTTGTCCTGGCCGATGAATTTATGGCTGTCGAATTCTGTGTCCTTGTAGTCCGAAATGTGGAATCCTGGCATCCGCGACAGCAGGGGATGGTCCTTGCCTCCGGTTACATCCGGATCGGCGGCCAGGGAAAGGCTGAAACCCGCAAGAGCAAGGAACAGGCTGAAGATTAGAGGTATTGATCTTTTCATGTTGCCTCCTTGAGTTTAAAAGGTGATCTGTATTTTGGTTATGTTGTTAACGGGACCAAGATTTCATTATATATTACAAACATTTCATTGTCAAATGAAATGAAACAAAAAGAAGCCGTGGTATTATGCCGCGGCTTCTTAATCTAACCAGGGAAGAAGTTATATTATTATTCAAATAATCTCTTGTACTCCCCGTAACCCTCCTTGTCCAGCTCCTCCGCCGGGATGAACCTCAGCGAAGCAGAATTGATGCAGTAACGCAGTCCGGTGGGCTGGGGGCCGTCCTCAAACACATGGCCCAGGTGGGCGTCGCCGGCCTGGCTGCGCACTTCGGTCCTTACCCGGCCGAAACTGGAATCATTCTTCTCCAATACCAGGCTTGTCTCCAAAGGCTTGGTAAAGCTGGGCCAGCCGCAGTCGGAATCGAACTTATCCTTTGAGCTGAACAGGGGCTGGCCGGTGGTGATGTCCACGTAAATGCCGTCACGTTTCTCGTCCCAGTATTTGTTGGCGAAGGGCGGTTCGGTGGCGCTCTTCTGGGTTACTTGGTATTCTAAACTAGAGAGCTTTTTCTTAAGCTCCTTGTCGCCGGGCTTGGAATAGGTCTTGACGGCGGGGGAATCCTTCCAGAGCTTCTTTAGCGCCGCCTCGCGGCCGGACATCACCTTGTAGGTGCTGTAGCGGGCCGGGCATTTCTGGTAATACTTCTGGTGGTATTCCTCGGCCGGATAGAAGTTCTTGTAGGCCAGAATGGCCGTGGCTATTGGTTCCTTGAACTTGCCCGA
>Ga0315268_10004162_pt1 | contig 15775 bp, 12 predicted proteins | sample C1_top_MG_FD_204535 | JGI IMG/M metagenome (GOLD analysis project Ga0315268, IMG submission 204535) | Sediment microbial communities from Yellowstone Lake, YNP, Wyoming, USA - C1_top | ecosystem: Environmental > Aquatic > Freshwater > Lake > Sediment | place: USA: Wyoming | collected 2017-08-01
GGGCCAGCCCCTTCCGGGCCAGATGCTTGGTAATGGCCGCGGTCAGGGTGGTCTTCCCGTGATCGATGTGACCAATGGTCCCCACGTTCACATGCGGCTTCTTGCGCTCAAACTTCTTCTTGGCCATTGGGATTCCTCCTCAGGCCCGGGCTTGACGCCGGCCCAAGATTTCCTCCGCCAGGGAGGCGGAGACGGGTTCGTAGTGGTCAAACTGCATGGTAAAGGTGGCCCGGCCCTGGGTGCCGCTCCGGAGCGCCGTGGCATACCCGAACATGGTGGCCAGTGGCACCAGGGCGTGAATGATCTGGGTGGAGCCCCGGCTCTCCATGCCCTGGATGCGGCCCCGCCGGGCGTTGAGCTCGCCCATGACCTCGCCCACGAACTCTTCCGGGGCCACCACTTCCAGGTCCATGACGGGCTCCAGCAGGATGGGCCGGGCCTTCTTGGCGGCCTCCTTGAAGCCCATGGAGCCGGCGATGAAGAAAGACCGCTCGCTGGAGTCCACTTCGTGATAGGAGCCGTCCACCAGGTCCACCTCCAAATCCATCATGGGGTAGCCCATGAGGCCGGTGGCCGCGGCTTCCCGGACCCCCTTCTCCACGGCCGGAATGAACTCCTTGGGGATCACCCCGCCGACGATCTTGTTGGCAAAGACGACGCCGCTGCCCTCGGGCAAAGGCTTGACCTCCAGGACCGCGTGGCCATACTGGCCGCGGCCGCCGGTCTGGCGGATGAACTTGCCTTCGGCCCGGGCCTCGGCACTGACGGTTTCCCGGTAGGCCACCTGGGGTTTGCCCACCCGGGCGTCGACCTTGAACTCCCGCATGAGGCGGTCCACGATGATTTCGAGATGCAGCTCCCCCATGCCGGAGATAATGGTTTGGGCGGTTTCCGGGTCGGTGTGCACCCGAAAGGACGGGTCTTCCGCGGAAATTTTGCCCAGGGCCTGGCCCAGCTTGTCCTGGTCCGCCTTGGTCTGGGGCTCGATGGCGATGTCAACGACCGGCTGGGGGATGTGCAGGGCTTCCAACACCACCGGGGCCCGTTCGTCGGCCAGGGTGTTGCCGGTGGTGGCGCTCTTCAGGCCCACCGCGGCGACAATGTCCCCGGCGTAGGCTGCGTCGATCTCTTCCCGCTTGTCGGCGTGCATCTTGAGGAGCCGGCCGATGCGCTCCTTCACCCCCTTGGAGGAGTTGAGGACGCTGCTCCCCGAGCGCAGCACTCCGGAATAGACCCGGAGGAAAGTAAGGTGGCCCACGTAGGGGTCGGAGAGGAGCTTGAAGGCCAGGGCCGCCAGGGGGGCGTCATCCGTCGCGGGCCGCTCCACTACGTTTCCTTTGAGGTCCAGGCCTTTCACCGGCGGAACGTCCAGGGGCGAGGGGAGAAAATCCACCACCGCGTCCAGCAGGGGCTGCACGCCTTTATTTTTGAAGGCCGAGCCGCAGAGCACCGGCACCAGGGCCAGGGAAATGGTGCCCCGGCGCAGGGCCGCCCGGAGGGCCTCGGGGGCCACGGGCTCGTCGGCCAGGTAGCGCTCCATGATCTCTTCGTCCACTTCCGAGACGGCTTCCAGCAGGCGGCTGTGCTGTTCCGCGGCCAGCTCCCGGTAGTCCGCGGGGATCTCGGTGACATTAAAGCGCGTCCCCTGGCCCGCGTGCTCGTAAGTAATGGCCTGCATGGCAATCAGGTCGATGACCCCCCGGAAGCGCTCTTCTTCGCCCAGGGGGAGTTGCACCAGCACCGGGTTGGCCTTGAGGCGTTCCCGCAGCATCTGTTCGGTGCGGAAGAGATCCGCGCCCACCCGGTCCATCTTATTGACAAAGGCCAGGCGCGGCACGCCGTAGCGGTCGGCCTGGCGCCAGACCGTTTCGCTCTGGGGCTCCACCCCACCCACCGCGTCAAAGACCGCCACCACCCCGTCCAGGACCCTTAAAGAGCGCTCCACCTCGATGGTGAAGTCCACGTGGCCCGGGGTGTCGATGATGTTGATGCGGTGGTCCCGCCAGTAGCAGGTGGTGGCCGCAGAGGTGATGGTAATGCCCCGCTCCTGTTCCTGGGGCAGATAGTCCATCACCGCCGCGCCTTCATGCACCTCACCCATGCGGTAGGTAATCCCCGTGTAAAAGAGGATACGCTCCGTGGTGGTGGTTTTACCGGCGTCGATGTGGGCCATAAACCCGATATTCCTGACCCGGCTTAACGGGGTCGTCCTAGGCAAATCTTTTCTTCCAATTACCAGCGATAATGGGCGAAGGCCTTGTTGGCTTCCGCCATTTTATGGGTGTCTTCCCGTTTTTTGATGGTTGCGCCTTTATTCTGGGCGGCGTCCATGAGTTCTCCGGCCAGCTTGGCTTCCATGGACTTCTCGCCCCGGGCCGAGGCATAGCCGATGAGCCAGCGAATGGCCAGCGAGATGCGGCGGTCGGGCCGCACTTCCACGGGCACCTGGTAGGTGGCGCCGCCCACCCGGCGGGACTTCACCTCGATCAGGGGCTTGACGTTGTCCACCGCCTGGTGGAAGACCTTGAGGGGTTCCTCGGAGCCCCGCTGGCTGATGAGTTCCAGGGCGCCATAGAGGATGTTCTGGGCCACGCTCTTTTTCCCCCGGCGCATGAGCCCGTTGATGAACCGGCTCACCAAGGTGTCCTGGTAGCGCAGGTCCGGCAGTACTCCTCTCTTGACCACTCCGCCTTTTCTCGGCATTTTCAGTACCTGTTTTCTGTTCCCTGTTTACTGTTTTCTGTCTGGCTTTTTCTTATTTCCGGTTTCCTGTAGAAAGATTTGGCTTTTCAGCGAAAACAGAAAACCGAAAACAGAAAACCGTTATTTGGGCCGCTTGGCCCCGTACTTGGAGCGTCCCCGGCGGCGGTCACCCACGCCGGAGGCGTCCAGGGTGCCGCGAACCACGTGGTAGCGCACGCCGGGCAGGTCCTTCACCCGGCCGCCCCGGATGAGGACCACGGAGTGCTCCTGGAGGTTGTGCCCCACCCCGGGGATGTAGGTGGTGACCTCGATGCCGTTGGTCAGGCGCACCCGGGCCACCTTGCGCAGCGCCGAGTTGGGCTTCTTGGGGGTGGTGGTGTACACCCGGACGCACACGCCCCGCCGCTGGGGGCAGCTTTGCAGGGCCGGGGAGGCGGTGCGCTTCTTCAGTTTCTCCCGGCCCTTGCGGACCAATTGATTAATGGTGGGCATAGCCTCTCCGCGTTCTTATGGCCCCCCGCGGGGGCCGCACAAAATAATTAATTTAGTATATTAGCCTTAATATTGTCAACACCTATTACTCCGCCAGGGGCTCCGCTGCGGGCTGGTCCTCCAGGGGCTCCAGGCTCTCCGGGGCCGGCAGGGCCTGGGCTTCTTCCTGCAGCTCATCCGACAGCTTGATGTCCAGGTCCCGGTACAGGGGCAGCCCCGTGCCCGCGGGGATGAGGCGGCCCATGATGACGTTTTCCTTGAGGCCCCGCAGGTGGTCCACCTTGCCCTGCACCGCGGCGTCCGCCAGGACCTTGGTGGTCTCCTGGAAGCTGGCCGCGGAGATCCAGGACTCCGTGGTCAGGGACGCCTTGGTGATGCCCAGGAGCAAGGGTTCGCCGGTGGCCGGGCGCTTGCCCTGGGCCATGGCCTCCTCGTTTTTCTCTTCGAAGACCCACTTCTCCACCTGTTCGCCCAGGAGGAAGTCGGTTTCCCCTGGGTCCACCACCTTGATGCGCCGGAGCATCTGGCGGACGATGACCTCGATGTGCTTGTCGTTGATCTTCACGCCCTGGAGGCGGTAAACCTCCTGGACTTCGTCCACCAGGTAGCGGGCCAGTTCTTTGAGGCCGCTGATGTTCAGGATGTCGTGGGGGTTGGCGGAGCCGTCCATGAGGGGCTCCCCGGCCCGCACGTAGTCCCCTTCCTGGACGGAAACGTGCTTGCCCTTGGGGATTAGGTACTCCTTTTTCTTGCCCACTTCCGGCGTGACCTCGATCTTGCGCTTGCCCTTGATGTGGCGGCCGAAGGAGACCACGCCGGAAATCTCGCTGATGATGGCGGTTTCCTTGGGTTTGCGCACTTCAAAGAGCTCCGCCACCCGGGGCAGGCCGCCGGTGATGTCCTTGGTCTTGGTGGTTTCCCGGGGGATCTTGGCGATGACGTCCCCGGGGGAGACCTCGTCGCCTTCGGTTACCATGAGGATGGCCCCCACGGGCATGAAGTAGCGGGCATAGGCCGGGGTGCCGGGGATGTGGGCCGTCTGGCCGGCTTCGTCCTTGACGGAGATGCGGGGCCGCATCTCCGGGTCCCGGCTCTCGATGATGAGGCGGGAGGCCTTGCCGGTGACGGGGTCCACGCGCTCCTGCATGGTGATGTTGTCCAGGATGTCGCCGAACTTGATCCTGCCGCTCACCTCGGTGAGGATGGGGTTGGTGAAGGGGTCCCATTCCGCCAGGACCTGTCCGGCCTCCACTTCCTGACCCTCCCGCACCTTGATGTGGGCGCCGTAAATCAGGGGGTAGCGCTCCCGCTCGATGCCCTTCTCGGAGAGCAGGACCAGCTCCGCCTGGCGGCTCAGGTTCACCAGCTCGTCGTAGCGGTCCGTGACCATCTTGGGATTGTCGAAGCGCACCCGGCCCTTGCTCCGGGCGGTGTGGTAGCTCTGTTCCGCCCGCCGGGAGGCGGTGCCGCCGATGTGGAAAGTACGCATGGTGAGCTGGGTGCCGGGTTCGCCGATGGACTGGGCCGCCAGGATGCCGATGGCCTCGCCGATGGACACTGGGGTGCCGTGGGCCAGGTCCCGGCCGTAGCATTTGGCGCACACGCCCCGCCGGGCCTGGCAGGTGAGCACCGAGCGGATCTGCACCTTTTCCAGGCCGGCGTCCTCGATGCGGGCCGCGGCCTCTTCGTCGATCTCTTCGTTGAACTTGACCAGGACCTCGCTGGTGTGGGGGTCCACGATGTCGTCCAGGGCGGTGCGCCCCAGGACCCGGTCCCCCACCCGTTCGATGATCTCGCCGCCTTCCACCAGGGGGGTGACGTAGATGCCGTCAATGGTGCCGCAGTCCTCCTCGATGATCACCGCGTCCTGGGCCACGTCCACCAGGCGGCGGGTGAGGTAGCCGGAGTTGGCGGTCTTGAGCGCGGTGTCCGCCAGGCCTTTCCGGGCCCCGTGCGTGGAGATGAAGTACTGCAGCACGGTGAGGCCTTCCCGGAAGTTGGCGGTGATGGGGGTCTCGATGATTTCCCCCGAGGGCTTGGCCATCAGGCCCCGCATGCCCGCCAACTGGCGCATCTGGTCCTTGCTGCCCCGGGCACCGGAGTCGGCCATCATGAAGATGGGGTTGAAGGAGGCGATCTCCTCCTTATGCACTATCTTCTTACCCTTGGGACCGGCCTCCTCCACGGCCACCACTTCCCGGGCCATCTCGCTCATCATCTCCGCGGCGATCTCGTCCGTGGCCTTGGCCCAGATGTCCACCACCTTGTTGTATTTTTCCCCTTCGGTGATGAGACCTTCCTGGTACTGTTCCTCCACCTGTGAGACCTCGGACTGAGAGCTCTGCAAAATCTCCGCCTTGCGCTGGGGCACCTTCATGTCCTTGATGCCGATGGAGATACCCGCCTGGGTGGCGTACTTGTAGCCCAGGTTCTTCAGCTGGTCCGCCAGGATGACCGTCTGCTTGATGCCGCACTTGCGGTAGGCCAAGGCCACCAGCCGGCGGATTTCCTTCTTGGTCATGGTGGTGTTAATGAAGTCGAAGGACAGCCCCGAAGGCAGGATCTCCCCCAGAAGCACCCGGCCCACCGTGGTCTGGTAAACCTTGCCGTCGATGCGCACCGGAATCCGGGCCTGGAGGTGCACCTGGCCCTGGTCGTAGGCCACCCGCACTTCTTCGGGCGAGGCGAAGGGCAGGGGTTTCTTGCCGTCCTTGGGGAGCCGCTCCCCTTTGGCCAGGGGGCGCTCCCGGGTGAGGTAGTAAAGGCCCAAAACGATGTCCTGGGTGGGGATGATGATGGGGTCCCCGTTGGCCGGGGAGAGGATGTTGTTGGTGGACATCATCAGGGTCCGGGCCTCGATCTGGGCCTCGATGGACAGAGGCACATGCACCGCCATCTGGTCGCCGTCGAAGTCGGCGTTGAACGCGGTGCAGACCAGCGGGTGCAGCTGGATGGCCTTGCCTTCGATCAAGAGGGGCTCGAAGGCCTGGATGCCTAAGCGGTGCAGAGTGGGGGCCCGGTTCAGCATGACCGGGTGCTCCTTGACCACTTCGTCCAGGATGTCCCAGACCTCCGGGGTTTCCCGGTCCACCAGGCGTTTGGCCACCTTGATGGTGGTGGCGTAGCCCCGGGCCACCAGCTTGTGGAAGATGAAGGGCTTGAAGAGCTCCAGGGCCATCTGCTTGGGCAGCCCGCATTGATGCAGCCTAAGTTCCGGACCGATGACGATGACGGAGCGCCCGGAGTAGTCCACCCGTTTGCCCAGGAGATTCTGGCGGAAGCGCCCCTGCTTGCCCTTGAGCATGTCGCTCAAAGACTTGAGGGGCCGCTTGTTGGGCCCGGTGATGGTGCGGCCCCGCCGGCCGTTTTCAAAGAGCACGTCCACGGCTTCCTGGAGCATGCGCTTTTCATTTCTGATGATGATGTCCGGGGCGTTGAGCTCCAGCAGGCGCTTCAGGCGGTTGTTGCGGTTGATGACCCGGCGGTAAAGGTCGTTCAGGTCCGAAGTGGCGAAACGGCCGCCGTCCAGGTGCACCAGGGGGCGCAGGTCCGGGGGCAGCACCGGGATCACTTCCATGACCATCCACTCCGGCCGCTGCTGGGATTCCCGGAAAGCGTCGATGATCTTCAGTCTTTTGCCCAGCTTTTTGCGCTTGGCGTCGGAGGCCGTCTTGGCCATCTCGCCCCGCACTTCCTGGGACAGGGCGTCGAGGTCCAGGGCCTTGAGCATGTCCCGGATGGCTTCCGCGCCCATGCCGGCCTTAAAGCAGTCCCCAAGCTCCTCCCGCTTCTGCCGGTATTTCTCTTCCGAGAGGAGTTCCCCTTTTTTCAGATCGCTGTCCCCAGCGTGCACCACCACAAAGGCTTCGAAATAGAGGACCTTTTCCAGTTCCTTCAGAGTGAGGTCCAGCAAATTGCCGATCTTGCTAGGCAGGCTCTTCAGGAACCAGATGTGCACCACCGGGCAGGCCAGCTCGATGTGACCCATGCGCTCCCGGCGCACCTTGCTCTGGATCACCTCCACGCCGCACTTCTCGCAGGTGATGCCCCGGTGCTTCATGCGCTTGTACTTGCCGCAGTTGCACTCGTAGTCCTTGGCCGGCCCGAAGATGCGGGCGCAGAACAAGCCGTCCCGCTCCGGCTTAAAGGTGCGGTAGTTGATGGTTTCCGGCTTCTTGACCTCGCCGTGGGACCAGGAGCGGATCATTTCCGGAGAGGCCAGGGCGAGACGCACCGCTTCCACCGCCAGGGGATCCTCGGGGCGGGCAAAGAGGCTGTTCAAATCTTCCAGGGAGATTTCGCGCATCTTCTCCATATATTCTTATTCCTCGGCCTTCCGGCCTTTTTCCTTCTTTAGGAGCTCCACGTTCAAAGACAGGCTCTTGAGCTCCCGCACCAGGACGTTGAAGGACTCCGGCAGCCCCGCTTCCAGCTCGTGCTCGCCCTTGAAGATCTTCTCGTACATGCGGGTGCGGCCGGCTACGTCGTCGGATTTCACGGTGAGGAATTCTTGCAAGGTATAGGCCCCGCCATAAGCCTCCAGGGCCCAGACCTCCATTTCCCCCAGGCGCTGGCCGCCGAACTGGGCCTTGCCGCCCAGGGGCTGCTGGGTCACCAGGGAATACGGGCCGATGGAACGGGCGTGGATCTTGTCCGCCACCAGGTGGTGGAGCTTCATCATGTACATCACGCCCACCGTCACCTCCCGGTCGAAGGGCTCGCCGGTGCGGCCGTCGTAAAGGGTGGTCTGGCCGCCCTCGGGCAGGCCCGCGTCCTGCAGGAAGGCTATGACCTCATCCTCGGTGGCGCCGTCAAACACCGGGGAGGCCAGGTGGATGCCGTCCCGGTAATTTCTCTCCCACAGGGCCCGGAGCTCGTCATAGGTCATGCCCTCGATTTCCTTCTGCAGGCGAGGGTCTTTGAAGACCCGCTTCATCCGGGTTTTGATGGCGTCCAGGCTGTAGAAGCGCTCCAGCATCTCCCGGACCTGCCGGCCTAGCTCGTAGGAGGCCCAGCCCAGGTGGGTTTCCATCACCTGGCCCACGTTCATGCGGGAGGGCACCCCCAGGGGGTTGAGGACGATGTCCACCGGGGTGCCGTCCGCGAAGTAAGGCATGTCCTCGTCGGGCAGGATGCGGGACACCACCCCTTTGTTGCCGTGGCGACCGGCCATCTTGTCCCCCACCGCCAGCTTGCGCTTCATGGCCACGAAGACCTTGACCTTCTTGATGACCCCCGGGGGCAGTTCGTCCACCTTGCGGAGCCGCGAGAGCTTGGCTTCAAAAAGGCTGGTCACCATGTAGATCTGGTCCTGGTACTGGTCCAGGAGCTGGTCCACCTGGTCCTCCAGGCCCGGGTCCTGGAAGCTGATGTGCCGCCAGAACTCCAGGGGGTGTTTGGCCACCATCTCCTGGGGCACGGCCTGGCCGGCTTCCATGATGAGGTTGCCAGTGCGTTCGTCATCCAGGTTGTCCTGAATCTTTTTGCCGACGATGAGCTCCACCAGTTTCTGGCGGTAGGATTCGGTGATGATGCCGATTTCGTCGGCCTGGTCCTTTTGGAGCTTGGCCACGGCCTCGTCTTCGATGGAGCGGCTGCGGTCGTCCTTTTCCACCCCTTTGCGGGAGAAGACCCGGGCGTCGATGACTACGCCCTCAATCCCCGGGGGGACCCGGAGGGAGGTGTCTTTCACGTCCCCGGCCTTTTCCCCGAAGATGGCCCTGAGGAGCTTTTCCTCCGGGGTGAGCTGGGTTTCACCCTTGGGGGTGATCTTGCCCACCAGGATGTCGCCGGGGCGCACCTCCGCGCCCAGGCGGATGATGCCGGAGTCGTCCAGGTGGGCCAGGGCCTCTTCGCCCACGTTGGGAATGTCCCGGGTGATTTCTTCCTTGCCCAGCTTGGTGTCCCGGGCCATGACCTCAAATTCTTCGATGTGGATGGAGGTGAAGACGTCGTCCTTAATGAGGCGCTCGGAGACCAGGATGGAGTCCTCAAAGTTATAGCCGCCCCAGGGCATGAAGGCCACCATGACGTTCTTGCCCAGGGCCAGCTCGCCCTTGAAGGTGGCGGGGCCGTCGGCGATGATCTGGCCTTTCTCCACCCAGTCGCCCAGGTTGACGATGGGACGCTGGTTGAAGCTGGTGTTCTGGTTGGTGCGCTGGAACTTGATGAGCTTGTAGATGTCCACCGGGGAGCCGTCTCCTTCGGTGGAGGCCTCCGCGGCGCGGATGACGATGCGGGTGGAGTCCACGTCCTCCACCAGGCCGCTGCGCCGGGCCACTACCGTGACCCCGGAGTCCCGGGCGACCACGCCTTCCATGCCGGTGCCGATCAAGGGGGCGCTGCTGGTCAAAAGCGGCACCGCCTGGCGCTGCATATTGGAGCCCATGAGGGCCCGGTTGGCGTCGTCGTGCTCCAGGAACGGGATCAGGGAGGCGGCCACGCTCACCAGCTGGTTGGGGGAGACGTCCATGTAGTCCACCAGGTGGGGGTGGACAATGACAAATTCCCCGGCCTGACGGGCTTCCACCGTCTGCGCCAGGAAGCGCCCCTTGTCATCCACCTGGGCGTTGGCCTGGGCGATGACCTTGTCCCCCTCCTCCAGGGCGCTCAAGAACTTGACTTGCCGGGTGACCCGGACCTCCCATTTGTCTCCCACCTTTTTCTTTTCCACCACCCGGTAGGGGGTCTCGATGAACCCCAGCTCGTTGACCCGGGCAAAGGTGCTCAAAGAGACGATGAGACCGATGTTGGGACCTTCCGGGGTTTCGATGGGACAGATGCGGCCGTAGTGGGTGGGGTGCACGTCCCGCACTTCGAAACCCGCCCGCTCCCGGGTCAGGCCCCCGGGCCCCAGGGCGGAGAGGCGCCGCTTGTGGGTGATCTCGGACAGGGGGTTGGTCTGGTCCATGAACTGGCTGAGCTGGGAGGTGCCGAAAAACTCTTTGATCACCGCCTGCACCGGCTTGGCGTTGATGAGGTCGTGGGGCATCAGGGTGTCCAGGTCCTGGATGGCCATGCGCTCCTTGATGGCGCGCTCCATGCGCACCAGGCCCACCCGGAACTGGTTCTCCAGGAGCTCGCCCACGGTGCGCACCCGGCGGTTGCCCAGGTGGTCGATGTCGTCCACCGGGCCTTCCCGGTCTTTCTGGGTAATGAGTTCCTTAACCGCCAGGAGGATGTCCTCCCTCACCAGGGTGGTCTGGGTCAGGGGGAGTCGCTCTTCCAGAGGCCTCAGCTTCAGGTCCAGCTTGAGGCGCCCCACCGGGGAGAGGTCGTAAAATTCGGCGTTGAAAAACAGGTTGTTGAAGAACTGGGTGGCCACTTCCTCGTTGGGACGGTTGCTGGGGCGCAGGCGCCGGTAAATTTCCAGGATGGCATCCTTCTGGCTGGGGACCTTGTCCATGGCCAGGGTGTTGCGCAGACACGGGCTGATGTTGACCCCGTCGATGTGCAGCAGGTCCACTTCCTTCACCCCCCGGGTCTGCAGCAGGTCCACCTTATCCAGGGTGAGGACTTCGTTGCACGCGGCCAGGGCCTCGCCGGAGTCCGGGTCCAGGATGTCGTGGGCCACCACCTTGCCCACCAGGTCCCCGGGCGTGCCCTGGATGTATTCCAGCTTGGCCTTTTTCAGACGGTTGATGACCGCAGGGGTAACCCGCTTCATCTTCTTCACCAGAACCTCGCCGCTTTGGGGGTGGAGGATGTCCTGGGTGGCGGTCTTGTCCACCAGCAGCTCGGGGATGAACTTACGGCGGACGGTGGCGCCTTCCAGGTAGACCTTTTCCGTGGTGTAGAAGAAGTTAAGGAGTTCTTCGTTGCTGTAGCCCAGGGCTTTGAGCAGGATGGTGGCCGGGAACTTGCGCCGCCGGTCGATGCGCACGTAGAGGATGTCCTTGGGGTCGAACTCGAAGTCGATCCAGGAACCCCGAAGCGGAATGAGGCGGGCGGAGTAAATGATCTTACCGCTGCTGTGAATCTTGGCCCGGTCGTGGTCGATGAACAGGCCCGGGGACCGGTGCAGCTGGGAGACCACCACCCGCTCCGTGCCGTTGATGATGAAGGTGCCGTTTTCCGTCATCAGGGGCATGGTGCCGAAGTAGATCTTCTGCTCCTTGATGTCCCTGATGCTCTGGGTTTTGGCGTCGGGACCCACGTCATAGACCACCAGGCGGACGGTGATCTGCATGGGCACTTCATAGGTCATGCCCCGCTGCAGGCACTCGTCCACGTCGTACTTGGGGTGCGCCAGGGTGTAGTCCACGAACTCCAGGGAACAGACGCCGCTGAAATCCCGGATGGGGAAGACGCTCTTGAACACCCCCTGCAGGCCATAGGAGACCCGCTTTTCCGGGGCCAGTTCTTTCTGCAAGAAGCGGAAGTAGGACTCCTTTTGCATCTCGATGAGATTGGAGATCTCCACGATGCGCTCGATCTTGCCGAAATCTCTGCGGTACAGCCTTAAAGGCGATAGTGCTTTGGCCATGGGTACTCCTTAATGTATGGCCCTTATTCTTTCAGGGCCCCCGGCGCGATTGGCAGCCAGGGGGAAAAGGGGAAAGGGGAAGAGGGGCAAAGGAGAGGATTTTAATCTGGACCCCTTTTTTCCTTTTTCCCTTTTCACCTTTTGCCCTACTTAATCTCGACAGTGGCTCCCTGGGCCTCCAGCTTCTTCTTGACTTCCTCGGCTTCGGCCTTGGAGATGGCTTCCTTCAGGGTGGTGGGGACATTCTCCACCGCCTCTTTGGCCTCTTTCAGGCCCAAGTTGGTGATGGCCCGCACCTCTTTGATCACCTGGATTTTGTTGGGGCCGCAGACGGTCAAGACCACGTCGAACTCGGTCTTTTCCTCTTCCACGGGCACGGCTGCCGCGGCAGCGGGCGCGCCCACCGCGGCTGCGGCCACCGGCGCGGCGGCAGTGACCCCGAACTTCTCTTCCAGGTCCTTGATGAGCTGGGAGAGCTCCAGGACTGTCATGTTGGCCAGGGATTCAACGATCTCTTCCCGGGAAAGGGCTTTTGCCATGATTCTTCCTCCTTGTTTTCTTGGGCCTTGGCTCAGGCGGCCGGGCCGGTCTCGGCCTGGGCGCCGCCTTTCTTATCCTTCAAGGCCGCCAGTACATTCATAAGGTTGCGCAGCACCCCGCTCATCACCGTGACCAGGGCCGTGGGCACATTCTGGAGCACGCCCAGCAACTGGGCCAGCAGCACCTCCCGGGGCGGCAGCTTGGAGAGGGCCTCCAGATCCTTGGCGCTCAGGAGGCTGTCGCCCAGCAGCCCGGCCTTGATCTTAAGCTGGGGCTTATCCTGGGCAAACTTGATGAGCACCTTGGTCACCGCCACCGGGTCCTGAAAACCCAGGGTGAGGGCGTTGGGCCCGGCCAGGTCCCGGGTCAGGGGCTCCAGGGGGTTGTCCCCGGCGGTAGCCCGTTGGAGTAGGGTGTTTTTCACCACCTTGAGCTGGCCCTGGGCTTCCTGGAGCTGCCTCCGGAGGCGGGTCATGTCCTCCACCGTGAGCCCGGTGAAGTCCGCAAGGATGCTGATGTGGGCCCCTGCCACCTGCTCCTGGAGTTTCTGGACGATTTCGGCTTTCTCCGGCTTGCGCACTTCTTTCTCCTTTACAGCATCCGCACCAGGTTTTTGGCGTCCGCGGGGTCCACGGGGATTCCCGGCCCCATGGTGGTGGAGAGATAAATGCCCTTCAGGTAGGCCCCCTTGCTGGTGGTCGGCTTCTGGCGGATGAGGGTGTCCATGAAGGCTGCCAGGTTGGTGAGCAGCTTCTCCGGCCCGAAGGAGACCTTGCCCATGGGGGCATGGACCACGCCGCCCCGGTCCACCCGGAACTCCACCTTGCCGCCCTTGAGCTCGGTCACGGCCCTGGCCACCTCAAAGGTGACAGTGCCCACCTTGACGTTGGGCATCAGGCCCCGGGGGCCCAGGAGCTTGCCGATTTTGCCCACCTGGCCCATGAGGTCCGGGGTGGCCACGGCCTTGTCGAACTCCAGCCAGCCGCCCTTGATGCGCTCGATCAAGTCTTCGGCGCCCACGTAGTCGGCCCCCGCGTCCAGGGCCTCTTTTTCCTTCTCGCCCTTGGCGAAGACCAGCACCCGCACGGTCTTGCCCAGACCGTGGGGCAGCACCACCGCGCCCCGGACCATCTGGTCCGCGTGCCGGGGGTTGACGCCCAAAGAAACCGCCACCTCCAGGGTTTCGTCGAACTTGCTGGGCCCGGCCTGAAGCGCCAGGTCCACTGCCTCCGAGAAGGGATAGCGGCGGCTGCGGTCCACCTGGGCGGCAGCCTCCCGATATCGCTTGCCGTGTCTGGCCATCGGTGTCACTCTCCCTTGTTAACAGTTGTCAGTGGTCAGTGGTCAGTTGCCAGCGGTCGAATTTTCCTCGCCTTTTCTTGCTGGCCACTGACCACTGGTAACTGGCCACTATTCCACGATGTCGATGCCCATGCTCCGGGCGGTGCCGGCAATGGTGTGCATGGCCATCTCCACGTCGGTGGTGTTCAGGTCCGGCATCTTCAGCCGGGCGATTTCCTCCAGCTGGGCCCGGGTGATCTGCCCCGCCTGCTCCCGCTTGGTCTCCTTGGCGCCCTTGGCCAGCTGGGCCTTCTGCTTCAGGAGCACCGAAGCCGGGGGCGTCTTGGTGATAAAGGTGAAGGAGCGGTCCGCGTACACGGTAATGAGCACCGGGATGATGGTGCCTTCCTGGGCCGCGGTCTTGGCGTTGTAGGACTTGCAGAACTCCATGATGTTGACGCCGTGCTGGCCCAGGGCCGGGCCCACCGGAGGCGAAGGATTGGCCTGCCCCGCCGGAAGCTGCAATTTAATCTGGGCGATTATCTTCTTGGCCATTATCTCTTACTCCTTGCGCCTTGGCGTCCTGGCGTCTTGGCGTGAAATATCTCTCGCAAAGACGCAAAGGCGCAAAGTTAGATTTTCTCCAACTGGGTAAATTCCAATTCCACCGGGGTGGGCCGGCCGAAGACGCTGATCATCACCTTGACCCGGCCCCGGTCCGGCCTGACTTCGTCCACCACGCCGGTGAAGTTGGTAAAGGGCCCGTCCGTCACCTGCACCTTGTCCCCGGGCTCGAATTTGATCTTGGGCTTGGGCTTGAGCACCCCTTCCGCCATCTGGGCGATGATACGCTGCGCTTCTTCATCGGGGATGGCCACGGGCTCGTCTTTACTGCCGATGAAGCCGGTGACCTTGGGGGTGTCCTTCACCAGGTGCCAGCTCTCGTCGGTGAGGTCCATGTGCACCAGCACGTAGCCCGGATAAAATTTTCGGGCCGAGAGGCGGCGCTGGCCCTTGACCATCTCCTCCACCGTCTCCGTGGGCACCAGGACCTCGGAGACCAGGTGCTCCAGGCCCCGGGCCTTGGCCCGTTCCAGGATGGCGTTCTTCACCTTCTGCTCAAAGCCGGAGTAGGTATGGATGATGTACCATTTCAGGGCCACGGGGCTTCCTCGCACCTCAACGAATAAAATGGCGCACCAGCCGGGACAGGCTGAAGTCCACCAGTCCTAAAAATAGGGCCAGGATAACCACCAGGATCAGGACCACGCCGGTGGTGCCCAGGGTTTCCTTGCGGTTGGGCCAGGTGACTTTGCGCAGCTCCTGCCAGGCCTCCACCACGAACATCTTCACGGTGGTCCAGTAGTCCCTCACCGGCGGGACCTTGATCTTGCTGATTAAGGAGGCCCTGGGCCTGGCCGGCTTGAGCCGCACCACCTGGCTCCGGGATTCTCCCCCGGCGCCTTTGGGCAGAGCCTTGGGTTTGCTTCGGTTCTTTTTCATGCCTCAATCTTTCAGGACCCGCCGGGGAAGATAAGCCTGGGGCCGGCGGCGCCGCCGGAAACCATCAATTTTCCTTTGCCTGGAGCACCGTTCCGGGGATTCAAGGAGAGAACCTGAGTGGGGGATCCTCAAATCTCATACCCCATAGAGCCCGTGCCGCATACCATGACTGGCAGGCCAGGAGGGATTCGAACCCCCACCCCCCGGTTTTGGAGACCGGTGCTCTAGCCGTTGGAGCTACTGGCCTGAACTTTACCCCCTACTTGGTCTCGCGATGAAGGGTGTGGGTTCGACAAAACGGACAGTACTTCTTGAAGGACAAACGGTCGGGCGTGCGCCGCTTGTTCTTGGTGGTCGTATAGTTCCGCCGTTTGCAATTGCCGCAAGACAAAATAATGATGTCGCGCATGGTTTATTCCAGGATCTGGCTTACCACGCCGGCGCCCACGGTGCGGCCCCCCTCCCGGATGGCGAAGCGCAGGCCCTCTTCCAGGGCCACGGGGGTGATGAGGTGCACGGTGAGGGAGACATTGTCCCCGGGCATGACCATCTCCACCCCTTCGGGCAGGGTGGCCACCCCGGTGACGTCCGTGGTGCGCAGGTAAAACTGGGGCCGGTAGCCGGAGAAAAACGGGGTATGGCGCCCGCCCTCCTCCTTGGTGAGCACGTACACCTCGCTCTTGAACTTGGTGTGGGGCGTGATGGAGGCCGGCTGGGCCACCACCTGGCCCCGCTCCACTTCGTCCTTCTTAATGCCCCTAAGGAGCAGGC
>Ga0315268_10004163_pt1 | contig 15774 bp, 17 predicted proteins | sample C1_top_MG_FD_204535 | JGI IMG/M metagenome (GOLD analysis project Ga0315268, IMG submission 204535) | Sediment microbial communities from Yellowstone Lake, YNP, Wyoming, USA - C1_top | ecosystem: Environmental > Aquatic > Freshwater > Lake > Sediment | place: USA: Wyoming | collected 2017-08-01
CCTTCTCACCTCACGAGGGCCAGCATACTAGGAGTATGGTTCCAGATGGTCCAATTAGACACGGCCGCATTCAGCCTGCTTGGCTTTGCCTTGGCGCTGGGGATGATGTTCTTCTCCCTCAGGTTGTGGCACATGTTCACTAGGTAGCAAGATCGCAACTGCGTGGGAAGCGTTCGCAATGTCTTGCGCGATACTAGCCATCATTAGCCTCGTATCGACGCTCCAGGCGTTTGAGTCGTTAACATTGCCAGCTTGGTGGCGGGAAGGAAGCGCCCTCGTCTTCAGACTAGCGCTATTCTACGCCTTCTACAAGGCCTACTTGGCTTGGGTAAGAGTCGGCAAAAGCTGACTCTCTCCGCACGAGTCCAAGGAAATCACACAAATATGATGAGGGAACTAAGCGTTGGGCTTAGAGCGCGGCTGGGTGGGCGTTCTGTTGGGCTATATCTCGCGGCGGGCTGGAGTGTTGCTGTGGCTCCTTGGCGTGGGCTTCACCGGAACAGCATGCTATTCGGTCTACGCTGCTGCCACGCGGTATCTCCCCACGTTCTCAAGCATCTTTCTAGCAGCATTGCTCCTGATCGTGGGAGCGGGGATTCTCGTATACTGGGGGGTCGTTCTCTACCGCGGCGTACGCGGCGATAAATAGAGATCAGCAAGAAATGACATTTTGCGCCGACTGTTCGCAGGCTCTTGGCGTATTCGCTGACCGACACTCTGGAGATGCCATTCCCGAAAGTTCAGGGCAAAACGAAATACCTCTACGCGATGATGGATAATGACACACGATTCTGGTTAGCTCAAGAAGTCGCAGATACGAAAGGTTCAGCTGACATTCGACCACTATTCAAACAGGCCAAAGAACTCGCACAAAAGAAGCCTACAACTTTGATTACCGATGGGGCTTTCAATTTCCACTCAGCGTACAAGCACGAGTTCAAACGCGAGAACGAGGCACTAGCGATTCAGCATGTGCGACACATCAGGATGCAAGGAGACCACAACAACAACCGCATGGAACGATTCAACGGCGAGCTAAGGCAAAGGGAGAAGGTGATGCGAACCCTCAAGAAACCCGACTCGCCGATTCTGTCAGGCTATCAGATTTACCATAACTACATACGACCACACGAAGCCTTAGAAGGAAAAACGCCCTCAGAAGTAGCGGGAATTAAGATTGAGGGCGAAAACAAGTGGATAACACTCATCCAGAACGCAAGCAAAGAAAGAAGAAACCAAACCATGTCTTGATAACGAAAGTGAGTTTAGCCTTTGCCAAGGCCGCACAACAAGTTTTCGCTGCTTTTCTCGGTGCTATGATGGCTATTGTTTTGAGCATAGTTTCACAGACAACATCACGGCCCAATTTTCTGACAACCTTCATTCTTGCAATCCTATTTCTCACCGCTCTCACAACTCTTGTAGAGCTACTTCGTAGCAAGTTGAGCATTCCAGATTTCTAGATATCGCCTGTGCCCTGTCGGTTTTGACAGCCAAAACGATGTCGCAACAACTTAACAGAGCCTATCGAACCAACCAAACGAAAGTAAACAGCCTTCTAGACCAAACGTAGACGACGCGTTACCCCCTCTCGGAGGCTCTGTCAAATCGAGCCGTCTCGGAGATTCTGTCAAGTCCTCGTCGGAGCGTTTTCCCTGTAAAATAGCGTCGGATATTACGGGACTATGAGATAGTGGCTGTTCGGTTTCGTCACAAATTGAGTCAATGCGGTTCAGGTAAAACTCCAACACATCTACTCTGTCTTCAGGAGAAAATTTGAGATTGTGACTTTTGATGTACCTGAACAGCCACATAATGGCCGCGTAAGTGTGCTGAGTAAGTTGATAGGCCGAATCGTCATCCATTGACATTACTAGGTCCACAGGTGCACATTTTTCTTAGTTTTGTCCTCAGAGGTGTTCTTGATCTGTTCAAGCAACTCCTTGATCATTCTGTTGGTTTCATGTCTGACGATTTTCCGCGCCCTTTGTTTCAAATCGGCTCTCAGACCGGCGCTAACTCCCAAGATAATCTTGTCACCCATTATGAGCATGTTGTGGAATGATTCAACGGGCGCATTGACAATTGCCTTCTCATCATTGAGTAAACGTATCCACAATTCGGCAAAGTTCTTCTCCACAACATTAGCCGACGTATCCCGAATGGTCTTCAATCTCTGAATTTCACCATTGGCCCAACCCGTGAAAGTCTTTGTGCTTTCCCTAAGTTCTGCAAGCAGTTCTTGGCTTTGGGCCTCGTATCCTACTTCTTCGACTGCTCCTACTTTCACTTTTTCGATTGTCGCTTGCTTTCCCGCTCTAACCAATCGGTCAAAGCCTCCTCAATCGTTTTCTTGGGGGTGTTCACAAAGGCGTTTGCAAGTCCTTCGATCACATCGTTCTTCTTGCGCCCGCCATAATCTTCGATGACTTTGATGCTGAACTTTTTCCAAAGCTCATCATCGATGTCTATGGTTGTTTTTACCATCAAATCGCCGAGGGGCGAAGGGGCCATACGCCCTTATAACTGTAATCCCTTCTAAGCGTGGTTACGGATTCAAGGGAAGGTTTAAAGGTCTGCTCAGTATCCCTTAACCCTGTATCGAGGGGAATAAGGGATTGAATAACCCACGCAAACTAAGAGGCTTGGCAATAGCTCAAGGATCTAGCCAAGTTGTTCGTTTGGATGACCGATTCTACCGTGTGACCTCACAATCTGGGGATGGCATGTACGATGTGACTCGAACGAAATCGTTCGCAATCGGCTGGATATGCAACTGCCCAGACTTCAACTATCGCAAAGTCAAATGCAAACACATCTGGGCCGTACAGTTCAGCCTCAAATTAAGAGCAGTCGTTCAACCTAGAGTGATTGAGCCGATTCAGGTTGATGTTTGTCTCTACTGCAAGTCGAAAGCTATCGTGCGGAATGGTCAAAGGCACAACAAGTTTGGTGACATTCAAAAGTGGAATTGCCGCGCTTGCGGGCGATACTTCACGATCAACATAGGCTTTGAGCGAATGAAGCATCATCCGCAAGGCATTACCACTGCCATGCAACTCTACTTCTCTGGCGAATCTCTTAGGAATGTATCGAAGTCGCTGACGCTGTTAGGCGTGGAAGTCAGCCACCAAACCGTTTACAACTGGATAGCCAAATACACCGAGCTGATGCGAAAATACCTCGACAAGATAACTCCGCAAGTCTCGGATACTTGGCGAGCTGATGAACTATTCCTCAAGGTCAAGGGCGATATGAAATACCTTTACGCCATGATGGATAACGAAACCCGATTCTGGATCGCACAGCAAGTCGCTGACACGAAGTACACGGCTGACATAACCCCGCTATTCCGAGAGGGCAAGAAACTGGCGGGCAAGGCTCCTAGTACAATCATAACTGACGGAGCTTTCAATTTCAGCTCAGCTTTCGAGAAAGCGTTTTGGCGTCAGAACAAGGCTCTAGCGATTCAGCATATTCGCCATGTTCGGATGAGTGGTGACAAGAACAACAACCGAATGGAACGCCTAAACGGAGAGATCAGAGACAGAGAAAAAGTAATGCGATCACTCAAGAAAACAGACAGCCCAATCTTAACAGGTTGCCAAATCTACCACAACTATGTTAGACCGCACATGGCACTAGATGGAAGTACCCCAGCAGACAAAGCAGGGGTACACATCAAAGGCAAGGACAAATGGCTGACAATAATCCAAAACGCCTCGAAGGGGGGTTTATAAGACGGTCCCCCGCCGGTGGGGGGAGGGGGGTACCCCTATATATTTCGTCATCATCATGATGATGATGCGATGAGGGCGGGGGTATTAGCTAACTCCCGCAAGGGAGTCTTCAACCGCGAGGTTGAGGGAAACCCGCCCAGCGCATTTCTTTATCGTAATTGTATGTCGGGGGCGGGACTTGAACCCGCGATCTTCCCCTTAGCTAGAGGGGCATGGTCTTCCGTTCTCCACTACCCCGACTGCATGTCAAGGACCAGTAGTTTACTTTTATCTGCATTTCCCATACACACTTCGGAGTTTGACATCATTTGAAGGAACGCCGAAAATGTCCTGAGTGTGGTAAGCTATTCAAAGCCATGACTGATGCTCAGTGGAAGGTCGCCTTAGAGGTACACCTAGCAGCCTCAGACAAGCATCGCAAACTAACAGACAAGCGAACCTAAACCTATCTATCCGACGGTTTTTTACAGGGGGAATCGTCTGAGGAAGACTTTACAGAGCCGTCTCGGAAATTTTATATAGACGGTTTTTTACCTGAAGTAACAATCCGGTGATATTTGGAAATGTCTGCTCCACAAGCTCCACAAGGAGTACCCGTATTAATTCTGAAGGAAGGAACTCAACGAACCCAAGGCAGAGACGCACAACGCAACAACATACTCGCCGCCAAAGTCGTCGCTGAAACAGTCAGAACCACCCTAGGCCCGCGAGGAATGGACAAGATGCTGGTCAGCACCATCGGTGACGTAGTCATAACAAACGACGGCGCAACAATCATGAAGGAACTTGATGTTCAGCACCCAGCTGCAAAGATGCTCGTGGAAGTCGCCAAGACACAGGACAACGAAGTTGGAGATGGGACCACAACCGCAGTCGTCCTGACTGGTGAGCTTCTCGAAAAGGCCGAGAAGCTTCTCGACAAGGACGTGCACCCAACCGTCGTGGTTGAGGGCTACAAGAAGGCCTCCGACAAGGCCAGAGAAATCCTGGACAGCCTGGGTGAAACTATCGACACGAACGACGCCGACACCCTACGGAAAATCGCAGTAACCGCGATGGGAACGAAGGCGGTCAGTGGGGCAAGAGACTACATGGCGAAGATCGCCGTAGACGCAGCGCTACAAGTCAAGGAAGTCCGAGACGGCAAAACGAAAGTGGACATCGACTTGGTCAAGGTGCTCAAGAAACACGGCAAGAGCCTACAAGAGACAGAGCTAGTCAAAGGCATTGTCATTGACAAAGAGATCGCACACCCACAGATGACAAAGAGAACCACCAACGCGAAGATCGCTCTACTGAACGCTAAGCTGGAGATCGAGAAAACTGAGTTCGACGCGAAGATCAACATCAACAACCCCGACCAAATGAAGCTCTTCCTAGACGAAGAGGAACGGATGCTGAAGGAAATGGTCGACCAAGTCTCAGCAAGCGGCGCGAACTTCGTCTTCTGCGAAAAATCAATCGATGACATAGCTCTACACTTTCTCTCCAAGAAAGGCATCGCGGCCGTCAAGAACGTCAGCAGCGGCGACATGGAGAAACTCGCCAAGGCGACGGGTGGCAAGATCATGGCGAGCGTCAAGGACCTAGCTGCATCGTCACTCGGCGAGGCGAAGGTAGTCGAAGAGACCAAGATCGGAGACGACAAACTCGTCTATGTCAGAGACGCCAAGAATCCCATGGCAGTAACGATCGTTGTACGAGGCGGAACAGAGCACGTAGTCGACGAAGCCGAACGCTCACTCCACGACGCCTTATGCGTTGTGCGGGATGCAATCGAAGACGCCAAAATCGTCGCAGGCGGCGGCGCACCAGAGGCTGAAACCTCCAAACAGCTGCGGGATTACGCAGTCAAGGTTGGAGGACGCGAACAACTAGCCATCGAAGCCTTTGCGGAGGCTTTAGAAAGCGTCCCGTTAGCTCTGGCAGAGAACGCTGGCCTAGATCCGATCGACGTGATGGTCGATCTGCGAGCCAAGCACGAGGATCCCGCAAACAAATGGTACGGCGTCGACGTCTTCTCAGGCAAAGTCAAGGACACACGAAACCTCGATGTGCTAGAACCATTGCGTGTGAAGGTGCAGGTCGTGAAGTCCGCAACCGAAGCCGCTTCGATGATTCTGCGCATTGACGACGTAGTCGCTGCCAAGGGTATGAAGGAAGGCGCTGGTAAGCCACCTGGTGGGCCACCGGGCGGCGGAATGCCGGGCGGAGAAGAGTACTAGCCACCTAGATTCCCTTTTTCCTTCCTCCTTCTCTCTTTTTTCACGCAACCTAAGTACCAGAGCCACCACTCTGCGCGTTTGAGCAGAGTGACCTGAAGCTTGCCCGCCGAGCCCGTAGTGATCATTGCCTCTTCAGAGTTCGCTCTCAAGAGCGCGCCCGTTAGGCGGACGCTGGAACAGAGACTCTTGGACGACATACGTACGGCGCTCGGCAGAGCCGGAATCAGTGATCTCCGCCCTGAGAAGCACGCGGGCCGAATCGCAATTCTAGGCGCGCAAGATGCTCGGGCCGTGGCGAAAATCTGCGCTACCATCTTCGGCGTCGTCTATGCCGCGCACGGACTCGCGGTGCCGGCCTCGAAGGATGAAATAGTTCAGACCGTGGCGCGTGTGGCCTCGGACCGATTGGAGAGGGGTCAGACATTCGCGATCCGCGCACATCGCTCTAGGCCCACCGCTGTCTCAAGGCGGGAGATCGAAGCGGACGGTGGGGCTGGAGTTCTCGCTCAGCTCAAACAGAGAGACGTCAGCGTCAAACTCAACAATCCTGATGTCACCATCTACGTCGACCTAGCCGATGACCGAGCCTACGTCTACTCAGACATAATTCCGGGACCGGGAGGTCTCCCTCTCTCTGCACAGTGGAAGATGCTTGCAATCCAGGACTCAGGGCCGCTCTCCATTCTGGCTGCGTACGCGATGATGCGAAGAGGCTGCGTAACCGAACTATTCATCCCCGTATCCGGACGAATCGCCCTGTATGACCGTGAATACCAGTTCGACCTAGCGCGGAGGCTTCGCAGATTCGTAACACGAACTGAATACAAGGCCCATGTGTTTGAGCTCGACGAGGCTCTGTCAAGAATGCCTGGTCAAACTCAGGCAGGAACACTGGTGAGAGAAGTCGCGAAAGGATTCGCTCGAACAAAAAGGTTCAGGGGGGTGGTCTTCTCCGATGTGGAAGGCGACTTAGAGGCTATCAAAAACCACGTGGCTGGGTGGAGTGTTCCACCCCTCCTTTTGTACCCTCTCATAGGCTTCAGCAGCGAGGACTTGAGTGAGCTATCGGCAGAAGCCGGAGTGTCAATCGAGGAATATCGTAACCCGCGTGAAAGTCCGATGGACGCAGTTACCGTTGAAACGTCAGTCGGGGCGCAGATCGGCCTTGCGGAGTGCGTCAAGCAGGTTCTGTTGTAGAGTCACGCTTGGTTACCAGGCGGATTATGCCATCACACGCAGCTTGCACAGCGTCTAGAGACGCGGCTTCCCCTTGTACCATCTCACAGTTCCTTCTGTACCTATCAGTCTGAAGGATCTGCTGGACCACCCTTCCAAGCATGGCTGAATTCAGGGAAGACTGATCGATAATCTCAGCTACTCCCAAAGCCTTAGCCCTTCGAGCGTTTCCGTACTGCTCAGTATGGTCAGGTATCGGAATGAGAACCATGGGTTTCCCGTGAGTCAACGATTTCATGATTGTTCCATGCCCGGCCCGCGCGATCAGGACATCGCTCCTTCCGATCAGCGACTCCTGGTCCTCAATCCAATCATAAACCTCTAGACCGCGAATAGACTTTGCGCTTCGTCTACCGTTGGGTTCCCCGCGCGAGAGCACAACATGGTAGTTATTGGAAAGGTCGCCGAGGCAATTGGTCAGCTTTGCGGATAGAATCCTTCGCTCTCGCTTTGGCCCGCTTACTGCAGCGTAGACTAGCGCCTTGGATCGAGAGGCCTGAGGGCGGAGATGGGAGGTTCCATTATTCTCATTCGTTTCGACGATGGGGCCGATGAGTTTGACTTTTTCGTTGTATCGGCGGGGGATCGCCAGATTCCCCATGGAGATCGTGTATGGCGGAGGCAGATCGGGAACGAGGATAGTTTGGCTTCGAGCCCAGACAAGCTGTATTGCAGTGCGTATGAACAGCCAGCCTATGTTCGCGATAAGGAAGAAGAAGCGATCGAACAGCGAGAGCCTGCGACCAGTTGGGCGTTTGATGATCTCTACCCGAAACTGGTTGAGCATGAGGACGACGGGAATCCGCAACATCCTCGCGGCAATGAGCGATGAGGCGCGTGAGTCTGAGAACACGACATCTGGCCTGAACTGCTTCATGAACTGAATTTCACGGGTAACTTGTCGCAGAAATCGCCGTACGCCAAGTGAGAAGCCGCTTGTCGCAGCTGTGCGCTTGAAGTCTATGGTGCCATCATTTGTGACACGGAAATCGATCGGCACCGCCTCGTAGGTCGACAGGTTGTTCCGCTTGGCATATTCGAGTCCATCGAGATACGTCGAGAAGACGGTTTCAGCACCCCTCGAGTTGAGTTCCTTCGCGATCGGGATCGCTCGTGTTATGTGGCCTAGCCCTATACCGCACGGTGCCATGTAGACGCGCACGATTAGCTCTCACCAATCACCCTTCTTCTTATCTCGCCGGCGGGTTGAATCTCATGGTAGATTTCCCCCTCGAACACGCTAACCTTGGTTCCATCAACGAGCCATGAGTCTGGTGGCAGCCCTGCTTTCAGGCAGCAGTTGGTCAAGAACTCTGACGCGTCCCAATTCCATTCAGTCGCAACCTGGGGCAAGAGGAGGCCGGAACTGCTTCCGCGCTCAACTATCAATCCATGGCGGCCAACCTCAACCAAGGTCGGCAACTCCTTTGGGCTACTTATTTCTAGGAAGCGGGGGGGTGTGAGAACAGTGACCTCAACGAGGACATTACTCTTGAACTCGTCGCTCGTGACGGGGGAAAACCGCGGGTCTTCGGTCGCTGCGTAGATCGCAGCCTTGATCGTCGCGGCGGCCAGTTGTTCCTCGGGGTATGGGAATCCGATGCAACCTCGAAGTTCATGCGCTGGTTTGAGGGTGGTGAGAGTGACGAAGACTCCGGACTTCTCCTTCAGCGCTTGCGGTGCATCTTCAGGTGCCTTGATGATCTCGTTCCTTTCTAGATATGTATTCACCGCGCGGCGGGCCAACTGCACGAGCGTCTTGCCTTGGTCTAGGCTGAGATACTCACTGGGCGCCTGAACGGCGTTCTGCATCCCGTTTTTGATGTGCTTTCCTGTCAAGGATCTTGTTCGCACTCGCAAGCGTCTGCTCTATTCTCTTCCAGTGACTTCCCTGCCAGTAAACTTTCGCGCACTCGGGATTTGAGCAAATCCAGAAAGATTGGTACACCTTAAACGTTGCTGGGGGCACGGCGCTCTGAACCTCTTCCTTTGCGGTCTCCTTCAAGAGCCAGCCACATACGGGGCATCTCGAGATCGCCGTGTCTATGCTCAATTTCAGGTTGAAGCGTTCAGCCAACGAAGCCAGACGTTCAGGTTCAGTGCGACCCTCAACTAGACACGTCTCGATATTCCTCGCAATCGCAGTTCGATACAGCTCGGCATCAGAGGTCAGTAAAACGAGAGAGTCGCGTTTGGCGATTGACAGCAACTCTCGGTCGTCTGAGTTGTTTGCGTAGACACACTCGTGTCCGATCATGCGTAGCCATCTAGCAAGCTTGCCCAGCATGCCGTCGAGGAGAAAGCGCATTATGAATCGCTCTCTAGTGTTGCGGAAGATTGGTCAGCACCAGTCGCTGACCGTCGCGAAGGATGGGTATACTATTCTTCCTCTGGTTCGCTTTCCTCGAACTCCGCGAGGCAGTCGTCACAGAGGAATTGGCCGTCGTGGGATTTCAGTTCGTCAGCCCATGATCCACACCTGTCGCAATAGCCGGAAAGCGGAGCGGCCTCCTTGGGTCGCCTTTCGACTGGAGCTATCTGCGACTTCTCCGCCATGACATCAATCAGGGCAGGTGTGATGTCAACGATATCGTTGCTGGTGATGATGCCCGTGAGTTTCGCGCCTTGAAGGACGATGAGTCTTCGTATCTTCATTTCCCGCATCTTCTTCGCGGCGTCGGTCACATTCGCAGAAGCCTCAATTGTTGCCGGGGGCTTCGTCATCGATTTCGCAACGACGATTTTGCTGGGAAGAAGATCAAGGGCGGATACGCGCCGCACAATGTCGCGCTCAGTTATGAGCCCCTTCGGTTTGCCGGTCTTGTCCACGACCACTACGCAGCCGATTTCCTCTTTCTTCATCAGTTTGGCTGCGGCTAGAACCGAATCTGTGTCTTTGACGGTGATGACAGGGCTGGACATCACGTCTTCGACCTTGACGTCGGGGGCGCTAGCTCGCGCGGTCAATCTGATTCCCGCTCTGAGTGTTTTTTGTGTGGCTTTAAGGCCTTTTGGGACGCCTTCGGAGGGCGTTTTCTCGTCAGGTAAGGATTATCTAGAGACTCGTTGTATGTGCGCCAGCGTTCGTGGACTGAAGACCCTTGACTCAACAGCAGGCTAAGAGCGCTGGCGGTAGAAAGCCTAGCTCTACGGTGTACTGGATGCGTTTCGGCTTTGCCATTGCGGCCGGATTCGCCAACTACGCCTTTGGCATCAACGAAGCGAACTTCGATGGCCTCGCTTTCCCTCTCGCTATAGGACTAGGAGGTGCCTTCTACTTGGCCTCGGTGATGGTTGTGCGCCACGTTCTGCATTATGGAGAAGCGGAGCTCAAGGGCAAGAACCGGGCAATCACGCTTGGCGGAGGCACTTTCATAATGGTCTGGATCATGATCGCAGTATTGCTGAATACTCTCGGAGTCTGATTACTGGTTCGGCTTTTTGTTCCGTTGTACTGAATTTGCCTGCGTCAGGTCTGAGTGTTCCAGTCTTCGTACGTAGCTCTCCAGTGCCTGGAAGTAGCCTCGATCGTAATCGGAGTGGAGAGTGCTTTTGCCATGATCCGCGAATTCCTTCCTGAGTGTCCTCAGCTTCTTCTGCGTCACGTCAATCTTTGCTAAGTACAGGTATTTGTCGTCGTTCGACTTCGCCGTGAGAAGAAGGCCCTCTAGGCCCTTGAGGTAACCTCTCCCCGACTCGGTGCCCGGGATCGTGGTTCTGATCGTGTCAAGTTCCTTCTCAGCGTCACTGATCCTTCTCTCAATGACCGCTTTGAAGAACCCGTTCGTCTCGAAATTGGGCGCGGGTTCAGGCTTCTTCTCAGCGTCGCCGCTTGACTTCGTCTTCTTCGGTGATATCCTTGATACCCTCTTCAGTTATCTTGAATATTCGTTCCCCTTCAGGCAGATAAGGACTTGACACAAGCCTCGAGATCCTGACCGGTCCGCTCGCCGTGCGGCGCAAGAAGATCCTCGTATGGGACGTGTGGGAGACGATGTGCCCTCCGACCGGCTCGACCATCGCGAAGAACGCGTCGGGTTTTGACATAACCTGATTCGTGACAACCGCACACGTGTTGAACGCCCTCGAAAGCCTCACTAGCCTGTGGAGGTGACTGTTGAGCTTCTGCTGACGTTCAGCAAGCATCTCACGACCGAGATATTCACTTCTGAAGTGCGCCGTGAGAGAATCCACGATGATCAACTTGACCTTATTCTGCTGAATAATCTGGTCGGCCTTCTCCAACAAGAGTATTTGATGATCCGAATTGAAGGCTTCTGAGTAGATAATGTTCTTGGCAGTCTCGGTGGGATCTAATCCGAGCGACTTGGCCATTCTCACAATCCATTCCGGACGGAACGTGTTTTCCGTATCAATGTACAAAGCCGCGCCGTTCAGCCCTCCTCTCTCTTCGGGCAGTTGCACATTGACCGCGAGCTGGTGGCACAGGATTGAATTGTGGAGCAGCGTGGGTAGGTTTCCACCAACGTAAGCGTTTCCTTCAGGAACGAAGAGATCATAGACGTGGTCGTTGTAGTCCTGCGTCTCACGATTGGTGACGACGTCCCAGTCGAACAGTCCGATCTGTTCGATTTCACGAAGTCCCTCTTCGAGGCGCGTGATCCTCTGATTTATTTCCGGCACGATCGAGTTTCGGATTCTTTCGATGATTTCCGGATTATCCGGCAAGCCGCGTCTCTGGAACCTGTTAAGTGCGTTCTTGGAGACGCCGGATTCATGGGCTATCTTATTGAGAGCGAATGGGATTAGGTTGTCAACTTTCTCGAAATTCGAGGGGCTGAGTTTTTCGGCTTCTGCATCGGCAATTTTCAGGATGCGTAACTCATCCGTGAATAGCTTCACGATGTGTTTCAGAACCTCTTCGGAAACCCTTGCTCTCGGAGTATTTCTAGTGAGTATTGGTCGAAAGACTCTGCTATTCGATTCTCTGCCAAATCGGTTCTTCCGGGATCCTCTCCCTCCTCCAATGGTCTCACGATAAAGGCGACGCAGAAATGTTGCGAACGCTGTCGGATACACACGTCTCTCGCACTTGGGTAGAATGTTGGGTTTACGAATTTTGTAGGGGAGGTCTCTGAGTTTGTATGCCCAGTTGCGAGCAACGTACAAGCGATAATATCGCTCCCCTTTCACGATCTTCGAAGTGAGCTTCGACTGAGCGCCCAGTCTAAGCAACAAATACGATACCTGAGATGCTAGCCGTTCGCTCTTGGTTGTGACCTCAAGCCCTCTTTCCTTGTCGAAGTGGCCGTCTCCGTCTATGTATCCGGCCAAGAAACTCTTCACGACTGGTAGAGATCCGTGCAGGACCGTCTCCGGAACGAACTTTGTTGAAGCCACTGTTTTGTGAAGCGTGCCTAGCCACTGTTCCGTCGGCTTCCGAAGATTGACATTCCATCCAGCATGATCACGTGATATGATGGGCTTGTATCCGAAACGCGAAAGTATGTGGGCTTCAAGCCACCTTACGAGCTTCCTGTCAGAGTTCCAGACGCCTCTCGACCACGAGCCTTCCGCAACATAGATTCCAAGAAAGTACGCGTCATCCTCGGAGAGAAGATCGTCCGCATGATAATCAAGGGTCTTAGGTGAGCCTATGCTCATTCCAGGTTGAATGCCACCCGCATTGATCCATTTCAACCCGTCATCGGTCACTGAGAGAAGCTTGTGAGCCGAAGTCACTCGAAGGTTTCGGCCCTGCTTCGTGGTGATTCTTATGAGTTTCTTGGCATGCTCGCGATACAGGAAAGGCACATCTGTCTTGCGGAATTCACCATCTACAAGTGAGATGGTTTTGAAGCCCGGTGTAGCTACTCTGAAGCCCCCATCCCATCGTTCCTCGTCAAACACGCTCTGGCAGCGAGCATAAATCTCCTCGAGTGTTGCAAGACGGGCATGCTCATCGTTGAAATAGAGTGCAGGTGTGTCTTTAGCTGAGCATTTGCCGACTCCGTACTCGCCGTAGAATTCAGTTATGGTTTGAGTCTCAAGCCCTCCGCCAACTAACTCATCAAGCTGTTTGCTTCCTGTGGAGAGTCGCTTGACGTTCTGCCTCATCTTGATCAGTTCGTCTGCCCTAACGAAGCTGAGTGCGAGGCTGTTTCGGGCTTCGGCAATTACCTTGGCTGCTTGCTTCTCGCCTACGCCTGCTTGGGTGAGTTCTTTGATGGTGGCGGTGGCGAGTGATTCGACCGTGTGAAAGCCCATCTCTTTGAGCTTCTCCGCCGTCGCTGGGCCGACGCCGGGAATGTCTTCAATGAACTCGTACTTTTTGCGCTTCTCGGCCTCCTCGACTTCGACCTGCGCGGAGGGCTCTTCCTCCTCTTCTTGCTCTTCCTTCTTCTCTTCCTTCTCTTTCTTCAAGACCTGAGTCGTTGCCAAGACTAACACTCTGCTTATTTCAACATTCACTACACTTCAAGAAGTCATGGTGCGATATAACGGAGAGAGCTGAATGAAACTGCACGCGCTCAGAACGGAGGGAATCTCGAAATGGGTCTCTTAGTGAAGCTCAACCCATCAATCAACGAAGCTGCGGAGATCTTGGAGAGGGCTTTCAGATCGAGAAAGCTCGCTCTGATAATTGGAGATTGTAGAGTGGATTACGAAGGCAGAGCATCGTCGGTTCTTGATTGGGGCGAACGCATCACCCTCATCAAACAAGACGGGTCGGTCATGGTGCACAGGCCATTTGGCTACGAGCCCGTCAACTGGCAGCCTCCGAAATGCCTACTGAGAGTCAATCGCGAAAACTCAAGCGCTCTCACAGTGACAGCATACAGATCTCAGCCCAAGGAGACGATTTCAATCGAGTTCAAAGAAATATCAGTGGCCGCAACTGGCGAACTCGCGGATTCGGGAGAGTTTTCACTCCATGTCACCGAAGAGCAGATGAAACAGGCCATACTGGTCGCGCCAGACCTCGTCGAGCGCGGCCTCAGGCCACTTGAACAAGAAAAAAGCCTGCGAGATGCTGGCTTCACGGACATATATGCGGAAGACACTCGCGGCAATCTCGTCGTTGTGGAGTTGAAGAGGAATCCTGCAACCAAGGATGCGGTTATGCAGCTGCAGCGCTATCTTGAGACCTTGAGAAAGAAACTCAACCGGCCATTGAGAGGGATTATTGTTGCCCCCGAACTCCGCAAAAGCGCGCAACCTTTGCTAGAGAGATTGAAGCTCGAATATGTTCAGTTGGCTCCGGAGAAATGCTTCGCAGTCTTGAAGAGCCGTCGAGACATGAAGCTGAGCCAGTTCATCAGATGAGTGGCGAGTGTTTTGCGAGCGATCGTTGGCGGGGGCAAGCTTATTTAGCGTAACGGGTGAAAGTTGCGAACCACTTCAGTGATACGCGCGTGGAACCATCCAAGAAACCTCTCAACTTGCTAGTGAAGAAGCTCAACGCGGAAGTCAGCATCCGCCTCAAGAACGACGTGGAGTATCGCGGTCGCATGATCGACGCAGACAGCCACATGAACATAATCCTAGAAGGCGCCACTGAATACAGGGGCAATTCTCCAACAGCCAACTATGGCAACGTGATCCTGCGAGGAAGCAATATCCTCTACATCTGCGTGGAAGCCGGCAAGCAGCAAGCCTAATCACCCTCATTCCTGCAAAATGGGATGTGTACAGCTAAACCATACGCCAGAGCGGGTTCATTATGGATGCCTCTGCCAAGGCTCAGCTTAAAGCCTCGATTCTATCTGACTTGGCTTCCGAGGTTACGCGCCTCGGATCGATGGGCCCCGACAGCCTGAACCGGCTCAAGATCGAATTCTGCCGAAAACACCGATTGAGCTGGATGCCGCGCAACTCAGACATTCTAAACGCCCTTTCACCAGAGAATCGGCTGAGGGTCGCGCCGAGCCTTCGCTTGAAGAAGGTTCGCAGCATTTCAGGAGTGAATGTCATCGGTGTCATGAGTTTGCCTCGAGGCTGTCCGCATGGTCGTTGCGTCTTCTGCCCCGTGGAGCAGGGGTTCCCGATGAGCTACACATCAGGCGAACCAGCAGCGATGAGGGGCAGGCAGTTCGGATACGACCCCTACAAACAGATTTCGAGCAGACTGAACCAGCTCCGCGCCATCGGGCATGAGCCGTCCAAGGTTGAGCTTGTGATACAAGGCGGCACATTCCTCGCCTCCCCACTTGACTACCAAGAGCACTTCGTCAAACGCTGCCTAGACGCAATCAACGAGGTCGACTCGCAATCGCTCGATGAGGCCAAGCAGCGTGCGGAATCTAGCGAAGTGCGGAACGTTGGTTTGACGATAGAGACGAAGCCTGATTGGTCGAAGCAGTCTCACATCGACCAGATGCTCAGATTCGGCGCGACCAGAGTCGAGATCGGCGTTCAAGTGATTGACGACGATGTTTACGAACTAACGAATCGCGGCCACACGTTGGCCGATGTTGTCGAGTCGTTTCAAGTGAGCCGAGATGCCGGGTTCAAGATCGTAGCTCACATGATGCCAGGCCTGCCGGGCTCCAACTTCGAGCACGATCTCGAATCCTTCAAATGCCTCTTCAATGACCCACTCTTCCGCCCTG
>Ga0315268_10004165_pt1 | contig 15771 bp, 15 predicted proteins | sample C1_top_MG_FD_204535 | JGI IMG/M metagenome (GOLD analysis project Ga0315268, IMG submission 204535) | Sediment microbial communities from Yellowstone Lake, YNP, Wyoming, USA - C1_top | ecosystem: Environmental > Aquatic > Freshwater > Lake > Sediment | place: USA: Wyoming | collected 2017-08-01
CTCTACGGTTTCTCTTGTCCCCTTTTTTCGCCCGCGCGGAGTCGCCCTGGTGGGTGTATCGCGCGAACCGACCAAGCTAGGATATGCTGTGCTGCGTAACATGGTGCAACATGGCTACCCCGGGCCCATTTACCCGGTCAACCCCAAGGCGGATGAAATCCTGGGCCTGCACTGTTATCCTTCCATATCGGATGTGCCTGACCCGGTAGAACTGGCCGTGATTATCGCTCCAGCTCCGGCGACGCCGGGCATCATAGAGCAAGCCGGTCAACGAGGCATCCGCGCGGCGGTGATCATCTCCGGCGGCTTTTCCGAGATCGGACCGCAAGGCGCGGCGCTGGAAAATCAGGTGGCCGAAATCGCGCGACACTATGGCATCCGTCTGATGGGCCCCAACTGCATCGGCGTGATAGATACGCACACCCCGCTGGATACTACCTTTGTGCCTGATATGCCCAAGCCGGGCGTCATCACGTTCGTCTCGCAATCTGGCGCGGTCTGCGGCGGCGTGATTGACTGGGCGTCGGGCGCGGGAATCGGCCTCAGCCGCATCGTCACGCTAGGTAACCAGGCCGACGTGACCGAGACCGACATCCTGGAGCTCCTGGCCGACGACGACAAGACGCGGGTGGTCGCCCTGTACCTGGAAGGGGTGGACGATGGGCGGCGCTTTGTTGAGGTGGCCCGGCGCGTCTCGGCGCGCAAACCCATCGTCGCTATCAAGGCAGGCTACACGGAGGCCGGTCGGCAGGCTGCCGCTTCGCACACCGGGGCGCTGGCCGGAACCGATAGCGCCTATCGCGCTGCTTTCCATCACTCTGGCATCATCCGCGCCCCTCACCTCGAAGCCCTGTTCGACGCTGCCATCTCGCTTGCCAATCAGCCGCTGCCACGCGGCGAGCGGGTGGCCATATTGACCAACGCAGGTGGGCCGGGCGCGCTGGCCTCCGATGCCATTGAGGCCAACGGGCTGCACCTGTCTGCACTGACCGACGAAACGCGCTTTTGCCTCCGCCAGTTCTTGCAGCCGCACGCCAGCGTACTCAACCCGGTGGACATGCTCGGTGGGGCAGACGAACACGATTACGCGCGTGCGCTCGACGCACTCCTGCAGGACCCCGGCGTGGATGCCGTGCTCGCCGTCAACGTGCCGCAGGCGTTGGTGCCGGCAGTGCGCATCGTGCGCGAGATCGCCGAGGTGGTGCATCGCTTCCAGGCACAACCGGAAGGCGACCCTCTGGCGAGGGCAGGCAAGCCCGTGATGACCTGTCTGATCGGCGATGTCAGCCTGCCCGAGGCAATCGAATACATGCGCCAGGCCGAGCTGCCGCTGTTCCCGTTCCCCGAACGCGCGGCGGCCGCGCTGGCCGCGATGGTCAAGCGACGCAAATGGCTGGAGAATCCTCCCCAAATCTCGAATTTCAAACCTCAAATTTCAAACGACCATCCACCTACAGAGGGAGTTTCTGCATTTCGCATTCTGCATTCCGCAATTCCTACGCTGCCGATGAAGCTGGCAAAATCGGTGAACGAAGCGGCGCGCATCGCCCGGGAGATAGGCTTGCCGGTGGTGGTCAAGATTGCCTCGCCGGACATCAGCCACAAAAGCGACGTGGGCGGCGTGGAGGTGAGCTTGCGAACCGCCTCAGCCGTACGCGCGGCATTCAAGCGCGTGACTAGAAACGCCAGGCGCGCCAAGCCGGACGCGCGCATCGAGGGCGTGACAGTGCAGGCGATGGCCGGGCCGGGCCGTGAGGTGATTGTAGGGGCGGTGCGCGACCCGCAGTTCGGCCCGCTGGTCATGTTCGGCAGCGGCGGCGTATACGTCGAGCTGCTCAAGGACGTGAGCTTCCGGCTGGCGCCCGTGGCGCACAGCGAAGCTGAAGCGATGATCGAAGAGACACTGGCAGGAAAATTACTTGCAGGTCTGCGTGGTCAGCCGCCCGCCGATAAATCCACTGTGACCAATGTAATTGTCGCCGTGTCGGAACTCGTCGCCGCCGACGAGCGCATCAAAGAGTTGGACATCAATCCGCTGATGGTATATGACGAGGGGCAGGGCGCAGTCGCAGTGGATGTGCGGGTTGTTCACTTGAACTCATAGATCCCATCCCGCGTAGGCCACACCCGTCCACAACCCCCGCACATCATTGCCTCAGGCGATTCAGTCATTTGCTCATTCCGGCACGCCGGACAACGGAAGAACGCGCCGGGTGGAGCGATGCGATTGGTCGCGGGCGCCTGCAACTGAAGAAAGATGCTTGGGGCCCACTTACACGCTGCGCCGATGCCTTGTAGCGCGCCATCCACAGCCGCCAGCATCCGCGCCGGGACCAGTTGCTTGAGCAGCGCCCACCGGAAATGCGACACCGCAAGTGTACGTTCTACACTAAATCCTGCCTCATGCAAGCGTGTGTCCATCCACGCCGGGTGAAAGTCAAAGTTGAGCTTGACAAACTCGACCGGCTCTGGTGCGAATGGGGACCAGGACTGGCGGCGAGCAAAGTAGCGCAGGATGGACTTGAGGTTGCGCTTGTTGGCAAACTCGAGCACGAACGTTGCGCCGGGCTTGAGGATGCTTGCGATGCCGGAAAGCGCGGCAGGCACATCGGCCACGTGATGTATCACCCGCACCATCGTCACCATATCGAACAGCCCGTCCACAAAAGGCAGCGCATAGAGGTCGGCGGCGACCAAAACAAAACGCCCGGCGTGCTGGGGGAAGCGCGCCGCAATCTGATCGCGCGCCTCCACCAACGTCGAGCGCGCATAATCCATCAACACGACCTGGTCATAGCCCAGGTAAAGGTCAGCTAACCGGCCTGCACCCGCGCCGATCTCGATGAGCCGCCCACCCTGCGGCGGCAGGAGCTTGCGCAGCGCAATGCGCTCGGCGCGATCCTCGTACTCGCGCTCCCCCGTCCAAAACTCGGTCCGGTATCGGCTGCCCTCATAGTCACACACTGGGCGAGACGAATAGAACATTTGTTCGTATTTTGTCACACGTGAAACAATCGGGGTTACGGCAGGCTCTGCATGATGACGACGTAGGGCCTGACGACACTGCGCAGTTGGGAGACGACTGGCGACAAGCCCGCCGGGCCCAGCTTGATCGTGACGGGCTGATCAAAGCTGACCGGGATTGTCTGGTTGACCGATACGGTCGTGCTCACGGGGATGTCCATGCTCAGTCGAACCTGGAGAGGCGTGCCGGCCGGCAGGTCCAGCGACACCGGAGCGTTGATGTTGCCGAACTGGCCCATTGAAAGCTTGACCTGCGTGTTGATGCGAGTGGGCGTGAGCGTCGTCACGGTCGTGTTTTGATTGAGCGGCAGCCCGAACTTGACAGGCAGGTCGAACTTGACGGGCAACTGCTGCCGGATCGGGATGACGGTGTTGATGGTTGCGTCGCCCAGGCTGGCAAACGAGCGATCCAGCCCGTAGACGAGCGGCTCGGCAACACCCTTCTTGAGGGTCATGATCTGCGTCGCCAGGATCAGCAGGACAATGACCAAGACGAAATTGACCACGAAGGAAAACAAGATAGCAATGTCCTTGAAGGCATTCCAGAATCGTTTGACGCGCTCCACGGCGGGCCTCCTTTGGGGGTCTGGTGTGAATTCATCTTAGCACCGTCATCCAAATAGTCAAGCAGTCGACTGCCCGACTCGGGACTATTGATAACGCGACTCTTCGATCTGTTGGCGCAGCCTTTCTTCTGGGCTGGCCTCAGGCACGGTTGGCTCGGAGGCTTTAACCTCGGCTGCCTCAGCCGCCGCCAGCGCCTCGCGCGAGGCTTGAGGCACCAGGCTCCACTTGCCACAGTACGGGCATCGTCCGAGCCTTCGAGTCACCAGGTGGGGGCTGAAAAAGCTCAGCGCGAATGGTCGTCTGCACTTGGGGCAGATGGCACCGCCCGCCAAGCCATAGTTGCGCGGTGCACCAGGCTCGAGACGGCGACGACCCTGGCCCAGGGCAAGCTGCCCGACTATACTGAGGACGACGATAAGGCCCAGCACGGCCAAGAGCGGAATCATGATGCGCTGCGCGACCTGCCAGCCCGCCTCAGCCGAGACGAACTCGGCTGTGATGGTGTTGGATCTGAGTGTACGTCCATCGGACGTGCGCCCCGTGGCGCTGAGCGTATGTCTGCCGTTCGGATACTTGTCGGTGTTGAGCTGCAAGTTGAATGGCGGCTGTGTCAATGTCGCGATCTCTTTACCATCCAGCTCAAAGCGCACAGATGCAATATCTTGCGGCCCTCTACCCGATAGGTTAAACAGCCCCTGAACCCGACCTCCGCCCGAGAACCCCCATACTTTGCTGAATGACAGCCTCAATTCGCCGTCCTGTGCCCGTGCCGGCCTCGGCGGCCCCAGCACAAATCCAGCCGCTATCAACACCACGAGGGCAAGGCGCAATCCACTCGAGATTTGACACTTGAGATTCGACATTTCCTCACTTCCACTTGGTCAAGATGGTTTCCCGCTGGAACATTCCCACCCCCAAATACACCAAGCCAATGTCCACTACTATCAGCACGGCAGCCGTGGCGAGGATGAATCGAGTGTCGAGCAGGAATAATCCGGCCATCTGCCCAAAGAATACTCCCAGCAGAGGCACGATGACCACCATCGAGACCTGTTCTGCCGTGCGGGGATCGCTGACGCGCGATGATACGATGACGCTGACGTTGACCGCCGCCACCGCCATCAACGGCCCGACGACGGTTACAGCAATCAGCCACATCGGGTCGAGGATGCGCGCATATACGGCGGGATTGGTCACGATGAATCGTGCACCGACAGCAAATACGGCGAACCCCGCCCACGTAGCTACAATAGCCGGAATGGCGGCTGCCAAGCCTTTCCCGACGATCAGCTCGATGGTCGTGATGGGCGTCGCCAGGAGCGGCTCAAGGCAGCGGGTGGTCTTTTCGCCCACGATGCTATAGGCCGAAATCGCCACCGGTATCGCCAGCGGCAGCAACATAAACAGCATCAGGAACTGGTTGACGATATACACCTGGGTACAGGCCGCACCCGTCAGGTTGCCGCACAAGCGCGCAAACTGCGGTGGCATATCCATCACGTCGCTGTTCCCCGGGTCTGAGTGGGTGGCATACAGGATAACCAGCGGCAACGCCGTAAAGACCAGCGGCATGAATATTACCGTGAACAGCACAACACGGTTTTTGAATACCTCGGCCCATTCCTTGTCTATGATGGTCTGTATCTTGTTCACGACGCCTTCCTCCGACTATCCGAGTTCCCCCTAGTCTCCTGAGAATCGGGAGAGCTCCGAGTGGCTTGTATCAACGACAGATACACATCCTCCAACGAGTGGCGCAGTTCCCCGACAAATTGCACATCGGCGCCTGCCTCTACCAGCTTGCGTACAATGATCGGATTTTGAGCCTCTGGGTCATCCATCTCGACGACGATCTTGGAACCAGTCGCCAACTCAACGGTTTGCACATCCCTGGCGAACGGCAGGGCTTTGATTGACTTTACCAGAGGCGGGTCGGCTCGCCGCAAGTGGAACACAACCTTGCGTCCATAGAGCTGCCGGCGCAGGTTCTGCGGCGTGTCTACTACAAGCAACCGCTGCTTCATCACGCCGATCCGGTCGCACAGGCGGTCAGCTTCGTCCAGGTTATGAGTACACATAAAGATCGTGCGGCCCTCATTCTTGAGCTCGGCGATAAAGTCGTGCACCAGCTTGGCCGCTTCCGGGTCAAGTCCCGACGTAGGCTCGTCCAGGAACAGCATCTTGGGCTCGTGCAGCAGCGCCCGGCAAATCGCCAGTTTTTGCTTCATCCCCTTGGAAAAGTTGCCGGCTAGGTCGTCCCGGCGGTCCCATAGCCCCAGCATCCGCAAGTACTTTTCGACTTGACCACGAACGTCCTCCACCTCGTATAGACGGGCAAAGATAGTCAGGTTCTTTTCGGCGCTCAGGCGGTCATACAGGCCCGGCGTCTCTGTGAGGATGCCTACGCTGCGGCGGATGTCGGTATCGTCACGCCCCACCTTCAGGTCGTTCACCCATGCTTCGCCCGATGTCGGCCCGACGAGGCAGGTGAGCATTCGCACTGTCGTCGTCTTGCCAGCGCCGTTAGGGCCCAGGAAGCCGAAAACCTGGCCCTCCTCCACTTGAAGGTCAAGCCTGTCCACAGCCAGCACGGCAGCGCCATCCCGTGGGCCGGGAAACTGTTTGGTCAACGCATTCGTTCGAATCATCATCTGCCTCACAACTTGGAAGACCACGCTGTGTGCCTTCGCAAGGGTTACAACTCTAGCTCTGGAATGCAGTCTTCAGACTGCCATTTACGTACGTTAAAGCGTGCACTGAATCTCAAGTTGACGCTCATGGCTACGCATATTTGGAACTGTCAAGTTGATCGTGCACATCGGCCTCGCGGCGTGATTCGGGCCTCGAAACTTGTGATGCACCGGGCACCAACGCCGGTTGCGATTCCGGAGGGATGAGCGGTTCGCCTCGTGGGCGCAGCCCCAGGATGATCGCCAGGCTGACGAGTGCAAAGACCGCGACCGTTGCTTCGATGACCAGCACCGGCCACCTGGATTGCACGCCAACAACCGCCATTGCATCTACGATCAGATGGTAGCCAATAGCGACGACGAGCCAGCGCCAGTCGCCGCGCGTGAACACCTGGAGAACGAGCACTGCCAGACTGACTTGGATCATTATCGCGAACAGCCGCTCCACAGCGCCCATAAGCGCCATATACCACGGTGCGCTCCAATACGCGGCGATCTGCTGCTGCGCCAGTACAAGCCTTTCGCCGGTCAGTCCTTGCGTAGTCAAGTCCATCTGGCGCATAGCCGCCATGCTAATAAACGCCAGCCCAACCAGGATACCAAGAATGATCGCTTCCGTGCCGCCATGCCCTGCGCCGAGCATCAACGCATCGCGCCAGTAGCGCGCCTTTTTTGCGAGCCAGCGATAACCGACGTAGCGTGCCGTCTCTTCGCACAGTCCCGCCGTCAACCCCAGCACGACAGCGTTGAATGGGATGTGCCAGGGTTGCGGCTGCGGGGACGGCCAGATCGCTTTGAACATCGCCGTCAAGCCTGCGTTGAGCGGGATATGCACAACCTGCGAGCCGATGAACGTGGCCGCGCCGATGCCGAACAGCAACCACGGCGCTTTGGTTTTTCGCGCCAGCCACACGCCCAGCGCGATCGGCATCCCGATCATCAAAAGCGCACTGAGAGGATACAGGAGGTAGAGCATTCCATCACCTTTTGCTTTCTTTTTCCATTTGTTTGATCGCGCCAAAGAATGCTGTGCGAACCTCGGACGACGTATATCCCAGGCTGAAAGCCTCAATCACAGCATGACCGGCGAGCGCGCTCAACTTTTCCACGCGCAGGTACGAGAGCACGTGCTCATCCGGCCGCTCCCGAACATAGGTTCCGCGCCCTCGCTGCGTAGAGATGACGCCGGCGTTGTGCAGCAGAGTATAAGCTCTGGCCACGGTATTAAAATTCACTTGCAGGTCCTGCGCAAGTCGCCGGACAGTCGGCAGTTGGTCGCCAGGCCGCAACTCGCCCGTGGCGACCATGTGCCTGACCCGCTCGACGATCTGGACATAGGTAGGCACCCGGCTGTGCTTATCTACTTTGAGCTTCATGCGCCCGCTCCTGACTGTACTAATTGTCTCATACAATTATACACTGATCCCGTCCAATGTCAAGCCGACAAGTCTAGTAGTCTTGTCAGCCCTACTGAACGGAGGTACAATCACTCCATGCCAACATCATCCTGGCCGGTGGTCGGCCACGATTGGGCAGTGACCCTCTTGTTGCGCGCCGTCGAAAGCAGGCACGCCGCTCACGCTTACCTCATCACGGGTCTGGAGCACATTGGCAAGTCTACGCTTGCCCGCACACTGGCCCAGGCGCTCAACTGCACAGGCCAACCCGTGCCATGCGGGCAGTGCCGCGCGTGCAAGCTTATTGCCGCTGGCAGGCATCCTGACCTGCACCTCGTCGCGCCGGAAGGCAACACGCTCAAGATTGACCAGGTGCGCGCGTTGCAGCATGACCTGGCTCTCGCACCCATGGAGGGAAGTTTTCGGGTGGCGATTTTGGAGGGGATGGACAAGGCTACAGCGGAAGCATCCAACGCGCTCCTCAAGACCCTGGAGGAGCCGCCACCACATGTCGTGCTCGCCCTCATCGCGCCCGAAGCCGAGGCTCTCCTGCCGACCATTGTCTCCCGCTGCCAGCTTGTCGCGCTCCGGCCGCTGTCGGTCCAGGCCGTGTGTGACGCGCTGGTTGAGCGTTGGAGGATAGACGACACGCGCGCCCAGACCCTGGCGCATCTTTCCGGCGGGCGACTGGGCTGGGCTGTCATGGCGGCGCAAGATGACTCTGTGCTCGCCCGCCGGGCGCAGTTGCTCGACGATCTGATGCGCCTGACAGGTCAAGGCCGCGTGGAGCGTTTTGCCTATGCCGAGGAAATGGCCGCGGATTCTGCCGCCGCGCGCGAGACGCTCAAGCTCTGGCAGACCTGGTGGCGCGACGTGATGCTATTGACCTCCGGCAGCGATGCGCCCCTGACAAATTCGGATCGGCTCGATGCACTGCGCCACCATGCCGAGCAGTGCGGCGTGGAGCAAGCCAGGTCCGCAGCCAGTGGTATTGCCCAGACGCTTTGGCAGCTCGATCACAACGCCAACGCGCGTTTAGCGCTCGAAGTCTTGCTGCTCGATCTCCCGAAAGCCACAGGCTAGCCAGCTTGTCTTGTACGATAATAGGATCGAGTCGATTCCTGTTGAGCCAGTCAAGAAGCAGACCATGTATGAATGGCCAAAGCACACGGCACGCATCACTTTTCACGCAGCACTATGCCATCCTGCCAGTAGACGCGCCGTCCTGGGTACTGCGCAATGACAGCCGCATTCACCGCCTCGCCTTGATCGCGCGCAAAGACAACATCATCGTCGAGTGCAGGCGAGTTGGCCCACAGAACCGCCCCGTAATCTGTCCACAGTTTGCCCCGCACAATCACCAGCGCATTGTGGATATTCGCCTGTTGCACCGCTCGCCACGGTTCGTTCGTGACAAAGTACAAACCACGCCAAAACGCGAACCGCGCCGGTATCGTTATCGCCACGTTGAGCACTATAAGCACAGCCAACCCGATCTTGATGACAGATCGAAAAGCGCTTCGCCCCCGCGCCCATTCCCATAGCTTCACCAGCCCTCGCGCCGAAAGCAGCCATAGGAACGGCGCCGCTTCGTACCAATAACGCGGTCCATAGATGCTCGAGCCGCGCACCCAGTAAAAACCATGCGCGACGGCCAGAGCCACCAGCGGCGCGAACAGCGCCACGTCACGCCGGTCGCGTGGGGCCATCAGCAGCCCCGGCACAATCAAAACCCAACCCAAGGCCGGCCAGCCGTGCAGATCGGTGAGCAATGAAATCAGGTCGAGGTCTGCATTGTGGAACGCGGATGCAAGCGAGTGCCCTTCCGGCAATGGGCCGTGCCCAGGGCCAAAGCCGATGCTATCATAGCCCCACCAGGTTGCATACAAGTTCACCGAATAGTCACCCGTGAGCGCCCATTGGTACAACGGCAGCAGCGCCGCAATAGCTGCTGCAACGAGCACAGATACGATAAAAGGCCAGAGGCGCGCCCGTCGTCTCGCTACTTGCCACACCGCCCACACGCCGAATGGCAGGGCATACGCGATGGCGGTCAACGGTCGCGTGAGCGCAGCCCAGCCTAGGGTGACGCCTGCGAGGAGAGCGTAGAGCGTGGGGCGTAGAGCGTGGAGGGTAGAGCGAAGGAAGGCCCAAGCAAAAGTGGTCAGTAGCAACAAGCTGAGCGCGTGTGAAAGCAGCGCTGCTGAAAGCCCCAGAAACATGGGCGAAGTGGCGCCGAAGATGGCAGCAAGGAGTGCAGCCTGCTCGTCGTGCAGGAATATTTCACGGCCCAATGCGAACGTTGCGATGAGCGCCAACGCGCCCAACAATGGGTTCACCAGCCAGGGCGTGCGCGCCAACACGCCTAGCGCCAGCACGAGCGAGTAGCCGGGCGGGTATTTGGAAAACCGTCGCCCCTCCCAATCCAGTACGAATGGGACATAGAACGCGCCCGGCTGCGAGGGGCCTGGTGCATACAATTTCCCCGTAGCAAAGACCTTGGCCTGAAAGAGATTGGCGTGCTCGTCTTCCAGGTGTGGCACAACCTGGAACACACCATAGGCCACTGCCGTTGCCGCCCCAAAGGCAAAGATGCATAGCAGCAGAAGGATGAGGGTTGCTGGACGCATCGGCGGCCATTATGCCACAGAACGTGCAAAACGTGTTGCGTATTCCGTGTTCCATGATGCAACACCGAGTTTCATGGTGACAATCGACGGATGTCGCGCGGGAACAACGCTGCCTCCCGCAGGTTGCTCAATCTAACCATCTGCATCACGAATCGCTCCAGTCCAATAGCAAACCCGCCGTGCGGTGGCATCCCGTAGCGAAAAGCCTCCGTGTATCCCGCGATGCTTTCCGGTGCAATCCCCTTGGCTCGCGCAGCCTGGATGAGCTGTTGGTAGAGGTGGATGCGCTGCCCTCCGGTGACCAGCTCTGTCCCGCGAAACAGCAGGTCAAAGCCATTCGTCACGGTCGGATCATGCGGCGCCGGCATCGTGTAAAAAGGGCGCTTTTCCAGGGGATAGCCCGTGACGAACACAAAATCGCTGCCCCACCTGGCGTGCGCGTAATCGCCCAGCCACTTTTCGTCCGCCGGAGCCAGGTCCGGCTCGCCGCGTGGATCGCGGTCGGTATGCTGTGCGATGAGGGCCTGACCCTCCCGAAAGTCAATCTCTGGGATAGGCGTAGGGACATCTGGCATTATCGCGCCGACGAGCGCCAGGTCATCGGCGTGATGTTGCTGCATATGGTCGAGCATCGCGGCGAGGAGGCTATTCAGCACGGCCATCACGTCGTGATGGTCGCGGATAAAGCCCATCTCCACGTCCAGGCTGACGTACTCGTTGAGGTGGCGCACGGTGGCGTGCGGCTCGGCGCGGAATACCGGGCCGACTTCAAACACACGCTCAAACACGCCTACCATGATTTGCTTATAGAACTGTGGGCTTTGCGCCAGGTATGCCTTCTTGCCGAAATAGTCCACGGCAAAGACGTTGGCGCCGGATTCCGTTGCGCCGCCGACAAGCTTGGGCGTCTGTATTTCCGTGAAACCTTGTGCGGTGAGGTACATGCGAAATGCGGCCATCAACCCAGCTTGGAGACGAAACAGCGCCCGCCGGGTCGGATGGCGCAAGCCGACTGGCGCGTGATCCAGGAATACGTCGAGGCTGGCTTTGATTTCGCGCTTGCTGATGACCAATGGCGGCGACTCTGTCACCGGGACGAGCACGCGCGCACTGCACTCACGCAGTTCTATACCGCCCGGCGCCTGCGCCTCAGCGACAACAATGCCCTCAACTTCGAGGACGGATTCCGCCTGGCAATCGTTCAGTGGTGAAATATCCCCCAGCACGGCCTGGAATGTGCCAAAGCCGTCACGCACAATGAGAAAGTTGACGCCGCCCATGCGCCGCAGTGCGTGCAGCCAGCCGGCCAATTTGACCCGCTCGCCGATGTGGCGAGCCGCCTCGGTGGTGCGAATACGTTCAAGTTCCATAGGTGGCCTCCACGAGAATTGACCTCTCTTCTACCCTCATACCTCCTTCTCCTCTCCGGCGCGGAGAGGAGAAGGAGGGATGAGGGATGAGGTGAGGTTAAACACATCGGCCCCTCGTTCCAAGGACGAGGGGCCTGCTCGTGGTGCCACCTTGGTTCAGTCGTCGGCTGATTCGATCCATATCGTCCGCCGGCTGCGCTCTGCCGCGATAACGGGCGGACCCGTGCCAGCCTACTAACACCCTTCTCCCTCCAGGGGAGAAGAGATGAGGGTGAGAGTCAATTATGCTTTCGACCGGCCTGCTACAGAGTGTCGCTCAAGGAGGATGGAGGCGACGCTTTCACCCGGCTCATCGCTCTCTGTGCTCCACGCGCCCTCCTTTACCTGTCTCCGTCATTGCAAGTGGCGCGGACTATACCGCAGGTCGGCGTGGTTGTCAAACGATTCTAGGGCACGATATTGATGGTGATGTCACGCTTGACTTCGCTGCCGTCCTTGCTTACCACGATCAACCGATACAGCGTCTTTTCGCTCGGTCGGACATCCACCGAGTCGTGGCCGGTTACCGGCTCACGCTCCCCCTTGCCTTCTTTTAGAAAGACGGCTTGGGCACACGCGACATCCCAGATCAGCGTCACATACTCACCCTTTTTGATTTCCAGGGCGCTGGCCTCAAAGCGCGAGATGATGGGCGTGTTGCCACAATTCTCGTTGACCGTGACGGTGAACGTGTATTGTTGCGCAGAGTCGTTGTTATTGACGACGCGCAGTGTGTAGACCGTCGTCGCATCCGGACATATCTGGCTTGTATCGTGTCCGACTACTGGCACTTCGCCGGAGCCTTGGTTGAGGAACACCGACTTGACATTCTCGACGTCCCAACGCAGCGTCGTACATTCGCCGACGTTCAACTGTGACCTGTCGGCGCGCAGGATCGGAATCAGGCCCGGTACGGGGGTGGCCGTCTGCTTGGGGGCCGGGGGGCGCGTCGGCTTGGGGGGCGCGCTGGCGATAGGCAGAGCGTCCACGCCAGTTCCCGTGCCGATGTCCACGTTAGAAGCCAGCATCCATGCGTGTCCGCCCGGGCTGGCTGGGAATTCGATTTGCCACCACGACTTGTCGGCATTGCGCCCCGTGATCCGGGCGGAGAGGCCAGGAGCCAGGGAACCCAGGATGTCATAGTCGGTGCCCGGTCCGCTGCGGATGTTCGTTCTCTCTTTGGTTTTCGCTGCCACTGTCGCTGTTTCGGTCGGCGTCGGCGTGGGCGCTACCGGTGTGGTTGCGGCCAGTGTAGGTGGTGCTGACGTGGCTGAGCTGACTGGCGGAGGAGATGTATTGGCTGGCCGGGGTGAAGCAGTGGCCGTCGGAAACACGACGGCAGTGATGGTAGGAGGCATAGTGATGCCAGGCGTGTTACAAGCCAGCACTCCCAAGGCCAAGGCCAGAATAACCACGGGCAGTGTGAACAGCGCGGAACGATAGGCTAGCATTGTAGACCTCACGGCCAGTTCGTGTGTCATCGTCTTCCTTCCACTTGCGAGTGTAGCCGTTCCTCACCGCCGGTTGATTGCAACCACCCCTGCCACGATGAGAGCGCCTCCGACGATTTGCCCCCATGTGTTACGCTCACCCAGCAGTACGGCTCCACTCAGCACGGCGAACAGTGGGATGAGATAGTTGAATGATTGAACGCGCGCCGCGCCCAAGGTGCGGATGCCGTTTAGCCAGATGACGTAAGCAACCACAGTGCAGAGAACCGATAGGAACGCCACTGCTCCCCAGACGCTAGCAGGCAGCGCCGAGAAACGCCTCCAAAAGCCCAGCGGCGCAAACGCTACGAGCGGCAGCCCACCCAACGTGAGTGTCATCGCCATAACCCGGACTTGCGAATGACGGCGCAACAGCGATTGGCCGACGACGCTATAGCTTCCCCACACACATGCCGCTACGAACACGAGGAGATAATAGCCCAGGTCCCGCACATCGAGCTGGATGCCTTCACCCACCATCACGACAATGGCCAGTCCCACAAATGATATTGCCAGCCCGCCCACCTTGAGCAGCGTGACGCGTTCATGCAAGAATATGGCAGAAAGTATTGCCACCACTGCCGGGCTGAGCGCGATGATGAGGCTGGCCGTGCCGCCGGGGACGCGCGTCTCGCCAGTATTGAGCGCCAGATGATACGTGGTGATGCCGGCCAACGACATGAACAGCACCTTGGGCCACTCTTTACGCAAGAGTTGCCATCCGCCCGCGCGGTCTGTCGCCAGCAACCATCCGCCCATGAGGATCACTACGGGCAAAAAGCGGGCTGCCGCTAGCTCGACCGGCCGCATAAACTGGACCGCGTGACGAATAGCGATAAAAGCATTCCCCCAAAAAACAGCCAGGATCATCAGGCTGGCGTAAACCTGCACCAGGCGACCAGTCGAGAGTTTGGGGGTGGTCATTACTGTAACCGTTCAGTCGGGTAACCCCGAACCTTGACAACTGTCATATGGCCTGAAAACGACGGAGCAATGCCAATAGACACGCCAGTCTTTTGGGTGTAGTGTATACACGAGAACGTTGAACTGCCCGTCGCGAGCGAGTCGTGTCATGCCACTGCCACCTGAACTGCCCATTACCGAAGACGAGTGGGATCTCACTCCACCGGCTGTCCAAGCGGTCGTGATCGCCTTGTGGCAACAGGTGCAGGTCCTCCAAGCGCAGGTAGCCGCCTTGCAAGCCGAAGTTGCCCAGTTGCGTGAACAGGTGGGGCGGAATTCGCAGAACTCGTCCAAGCCGCCGTCGTCGGATGGGCCGAGTGCCCCGCCGCGTTCCAGGCGTGTTTCGTCGGGGCGCAAAGGGGGTGGGCAACTGGGACATACGGGGCATGGGCGGAAGCTGGTTTCGGTCGAGCAGGTGAAGCACGTGATGGACCTCAAGCCGACGGCATGTGATCAGTGCGGAGCCTTGCTGATGGGTGAGGATGCACAGCCAGTTCGGCATCAGGTGACGGAATTGCCGCGGGTCGAACCCGAAGTGACCGAGTACCGCCAACACACCTTGACGTGCCTGGTGTGCGGGGCACACACTCAAGCCGAGTTTCCCGTCGAGATGCCCTCGGGCAGTTTTGGCCCACGCGTGCAGGCGAGCGTAGGCTACCTGACGGGACGCATCGGCGTCAGCCAACGCGACGTGGAAGAGGTCATGCAAACGGTGTTCCACACCGATATCAGCTTGGGCAGTATTCCGGCCCAAGAAGACCAAGTCAGTGCCGCGCTGGCCGAACCGGTGCAAGCGGTGCAGACCTACGTCCAGCAACAACCGGTCCAGAATGTGGATGAGACCAGTTGGCCGGAAAAGACGAAGCGAGCCTGGCTGTGGATCAACACGACTCGGCTGGTGACGCTGTTTCTGGTGCTCGCCACACGCGGAACGAAAGATGCGCAGCGAATAGTGGGCACCGTGGTCAGGCGCATCGTCGGTTCGGATCGCGGATCGGGCTACAACTGGCTTGACCCGCAGCAACGGCAATTGTGCTGGGCGCATCTGAAACGAGACTTTCAAGCCCTGGTCGAGCGAGGCGGTGAGTCCGAGCGAGTTGGCCGGGCCCTCCTCGAACAGGTTGAGCAAATGTTTGGCCTGTGGCATCGGGTACGCGATGGAACCTTGAGTCGGGTCAACTTTCAAACCGCTATGCAGCCGATTCAAACGCGTGTGGGAGACCTCCTGCGCGAAGGCGCCGCGCTGGCATGTGACAAGACGCGCCGCACCTGCAAGAACATTCTCAAACTGGAGGTGGCGCTGTGGACGTTCGTCCGTGTCGAAGGTGTCGAGCCGACCAACAACAGCGCAGAGCGCGGGCTGCGGCGGGCCGTCCTGTGGCGACGACGTAGCTTTGGCACACAGAGCGAAGACGGTAGCCATTTTGTCGAGCGTGTCTTGACCGCGGTCACTACGCTGCGCCAACAGCAGCGCGATGTGTTGGATTACCTGACCCAGGCGTGTGCGGCCGCGATGCGCGGCGACAAAGCCCCGTCGCTGCTGCCCGATGCTGCCGTCATCAATACCGGTGCATAGCTTCATAGACCAACTGAACGGTTAC
>Ga0315268_10004166_pt1 | contig 15771 bp, 13 predicted proteins | sample C1_top_MG_FD_204535 | JGI IMG/M metagenome (GOLD analysis project Ga0315268, IMG submission 204535) | Sediment microbial communities from Yellowstone Lake, YNP, Wyoming, USA - C1_top | ecosystem: Environmental > Aquatic > Freshwater > Lake > Sediment | place: USA: Wyoming | collected 2017-08-01
CCTGTCCGCATCCAGTGCGCCTAAGGCATCCTTATCATAGCGGAGGTGGAAAAAACATGCAACTAAGGGGGTTTGTAACAGCTAGATGGGCGAATTTTGCGGGGGCAGAGATCCCTGTCGAGGTCAGCCCGTCAGGCTCCGACCCATTCCGCGGCGACCACCTCCGCCTGTTCGAGCACCGTCTCAGTAGCCTTCTTCTGCTTGTCCGGCGGATAGCCGTGCTGGCGCAAGACCCGCTTCACCAGCACGCGAAGTTGGGCCCGGACCGTCTCCCGCAGGGTCCAGTCAATGGTCACGTTTGCCCGCACCGTTTTCACCAGCTCCCGCGCGATAAGACGCAGGGTCTCGTCTCCCAGCACCTTGACGGCGCTGTCGTTTACCTCGAGCGCGTCGTAGAAGGCTAGTTCGTCCTCCGAGAGCCCGAGGGTCTCCCCGCGGGCGTCCGCCTGGCGCAGGTCCTTGGCCATCTGGTTCTGGTAGCGGCGGATCGTGTCCTCCAGCATCTCGGCGAAGGATCGCGCCTGAACCACGTTCTTGCGCCGACGGGCCCGCAGCTCTCCCTCCAGCAGCTTGCGCAGCATCTCCACGGCGAGGTTCTTATGCGGTAGCCCGCGCACCTCGGCCAGGAACTCGTCGGAAAGGATCGAGAGGTCGGGTTTCCGGAGTCCGGCCGCGGCGAAGATGTCGACCATGCCTTCCGCCGCCACCGCGCGGGAAATGATCTGCCGGATGGCGTAGTCGATTTCCTCCTCCGGACGGGGGTCCCCCGCCGCGCGCTTGGCCAGGGCCGCTTGAACGGTCTGAAAGAAGGCCACGTCGTCGCGGATGCGCAAGGCCTCAGGGTGGGGCGCCGCCAGCACGAAGGCCAGAGTCAACTCCCGGACGGCCCGCAGGCACCGGTCCTTCCCGTTCTCCTGCTTGAGAATGTGCTCCTGGGCCGGGGGCAAGAGGCCCAGCCGCTCCTGGGGCCCGCCGCCGGTCCACTTCGACCAGTCGAAGCCGTGGAAGAGCCCGCGGCAGACCTCGTACTTCCCCAGCATCAGGGCGACCGCCTCGTCCTGGTCGTGTAGCGCGTGTCCCGTGCCCCCGCTGTCCGTGTAGGCCGCCAGGACCTGCTTTAGCTCATGGGCCAGCCCCAGGTAATCCACCACCAACCCGCCGGGCTTGTCGGCGAAGACGCGATTAACTCGGGTGATGGCCTGCATCAGCCCGTGGCCGCGCATGGGCTTGTCCACGTACATGGTGTGCAAACTTGGGCAATCGAAACCGGTGAGCCACATGTCGCGGACGAGCACGACCCGCAGCGGATCGGCGTCGTCGCGGAACCGGTTGGCCAGGGCTTCGCGCCGTAGCTTGGTGCGAATGTGGGGCTGCCAGTCCGGTGGATCGGAGGCCGAGCCGGTCATGACCACTTTGATCAGGCCCTTGTCGTCGTCGCGGTGGGCGTCCTTAAGCTCGATGGGCGTGCCGGTGAAGCCGATGAACGAGGCGCGGGGCAGCGCGTCACGCAGGTGGGCGGCGAAACCGTCGATGAAGTCGTACTGGCTGCGATGAGCTTCATCGGCGATGACCACGATGTTGTGGCGATCAGAAAGCGCCGGCTGCCGGTCGCCCTTCTCTTCGGGCAAGAACTTGTGAACGGTAGAGAAGACCACGCCGCCCGCCGCGACCCGCAAGAGCTCCCGTAGGTGGGCGCGATCCTCGGCCTGGACCGGCGGTTGCCGTAGGAGTTCCCTACAGCGGGAGAAGGTGCCCAAGAGTTGGTCGTCAAGATCGTTACGGTCGGTGAGCACGACAACGGTGGGATTCTCCATGGCCGGCTCGCGGATGATCCGCCCGGCATAGAAGGCCATGGTCAGGCTCTTGCCCGAGCCCTGCGTATGCCAGACCACGCCGATGCGCCGGTCGCCGGGCTTGCCGCCGGGGACCCGGCCGGTCTCGTAGCCACCCCGGGCCTCGGCCCACCTGTCGGCTTCGCGCCGCAGTTTCGCGGCCCGGAGTGTCTCGCTCAGGGCCACCCGCACGGCGTGGAATTGGTGGTAGCCGGCCATCTTCTTCGCGACGCGGCCGCCGCCCGCTTCCTCAAAGACGATGAAGTCCCGCACGAGGTCGAGGAAGCGACGGGGCGCGAGGAGGCCCTCAATGACCACCCGCAGCTCCGGCAGGTGTGCATCGGCCAGGTCCTCGCCGGAGATGGTGCGCCAGGGCTTAAACCACTCGGGACCGGCGGTGAGGGTTCCGACGCGCGCCTCCACCCCGTCGGAGATAACCAGAAGTTCGTTGGTCGTGAAGAGCGAGCCGACCTCGGCCTTGTAGGTCTGAAGCTGATGGAAGGCCGTCCAGATGGTGGCCCTTTCATCGGCCGCGTTCTTAAGCTCCAGGACCGCCAGCGGGAGACCGTTGACGAAGAGGACAATGTCCGGACGGCGGCTGCGCTTGTTCTCAACGACCGTGAACTGATTGACAGCCAGCCAGTCGTTGGCGTCGGGGTTCTCGAAGTCTACCACTCGCGCCTGGGCGCCCCGGATCTCGCCCTCGGGAGTGCGGTACTCGACCGTGACTCCGTCCACGAGCAGGCGGTGCGCGGCCCGGTTGCGGGCGGGGAGGTCGGCCCCCTCGGGCCGGGTGAGCTTGCGGAAGGCGTCGTCCAGGGCCTCGGCCGGAAGATCCGGATTAAGCCGGCCGAGCCCATCCCGCAGCCGCCGCTCCAAGACAACCTGCCCGTAGTCGCCCCGCTCCGCGCCGGGTTCGCCGGGGGCGATCTCCGGGCCGTGCCGGACGCGCCAGCCGACGCTTTCGAGCCAGGCCAGGGCGGCTTGCTCGATGGTGGATGCGGTGAAGGTCGAGGCGCTCACGCCGCCAGTTCCTCTCGCACGCGCTCCCGCTCCGACCACAGGACCGGATGCACGTCATAACTGCGCATGGCATCCAAGACGCTTCCGGAGATCGGAAGCTCGGAGTCGTCTAATATCGCATAGGCACGCGAGTCAGGAGCCCGTACCTCCCTTGTGTCGATCCACGAAAAGGCCATCGCCTGAGCCGTATCGCGGCTGGGTCTGCTGATGGCTCTCACGATGCGCTCGGGCTGAACCCTGGACTTGGGGACCACGAAGTCAAAGAGATGGTCGTAGCCGCTTTTCCCCGTGAACTTCACCTTGGGCGTAAATCGGATCTCCGAAAGATCGAGCCAGGCAACGACATCCTCGTAGAACAGATTGGCGACAAAGGGCGAGGCCAAGTAGAACAAGTCGTTGACGGCAAGCATGGCCTGCACAAGGTTGTGCTTCCGCAGTGCGAAGTTGTCCGGCGACGCATGCACTTCGAGGGCTTGAGCATTGAGCTGGACACCAAAGCCGTTCAGAGTCATCTTGAGCAGACCCTGGCGTTTCGGACTGTCGATACTGCAGCCGGACTGCTCAAGGTCCTGCAGGACGTAGCCGTCGTCCGTGAGCACGAATCCCGTGTCGCGACGGCTGGCGTAGATCTGAAGGTGGTCGTTGTGGCGATCGAGGTACGGAGTCGTGATTTCGATCCAATTGTTAACCTGCCGCAGGGTCGTTCTGTCCCGCAGCCACACCCAGTACTGATCCAAGAGCGCCTGCACTTCGTTGATCATGTGAATAACCCCCGGCGGATGAGCGGTGGCTCGACGACACTACAATACCTCATGAAGTCGAGAGCGAATTGCTCCCGGCGGTCGGCCGAGACAAGAGGAACCGAGATACCTCCCACGCCGGGATAGTCCCACTCGGTGTCGTCGACCCGGTGCTTCTCCATCGCGATTAGGGCGTCGGCTTCGATCTGCGTGAGATTGAGATCTGCCATTAGGCTAGCTCCCTGTCGACCATTTCCCCAGCGCTCTTCACCCGAAGCTCACCGGAGATGAGCTTCGGCAGAAGCGCGTCGCGGAGGGCGGCGAGGGTGTGGGATTCAGCTAGTGCGTCTCGGATTCTTTGCAGGGCCGGGCTGACTCTGTTTTCGAAGGCGTAACACGCTTCGGTGGACCCTCGGGCTCGTGGGTGCCAGGCCGGTCGAGGAGAAGAAGGGTGCCGACAAGGGCATCGACGGTCGTCTGTACTTCCACGAGAGTGCCGGGGGTGAGACAAAGCAAATCGTTCTCTCGGTCAAAGGCCGGCCGCACTCAGGCGAGCCATGTGCGCGACCTGTACGGGGTCGAGAGCCGAGAGAAGGCGGAGATCGGAGTCCTGATTACCATTGGAAAACCCACGCGGGAGATGAAGAAGGAAGCGGCCTCGGCTGGCTTCTACGAGTCGCCCTGGGGCAAGTATCCGCGTCAGGTGAACGTGACCTACAAGAAGGCACCGAGGGCCAAGGGGGAGAAGGCAGAACAGATCGGGCTGACCTTGCCGGTTGAGAATCCCGAGTCAGGCGAGTGAGCCGTCGCTAGAACATGCACCTTGCACTTCGGCCTTGGGCGACCGGTCTAGTCTCGATTACCTTCTTGATCTCGTTCACGTACTGCTGTGCGTTGGTCACGTCGCTGGGTCCCATCAGCCCGCACTCGTATCTGGCCTGCTCCGACCTCTGGTGTAAGGCCGTGTACGTCGGCTCCATTTCGGGCCAGTTCTCGAACACGAATTGGCCTCGGGCTGCATGACCCCCGGGATGGCGCCTCTTCCTTGCTGCCTGAGCATCCACCAGATGCACGGCCATGTAGAACAGAGCGACAACTGCCCAATCGTAGGCAGATTTCCCTGCCAGCAACTGGGATGCAACTAGTCCATTGTGCTGCGCCTTGGTTGTGTGGTCTCGCGAAAAGCCCATGACTCCTACTCCCGGCGATAGTCCGGATGCGCAGACTTGCCCAACTCAATAGGGTTTCCGGCAACCTTCAGCGTGTGGGGCGCATAACCAACTTCCCGCCAAACGCCGTTCAACGCCTGCGCAATCCGTAGATTAAGATCGAACGACGTCTCGTCCACAAGAACCCACAGTTTGAGCAGGCCCTCTTCGCAACTGCTGAACACAGCCGCAACCTCTGGAATGGCCGAGAGGGACTCGCAAATCCTCTTTCGGGTCACCGAACCCTGGTAGGCCCCCATCGCCGGCTCCCTCTCAACCCGATGCCAAGCCCATTCCGACGGCGCCAGTATGCTCACATGTTGGCTGGGCCTTTCGCCAGAAGCAGGGCTCAACACCACCGGGCAGCCGCTTTCAACCTCCGTGACTACCCAGGCGTTCTCCTCGCGTGTCCGGGGAACCTCTATGCTCAGTTCCTCCGGCCAAGCACCCGCGAGTACGGGAAGCTCAGTCATACCTCTTGTTCCTCCGTCCCGGCCAACGCTTTTTGCAGGTCAGCGAGCAATCTCCTTGCATCACCGACGGGCATGTAGACCTGAGCTGCCACTTGACAGAGGTAGTCCTCCTTGTCGATGTCGAACACCTGAGTGAAGGAGAGAAGGATGAAATCCCTTCTTGACATTACCCGCGCTCGGTCGGCGAAGACCCCCGGGGCGTCTGGAAAGATCATCCGGAGTTTTTTCTTAGGCTCCCCTTCTCGCTGAGCAGGCTTCGCGTTGGCCACGGCAACCATCACTCCCCAAAAGCTTGTGGATGCTATTTCCTGTGAGGCCATGATTATCCTTCAACGACTTAGGTTGGGATGGTCAGTCTGGGCGGCCAGACCCTCGACGAAGTACTCCAACCAACCGGTCATGTCCATGCCGCTCTCACGAACGCCCTGGATCGCCCGGTAGAAGGCGGTCCGATCCCGTTCGTAGTACTGGCTAATCGTGAACAGCCGCCTGAAGTCATAGCCGGCCCGGTAGAGGCACAGGGTCGAGAGAAGCCGGGAGGTGCGGCCGTTTCCGTCCAAGAACGGGTGGACCTGCACGAGCTGGAACTGAGCGATCCCGCTCACCAGCATGGGATAGACCTCTCGTTCGTGGTTGAGCCAGTCCACCAGCTCCGCCATCATGATCGGCACATCGTAGGCCGGAGGTGGCGTGTAGATGGTCTCGCTGGTGGCGGAGTTGACCACGTAGTTAGCGCCGCGGCCCCGCCCCGGACACCTTGGACAAGTCGCTTGTGGATTTCCCGCACCAGTCCTTCAGCGATCGGTCCGCCAGTTTTCAGATACTCCGAGACGAAATCAAAGGCCCTCCGATAGTTCAGCAGTTCCCGCACATCGTCGGGGTCGGCGTCGGGGACCGGATCTCCGGCCAGCAAACGTTCGGCTTGGTCGAGGGTCAAGCGCGTTCCCTCGATATGGGTGGTGTGGTGGGCTTCCAAGATCAAGGCTCGACGGCCCATCTCCCGTACCCAGGCTTCGGATCGGGACGCGCCCTCCAGAAAACCCGGGCCCGCTCGATGCGGGTCAGCCCGGCGGCGATTCCGTTCGTGATCATGAATAGGGGATGGAAGTGCTTCGTCATTTTACCTAGCCTCCATCTCCAGGATCAGCGCCGAGCCTAACCCAGAATACCTCACATCAAGCGGTAGTTCCTGTCAAGAACTTCTCCGGAGCAGCGGGAGTTCCGCTGGGAGTCAAGTGGCCAATGATCCCGCTGCCGCCGTCGGGTCCGGCGCCGGGTCCGCGGCTGCCGCAGGAGCGGAAAAATCGACCTAGAAATAGCATGTCTGGAAGACTGAGACTGTTAAACAGCGGGGGGTGATCCCTTGAAGAAACTCTGGACCTCTTTAATGATCATTCTGGCCGGTCTCCTTCTGGCAGCCGGCACCGCCAGCGCCTCGCAGCCGAAAATCATCATTCTGCAGTAGATCGGCGCGTCTGTCTAGCCGGACGAGAGCGGCCCCGAGATAGGGCCGCTCTCACCCACTCGGGAACAAGTCGCCGCGCGAGTCTCCCCCAGACATAAAGTCGTCCCAAAACCCGGTCGGAGAAGTCGTACTCGTAGGACGTATAGTCGCCTCTCAACCGACCCTGAGCCCGAAGGGTGGCCTCGACCGGAGTCCCGGCGTAGGCAGCCAGGCGGTTCCATGGTTCCGCCACCCTGGTGCGAAGGGCCCCCCAGGCCCCCAGCCTCCGGTTCATAAACTCAAGGTTGACCCGGAACTCCTCCAGGGTAGTGTCCGGGGCGAACGTGATCATGCCGATGGTCGCCTCTAGACCGAGGTTCTCGAGAGTAGCCAGAGCTCGCAGGTTGTCTTCCACGGTCACTCGCTTGTTGAGCGAGTCAAGTTGGCGCTGAGTGACGGCCTCGACTCCCACGAAGACCTCCGTCAGCCCCGCCTCCTTGAGGAGGCCGAAGAGAGACGGTTCGATGTCGGTGACCCGGCACTCCAGGCCGAACTCCACTCTCATGCGGCGGCGGCGAAACTCACGGGCTAGGGCCTCGGCCTCCGTAAGGCCGCGCTCGCCCGGACCGATGAAGTTGTCGTCCCAGAACCTGATGAACTCCACGCGGTAGTCCCGGACCAGTTCCTCGACCTCGTCGGCCACGCCGACGGCGCTTCTCACCCGCCAGGCCGGGCCGGGCGAAAGGGCGTAGAATGCGCGCGTGTCGCAGAAGGAACAACTGCCGTAGCAGCCCCGGCTTCGCAGGACCGATGCCGTGCGCGGGCCGCGGCCCCGGGCCAGAAAGGCCGGTAACGTGTCCCGGGCCGGAAAGGGCAGGCTGTCGAGGTCCGCGATCAGGGGGCGAGGCTGCCGGCCCGCGGCCGAGACTGCCGGGGCGGCCGGGGTCTCCGAAGCCGGGCCGGGCCTAGCCGGCACAAGTCCGGGCAGTCCCGTCCAGTCCCGCCTAGCGCTGAGGGCGGCCAGGAGATCGACGAAGGTGTCTTCAGCCTCCCCGATAGCTATGGCGTCGAACCCGACGAAGTCGCGGCAAACTTCGCGATGCAGAAACGTTGGCGGGTGGCCGCCGATCACGATGAACCCGGTGTAGCCGTCCCGGCGCAGTCTGGACACCAGGGCCATGGCCGGCCGCAAACGGCCTTGGGAGAGAATCGACACCCCGACGAGATCGACCCGGCGTCGCTTCACAACTTGCCGGAGAGAAGCCTCGCCGTGAAGCCAAATGTCCACAATCTCCGCGTTGTGGCCGGCGCGCCGGGCCACGGCGGCAAGGTAACCGAGGCCCAGGCTCTCCTGCCTGCGCTCCGGCCGAAGGCCACGGTACTCAGGATTGACCAAGACAATGTTCATGGTCGCGGCCCCCTGCCGGCAGTATAGCGATTGGCCTTGCCGGCTGACCGGAGACGCGTGGCGGCCCATCGCAAGGGAGAGGCCAGGCGCTCCAGGACCTGCCCGGCGCCAAAGAGCCAGCCGACGGCCGGGTCGGCGAAGGCGAAGCCGTAGTTCGCGTAGCTGCCCTTGAGGCGGCCCTCCGCCCGCAACCGCTCGGCCAACGGCGTGCCCGCGTAAACGTCGAGGCGGTTCCAGACCCGAGCCACCTTGTTCTTGAGGGGGCCCCAGGATCCTAGAGAAAGCCGGAGGAAATCGAGGTTGGCGCCAAACTCGGTCAGGGTCGTGTAGGGGTCGAACATGATCATGCCGATGGTCACGTCGAGGCCGAGGCTCTCGATCAGCCTCAAGGCTCTCAGACTGTCCTCCACGGTCACTTTCTTGTTGAAGAACCCGAGTTGCCGTTCAGTGACGGCCTCCACGCCCAGGAAGACTCGACTGAGCCCGGCCTCCCTGAGGTGACGAAAGAGATCGAGGTCCACGTCGGTGACCCGGCACTCCAGGGCGAAGCGGACATTGACCCTGCGTCGGAGCATCTCTCTGGCCAGGCTCTCGGCCGCGTCGCGCCCGCGCTCGCCCGGACCCATGAAGTTGTCGTCCCAGAAGAGGATCGTCTCCACGGCGTAGTCGTGGACCAGGCCCTCGATCTCGTCTACGACCCCGGTGGCGCTCCGCACGCGCCAGGCCGACCCCGGCGAGACGGCGTAGAAGGCTCGCGTGTCGCAGAAAGAGCAACTCCCGTAGCAGCCGCGGCTACGTAAAACGGAGGCTGTGGGAGGATGGCCCCGTCGGCGCTTAAGGTAGGCCGGCAGGGTGTCGCGGGCCGGAAAGGGCAAGGTGTCGAGATCGGCCACCAGCGGTCGCGCGACTACTCCTTCTCCGGCCGTAGCCAGCCCGGGCAAGTGAGTCACGTCGCCTCCCCGGCTCAAGACCCGCAAGAGCTCGGAGAAGGTTTCCTCACCCTCGCCCACGACCGCGGCGTCGAAGCCGGAGTAGTCCCGACGGAGTTCGGCATGAAGAAAGGTGGGAGGGTGACCTCCGACAACGACAAAGCCCGTGTACCCCGCCCGCCGGAGCAAGCCGATGAAACTCATGGCCGGTGCGATGAGTTCCTGGAAGGAGATCGAGACCCCGACTAGGTCGGGCCGGCGGCCGGCTATCTCCCGGGCCAGCCCGGCCGGAGACCAACCAGAAAGCCAAGCGTCGACGATGTCGACGTCGTGCCCGTCTCGCCGAGCGATGGCCGCCAGGTGGCCGATGGCCAGGTTCTCCTGACGGTGGGCCGGGAGAACAGCACGGCAGACGAGAGTGACCAGGGCAATACGCATGCGGCCATCTTTCGACGCTCTACTCCAAATAGTCCTTCAAAAATCTTCCTGTCGCAATCATGTCGCAAACCTGTCACAAACCTGTCGCGCAAACCCTGTTGAAAAAATCAAAACCCCGAGGTCTCATCCCCGGGGTCTTGATCTAAGCCTGAACCGCCGAAGTCGGCGGATTGAGTTCTGGCTCCTGGCACAGGATTCGAACCTGTAACCCACCGGTTAACAGCCGGTAGCTCTACCGTTGAGCTAGCCAGGAACAAAACAAAAAACGTAATTGGGACTTTAGCGATCGGCTCCAGTAGCCTTCACATTATACGATTTGCGTTCCAGCCCGGTCAACTTGCTCCGCGCTCCGCTCCGTCCGCTTTGGCAGCAGTTCACATAAGACACCTCCGCCGCTCCGGCAGCGTAGGCTGTGCCGATTGACCCAATCAATCGACCGGGGCGGGATGGCCGTGTGCGAAACAATGATGTCTCTCCTGGCGCGGAACCTGGGACGCAGGATCCTGGTTTTCACGGAGACGTATCCATTTTTCGTGATAGGGGTGATCGTCGTCGTCCGGCAGGGCGTCCTGGTGGTGAAGGTTGAGGAGGGCGTCCCGATTCAGTTGGTCGGACGGTCGTTCCGGATCACACTGACGAACCTGGTCGCATTCTGGATCGAGGACGACGAACACCCCATTCCAAGCCTCAATTCCATCAAGCCGACCTTGAGCCTAGACGGTGGCGCCCTTGACGAAGATGACGCTGACGGCGGCCCCAGCATCAGGATGAGCCTCAAGGATCTTGAGTGTCGAACGATCCTCTTCGTCCTTCTCCCGGAGATGCTCTTCATCCTGGGGCAGAGCTTCCGGCCGATCATGGTTGCTCGGCTGGCCCGCGTCCAGCAAGACTTCTGCCTACTCACCGGGGTCAACATCCGCTTCAGCAGCGCGCCGGAGTGGATCTTCCCCACTCCGCTCTATGTGCCCACTGATCAGATCGGCGTCTTCCTGCCCTTCAGGCGCGGCATCCTGTTCCCGCTCACTCTGTAGGGGAGCCGCGGTCTCCACGACCACAATCTTGCCGCGAGGAGGGAAGAGCCATGCTGAGGCGCTACAGGATAGTGGCCATCTCCATTCGGATTGTCTATAACATCTTCGGCGATCATGATCCAAACGGACGAATGTACGTTCCGCGCGCCCAGCGTTCTGAGGTGGAGGCCCTGGTCCACGACAATCCGCTCACACCCGTCGACCTTGTCCGGCCTCTCGTCTTGCGGGCCAACGTCGGTGACACCATCGAAATCGACCTCGAAAACGCTCTCGATTTTAATGTCTCTCTGAACGTGAAGGGTCTGGCCTACAAGGTTCGCCATTCCGACGGGGCTTACGCCGGCCGGAACCCAAACACGACCGTCCCTCCGGGCGGCCGGATCACCTACACTATTGAGGCTACGGAGAAGGGTGTTTTCCATTTCGCCGACCTCGGGAATCCGCTCCACAGCGAAGAAGGCAGCAACCCTCACGGGCTCTTCGGAGCCATTGTTGTCGAGGCGAGGGGTTCGACCTGGACCGACCCCCAGACGGGCCGGCGCCTGCGAGCCGGGACCGTGGCCGACATCCACAACCCGTTCTTGCCGGACTTCCGGGAGTTCGTGTCCATCTTTCACGATGAACCGGAGGTGAAGGACGCCCAGGGCCATGTCCCGACCAACCCCATGACCGGTTTCCCCGACATGACCCACGCCATCAACTACCGTTCAGAACCGATGCGCAATCGCCTGCGCCTGATCATGGAGGGAGTTGTCTGCCCGGGGTGCGTGGGCGAGGAGGTTCACCACGATTCGTGGCCCTTCGGCGATCCGGCCACCCCGGTTTTTCGGGCCTATAGGGGCGATCCCGTTCGCTTCCGGGTGGTCCACGGCGGGGTCAAGGAGACCCACATCTTCCACCTTCATGTCCACCAGTGGCTAAACAGCCCGGATGATCCGCTTTCGTCTCTCCGCGACTCTAAGGACCTCTCGCCTCAGTCGGCCTTTTCCTTCGATGTTCTCTACGGCGCCGGCAGCCTGCAGAGGTGCTACGGCGACTCGATTTTCCACTGCCATCTCTACCCACACTTTGACGAGGGCATGTGGGGCATCTTCCGAACTCACGACGTTTGCGAGGACGGAACCCGCGTCTACCCAAGCGGTCAACCGGTGACGCGTCTTGTGCCGCTCCCCGACCGTCCCCGGCCGCCCAAGCCGACCCGGTCCCATCCCGGGTTCCCTTTCTTCATTCCCGGAACCGACGGTTGCCGGGCGCCCCAACCCCCGCTCAACACTGATCGCGGCTTCCCGCCGACCCCGCTTGAGATGGCCGCTTTCGCCCCGGGGGCGGCTCCGGGGGCCGTGTTCACGAACCCATGCCCCCCGGGCGCGCCGGTCCGGCGCTTTGACGTGGTCGCCATCCAGAAGGACTTGGTCTACAACGAGGCCGGCTGGCATGACCCCGAGGGACGCCTCTTCGTTCTGGCCAAGGATGAAGAAGACGTCCTGTCCGGACGCAAGCCGGCCGAGCCGCTGTTCATCCGGGCCCGAGCCGGCGAGTGCGTGGAGATCCACTTGACCAATAAGCTGCCGGAGACCCTCGGACCGAACGCCTTCCAGATGGAGACCGAAACCCCGCTCTGCGGCTGCCACGTTCACTTTGTCAAGTTCGACCCCATTTCCGCCGACGGGGCCAACGTGGGTTGGAACTACCTTTCCGGGGCCTTCCAGGACCAGACCTTCGTCTACCGCTGGTTTGCCGACGCCGAGCTTCGGACGGTCTTCTTTCACGACCATCTCTTTGCCGGTCAGCACCAGCAGCACGGCCTTTACGGGGCTCTCATCGTGGCCCCGGAGGGGTCGCGCTTTCTCAGCCCGCGGACCGGCCGGCCGAAGCCCGCCGGATCCCAGGCCATGGTCACCAACCCGTTTCTCCCCGCGCACCGCATGCTCTGCCTGGCCGTGCAGGACTGGACGCCGCAGTTTGCGGCCTCGGGTGACCCACTGAACCCACCCCCCCACCCGAGCGTGATGGAAGACCAGGGTGTCATGGCCTTCAACTACAAGAACGCCCCGTTCCAGATCCGAGGCGGGGATCCGGCCTACGTCTTCAGCTCATTTGTTCACGGAGACCCGGAGACACCTATCTTCAAGGTCTACAACGGCGACCCGGTTCGCCTGCGCCTCATCGACGGAGCCTTTGAGGAGTCGCACGCGATCAACCTGCATCGCCAGACCTGGCCCTTCGAACGGAACGACCTCCTGACCGCCTTCATCCAGGCCCAGCACATCGGCATCTCGGAGGCCTTCACCCTGGAGTTCCGGGCGGAGTCGGGGGCCGGAAAGCACGACTTTGACGCCCTCTACTACTCCGGCGGCCTAGACGACCTCTGGCTCGGCTGTTGGGGTATCCTGCGCGTCTACGGTCGCCGGGCGCCCCATCTTCTGCCCCTCCCGGATCGGCGCCGGCCACCCAAGCGAACCAAACCCCTGCCTTCGCCGACGGGCTTCCCCCCGGCCATGGCCGCTTCCCCCGGCCGGCCGTGTCCCCGCGGGGTCCCGACCCGGCACTACGATGTTGTGGCCCTGAGCCACTCCATCGCCTACAACGCCCACGGCGACCACGACCCCTTCGGCATGATCCTTGTCCGGGCCGAGGATGTCGAGGCCGTCCGGTCGGGGGCCAAGAACCCCGAGCCGCTCATCATCCGGGCCAACTCCGGTGACTGCGTCGAACTGAGACTGACCAACGAACTCCCTCTCGATATCCCGGGTCTCGACGTTCCCGACCTGCCCGTTCCGGCGCCCTGGCCCTATTCAAACCGGGCCTCACTCCACGCCCAACTCGTGGCCTGCGATGGCCGAGGCTCGGACGGAGCCACGGTAGGCTTCAACCCCGACCAGACCGTCGGGCCGGGAGAGAGGATCACCTACCGCTGGTACGCGGGACCCTCCGGGGTGAACTGCAACCTCTGGGACTTCGGCGACCTAGTGAACCACAGGCGCCACGGGCTGTTCGGCGCCCTCATCGTGGAAGCCGGCGGGTCTTCCTACAGAAGTCCCCGAAGCGGAAGGCGGCGGTCACACGGCGCCCAGGTGGACGTTATCAACCCGTTCCTTCCGGACTTCCGGGAGATGGTCATGCTCATGCAGGACGGTGTCTACCTCCGCAACGCCGCCGGGGAGGAGATACCGGGCGCCTTCGTCCTGATCCCCATCCCCGAGGATGAGCTTGACCCCGAGGATCGGGGCATGCGGGCTTTCAACTACCGGAGCGAACCCTTCGAGAACCGGGCCGTCGCGCCCGTGCCCCAGAACATCTACAACGTTTTCAGCTCCACGGTCCACGGCGATCCGGCCACGCCGGTCTTCCTGGCCATCGTGGGGGACCCGGTCACGATGCAGGTCCTGATGCCGGCCGATCTCTCACGGGCGCACAGTTTCGTCCCGCACTCGTCGGCCTTCCGCGAGACGTCCACCGACCCGCTCTCCCACGTTCAGGGGGTCCAGAGCGGGACCACCATCGGCGAGGGACCACCCACGGTGATCCTGGGCGGCATCAGCCGGCTTCGCCGGCCGGGCGACTTTCTCTACCGAGGCGGCCTGATCCGGTGGGATGTGGAACTCGGAATGTGGGGCATCCTCCGCGTGCGCCCCAAGGGAAGCCCGCGGCCGCTGCCCTTACCGGATCGCTAGGCCGGCCCGGCGGGACGGAGACGCGCTGGCGCTGGCCTGGCCGGCTACTCCAGGTAATCCTTTAGCTTCTTGCTCCGGCTGGGGTGCCGGAGTTTGCGGAGGGCCTTGGCTTCGATCTGCCGGATGCGTTCGCGAGTGACGTCGAAGACCTTGCCCACTTCTTCGAGAGTGCGGGCCCGCCCGTCGTCAAGGCCGAAACGGAGGCGGAGAACTTTCTCCTCGCGGGGCGTGAGCGTCTCCAGAACCTCCTCGAGCTGCTCCTTGAGGAGCAGGAAGGAGGCGGCATCGGCCGGGGCCGGGGCGTCCTCGTCGGGGATGAAGTCGCCCAGGTGGCTATCTTCCTCTTCACCGATGGGCGTCTCCAACGAGACCGGCTCCTGGGCGATCTTCATGATCTCCCGGACGCGCTCCTCGGACATGTCCATCTCGTTGGCAATCTCTTCGGCCATCGGCTCGCGCCCGAGCTCCTGGAGGAGCTGCCGCGAAACGCGGATGAGTTTGTTGATGGTTTCGACCATGTGGACCGGGATGCGGATGGTCCGGGCCTGATCGGCGATGGCCCGGGTGATGGCCTGCCGGATCCACCAGGTGGCGTAGGTCGAGAACTTGTAGCCCTTGCGGTAGTCGAACTTCTCGACGGCCTTGATCAGGCCGAGGTTGCCCTCCTGGATGAGATCAAGGAAGAGCATGCCCCGCCCCACATATCGCTTGGCGATGGAAACCACGAGACGGAGATTGGCCTCGGCCAGGCGCGCCTTGGCATCCGCTTCCCCGGCTTCGACCCGCTTGGCCAGGTCGACTTCCTGCTCGGGGGTGAGGAGTGGAACACGGCCGATTTCCTTTAGGTACAGGCGAACGGGATCGTCCATTGCGACGCCTTCCGGGACGGACAGGTCTTCTTCGGCCACGGTGTCAGCCGCGACGACCGCCTTCACTGAGGCGGCCTTGGCCTGGCCGTCGTCGGCGGCTTCGGAGACGTCGCTGACGACCTCGATGCCTTTCTCCGTGAGGGTCTCGTAGATGTCGTCGATTTGGTCGGGAGTGAGGTCCTCGGCTTCGAGGGTGTCCATGATCTCCTCGTAAGTCAGAACCCCTTGCTTCTTGCCTCGACGAATGAGCTCGTCCAGACCCTCGATCTTGAGTTCTTTCTCCTCGTGCGTCTCGGCCATTGGCCCCTTGCCTTTCATCTCGCTCTATACATGGTTTCAAGAATCAATCCCCGGGCACTTTCCAGTGCCCGGTGCCACCATCGGTATGCCGTTCCAGGTCTATCAGTTCCCGTATTAGCCCAGCGTATTCTCGTTCGACCTGGGTCCCTCGGCGTTCGAGGTCCTCAATTCGACGATGCAGTTGTTCAATCCTACTATTCAACCTGTGTTCTTTTAACACGCCAAGGCAGTCCGCGATGGCCTGCTCCGGCTGGTCCGAAAGGGTCTGGAGCTCGAAGAAAACTCGGGCGACAACCCTGGAGGCGTCGCCCTCGGTTTCGTCCAGGTGGTCGACCAGGCGCGCCGCGTCGATAGCGCCATCCCGCGCCAACAGCAAGACGGCCCGGGCAATGCGCCCGTGGG
>Ga0315268_10004167_pt1 | contig 15759 bp, 12 predicted proteins | sample C1_top_MG_FD_204535 | JGI IMG/M metagenome (GOLD analysis project Ga0315268, IMG submission 204535) | Sediment microbial communities from Yellowstone Lake, YNP, Wyoming, USA - C1_top | ecosystem: Environmental > Aquatic > Freshwater > Lake > Sediment | place: USA: Wyoming | collected 2017-08-01
AAAGCGGTTCTGCTGGGACGCTCACCAATAACTGCAGCTTTCAAAGGAAGCTACTTCAAGCAATTGGCTGAAGAAGGCAAGCTGCCGAAAGCTTTTGCAGACAAATTCGGAGCCACCCCAGACAAGTTCTTCATCGCAGCTCCAGAACTCAAAACGAAATATGGTGCACGGTTTAAAGAGATACCATGGGAAGCTGTTGCAGTCTACACGTACCTCACTGACAGGATCGGAGTTGGGCTAAGGCAGCTCATGGCCGGCAACAGAAAATGGAAACTGAACCTTATCAGCAGAAACGACCTGATGAGTCTCTCTGAGAGAGCTGCTAGAGTCACAGGCATACCGATGCCTGACGAAGCAGAAAAAGATGCGATCGAAAGAATTCTCGATTAGCATCACCCTCTTTTTCTAATCTTTACAGTAATGTTTAAATTTGACTAGGCATCAAGCAGATAAAAAATTGGAGGAATTTCTGATGGCAGGAACACAGACAGCATTAACCGTCGCATTGGAACAGTTGAAAATAGCTTCTCAAGAACTGAAACTTGATTCAGGACTGCACGACATGTTAGCTCATCCTAAGAGGTCGCTTATCGTTTCCATCACAGTGAAAATGGATGATGGCAAAATCCGTGTTTTCAGTGGCTGCCGCGTACAGCATTGGGATGCGAGAGGTCCTTTCAAGGGCGGCATAAGATATCATCCAAATGTCACACTCGACGAAGTCACGGCTCTGGCAATGTGGATGACATGGAAATGTGCAGTCGTAGATATTCCGTACGGTGGAGCGAAAGGAGGAGTCTGCTGCAACCCCAAGGAAATGTCCAAAGGGGAACTGGAAAGAATGACCAGGCGGTTCACAAGCTTGCTTTTCGATTTCATAGGACCCTATCGCGACGTGCCCGCACCCGACGTTTACACTGACGCACAAACCATGGCTTGGATAATGGACACTTACAGCCAGATCACGGGATACAGTGTTCCAGGATGCGTCACCGGAAAACCCATCAGCATAGGTGGTTCAGAAGGAAGAGCTGAAGCAACTTCACTGGGTGTCGTCGTCTGTGCAAGGGAAGCAGCTAAGCACCTGGGCATCAAACTCAAAGGAGCAACAGTCGCTGTTCAAGGCTATGGTAATGTGGGTTGGAACGCCGCAAAGATAGCATACGACTTGGGCTCAAAGATTGTGGCAGTAAGTGATTCGATGGGAGGAATCTACGCCCCCAATGGTTTAAATCCATACGCTGTCTATGAGCACAAGACCAAAACAGGCTCGGTCATAAACTATAAGGAAAGCAAAAGCATTTCGAACGAGGAGATACTTGAAACGAAATGTGACATACTCATACCAGCAGCGCTAGAGAACCAGATAACTAAGGCGAATGCAGATAAGATTAAGGCAAAAATTGTGGCTGAGGGTGCAAACGGACCGACAACGCCTGATGCTGACAAGGCACTCCACGAAAAGGAAATCGTCCTGATCCCCGACATTCTAGCCAACTCAGGAGGAGTAGCCACAAGCTACTATGAATGGGTTCAAAACCTGACGCGTGAACACTGGGCACTAGAGGACGTAAACCGAAAACTCGAAAGCAAAATGGTCAAAGCTTTCAACGACGTGTACAAAATCTCACAAAAGGAAGAAAGCGACATGCGGACAGCCGCACTGATACTCGGCGTTGGAAGAGTAGCTGAAGCTATTAAGACGCTCGGCCTCTGGCCGTAGAAAGCGAAACCATGTTCCATTCCACTTTTTTGCTTATCCGACAAAATTTCAAATGGACTCTTAAATTACGTTGTTCTTAATCTAAGTTTTTAAACTGCATTTCTTATATCATCTCAACAGAGTAGTTTCAAAGGTGAGGGCTAAGAAGGAGAAAGAAAATGGCAAAAACGGTTTCGGCGAGAATTGGAAACTTGGATTTTGGTTTTGAAAATTCGCTTGTTAGAATAATAGCGAGCAGAAATTGCCCTGAAATCAAACTTGCGGGCTTGGACGTTGGTCCATTTGATGAAGGAAGTGAATATGAGGTATATCGCTGGGTAGCCTTGGAACTTGAAAAATCCGGAGTTGCCCGTTTTCGCGAGGAAGAACCATTAGACGCCGCCAAGCTTAATAAAATACAATGGACGGAACGCGTGCAAACTCCTGGACAGATATCCAAGCTTCCAGAAGACTTCTATCCAAAACTTCGAAGATGCCTGGCAGAACTGAAGCAAGAAATTGCGAAAAACCCCGAAAAAATGCGTGAACATGAAAGGGTCAAGCATCTAACGCAAGACATTGTTAACTCGAGGTTAAAGAAAATCGTTGCGATCGCCTCTGCCCCCGCCCAAACAGAAAACACCCTCAGAAATCTTACTGGTGAAGAAAAGTCTCTTTACCAACAACTTTACAGGTTTATCAATCAGTGGAAGACACAGATATTGGAATACGAGGGGGAGCATGAATGACTGAAGAACTGGAAGTTATAGATCCGCAAGAACGCTTCCAAGACTTTTTAAAGTCTGAAAGATATCGCCAGAGAATCTCACAGATGACAGTGGCCGGCAAGACATCGCTCACAGTTGATTTTGATGACCTTCTGGCTTTTGATCAGAAGCTGGCCGAGGAGCTTCTGGAAAGACCTGATGAGTATCTAAAACACGCCAACAACGCCGCTTACGCACAACTGCAGATAGAAGACCCCGAATACGCTGAAAAAACAACAGCGGTAGATGTCAGAATTGTAAGACTCCCTGAAGCTGCACCTCTGCGCAAGCTCGGTTCACAACAGATCGGCAAGCTCGTCATGGTTGAAGGAATCGTGGTCCGTTCATCACCCGTTCGCCCCATGGTGATGCAAGCCGCATTCAAATGCAAGAGATGCGGAACAATAAACCCAGTGAACCAAACAGGCACCTTTATGAAAGCACCTTTCGCGTGCAGCAGCCCGGACTGCAGATCAAAGGGTCCATTCGAATTCGTTCAAGAAGAATCCACTTTCATAGACTCTCAAGACCTGCGAGCTCAAGAAAGACCCGAGGACCTGCCTCCGGGACAGCTGCCCAGAACATTAAACATTAAACTCGTGGGAGGCGAAATTGTCGACGTCGCAAGACCCGGCGATGACGTCTCAGCAGTTGGAGAAGTTCGCGCTATCGCCCCGACGCTTCCAGGAGTCGGGAAGCTGCGCGCTTTTATTTTACACTTAGATGCAAATTCAATCGAAGTGCTGGGTAAGGAACCGGATACGGCACTTCCATCACCGGAAGAGGAGGAGAAAATCCTTGAGCTCGCCAAGGATCCTTGGGTGCACCGCAAAATCATAAGTTCAATTGCACCCTCAATCTATGGATACGATCACGTAAAAGAGGCAATAATGTACCTTCTTTTCGGCGGCGTACTCAAAACCCTTTCGGACATCACAATAAGAGGCGAAATGAACGCTCTGTTAGTAGGAGACCCTGGAACAGCAAAATCTCAGCTCTTGCAGTACGTAGCGAGAATAGCACCTCGCGGGCTATATACTTCTGGACGAGGGACAACCGCCGCTGGCCTGACAGCTGCCGTCATACGGGAGAAGGGCGGAGGGATGAGCCTTGAGGCTGGAGCTCTAGTGTTAGCTGACAAGGGAATCGCATGTATTGACGAAATGGACAAAATGCGTCCAGAAGACAGAGTTGCAATTCATGAAGCCATGGAACAACATACAGTCTCGGTTGCAAAAGGGGGTATCGTTGCCACACTTAATGCTAGAACGGCTATACTGGCAGCGGCAAACCCGGCGCTGGGAAGATATGAACCGCATCGCACGGTAGCGGAAAACATCTCTCTTCCTGTTACGATACTTTCGAGATTTGATTTGATCTTCGTTCTAAGAGATGTGCCAAACAAGGAATCTGACAGCAAGATGTCAGCCCACATTCTTGAACTCCACAGAAAAGGCTCAAGTCCTGTGGAGCCGCCAATAGCGCCAGAACTTCTGCGGAAATATGTCAGCTACGCTAAAGGAATCAGACCTATTCTGACACAGGAAGCGCTGAAGCGCCTTAACGACTTCTACTTAGCAATGCGTTCAGCCAGCGAAGCAGAAGGCTCACCTGTGGCAATCACTGCACGCCAACTGGAATCCCTCGTACGCATAGCTGAAGCAAGAACTCGTGCGGCTCTCAGAAAAGAAGTCCTTGCAGAAGATGCAGAAGCAGCAATCGCCATCATGAAAAGATCTCTTGAAGAGGTCGGCATAGACCTATCCTCATACAAGATAGACATAGACATCATAATGACTGGAAAATCCAAAAGCATGCGAGACCGCTTGCAGATAATGTTGTCAACATTGATGGAGATGGAGAAGGAGACAGGACTAGTCGAGAAGGCGGCGCTACTTGATGAACTTGAAGCAAAATACAAGATTCTAAGGGCAGAGGCAGAACGCCTGATCAACCAACTGCTACGTGAAGGAACAATCTATGAACCCAGGGAGGGCTACTTGAAAAAGACATGAGAGGCACGTTGGATTGCGGAATCACTCTTACACATCAGCAAAAGAGCTTTCGGAGAGGCATTGAAAGACGAAGTGCCTAAATCCTGAATAGTGATGATTCAATGAAAACAGCAATGGTAGTTGTTGGCACACGTCCTGAGATAATTAAAATGGCACCAATAATCAGAGCCTTGAAGAAAAGTGAGATCCCATCGATCTTCGTGCATTGCGGTCAGCATTATGATTACAACATGTCGCAACAGTTTATTGATGACCTTGAATTGCCTAAACCCGACTATGGATACACCCTCAAAGCATATTCCCAAGGAGTCCAGACAGGACGAATAATAATATATATGGAACAACTGCTGAAGAAGACAAAGCCATCGCTTGTATTGGTTGAAGGAGACACAAACGGGGTACTGGCAACGTCTCTTGCAGCAGTCAAGCTCGGCTTGCCTGTAGGGCACGTTGAAGCCGGGCTGAGAAGTTTTGACCTGCGAATGCCCGAAGAACACAACAGACGCTTAGTAGATCACGTCTCGACTTACCTTTTCGCACCCACCGAAACAGCTGAAAACAATCTGAAAAAAGAGAACGTCTGGGGCAAAATCTTTCCAACCGGGAATACGGTCATAGACGCGGTAATTCAGCACTTGCCGATAGCTGAGAAAAAATCGAGAATAATGGAAAAAGTTGACTTTCGGAAATTTGCTCTGGCAACCGCTCACAGGGCGGAAAACGTAGACGATTTTAGGGTATTGAAGAATATCATGGCAGCATTTGCGGAGGCGCCTATACCCGTTGTCTATCCGATGCATCCTCGTACAAGAAAGAGACTGCGACAGAACAAGATCTGCGATGAATATGAAAAATCAAGTAACATACAGATTCTGCCGCCCCTCGGGTATCTGGATTTCTTAGTCTTGATGAAACATTGTCAAATGTTGATAACTGATTCAGGAGGAATACAAGAGGAGGCGACGGCACCTAACATTAGGAAACCTGTCTTGGTTATTCGTCTTTCCACTGAGAGACCTGAGGCCGTCAAGGCCGGTTTCGCTGAGGTTGTAGGCGTGGAAAAGAGCGGCATATTGAAGGCCATGGAAGCGACATTGAACCATCCAAGAAAAATGCCTGCAACCTCTCCTTACGGGGACGGCGATGCTGCCGAAAGAATTACAGGAATAATCAAGAACGAGTTTGCTTTTCAAGACTCCTAGGAAATGTAGGTTACCTTCTTGTCTTCCTCTTTGCGCGTTTCCTCAGCTTCCAAGGCTCTTTTTTCTTCTATCTTTTGTAAACGCGTAACCATTTTATCTGCTTTTGCAATTTCTTCATCCAGACCGGCTAGATTTGCGTTGAAGTCCAGCAGTGATTGCAGTACTTCTAAGACGCTTCTGGCAGATTTCGGGTCAGGCAAATACCCTCTGGTTTCACCCAAGAGACATAGGGCATCGATTCTTTTGAAATGGGACAAGCCCAGGATTAGGCCTGCTGTACCTACGATCGGACTTCCCGTTGGACTGATTTCTGCTCCCGTTTTCAAGGTCTTGTTCAACAAGTCTCTATTTGTGGCTGCGGCAATGACTTTCGGCTTTTCCTTGGCTTCCATTCGGTAGCCGCCTATCGTTATGATCATCTTCACATCGTGCTGCTTAGCGAACTTCAGTATGTAGTCGGAGATTTCGTATTGTCCTTCAATTGTCTGTGCCTGGCTGTCGCCTGTGAACAGTATGAGGTCGCTCTTCCCGTTTCTATTCTTCCAGAAATAGAATGTTCCACGCAGAAGCCTAACGTTTCCTTTCTTGCTTACAAGCACAAAGTACGGGAAGTGTGGAGAATATATGTAGGCGAACTTCTGGGCCTTCAACTGTCGGACCAGATGGCGTATGGCGATCTTGCCAACGAGACCTAACCCTGGCAGACCCTCAATTAAAACAGGGTTACTCAGCTCGACTTTCTCAAGTTCTTTGATCATCGTCTCTTTCACTCTGTCGAACTCCCCATCTTTAGAGCCATTCGATACTTCAAGTATTTGTCATCAGGCGAAAATTTCGGCGGGTGAGGTACTCGGACTTTGCCGGCGCAGTACGGACATGCATCCGTCTTCAACGTGTAGCTTCCACATTTTTCACACTTCCTCAGAAGCCAGACCATCACTTTTCCCTTCTAAAAGTGCCCAGTCCCCCGGCTTTAGTTACATCTGAAACGACGTTTTGGGCGACCTTCTGAAAAGTGTCCTCAGCGCGCTTGTAATCTTCTGCCAAGACCTCAACGCCGTATTTCGGAGCCGCAATAACATAAAAGCGAAGCTTCGTGCTGCCGGACTTTTCAGCTTTCTTCGCACTTGCGAAAGCTTCTTTGATTATTTTCACCCCATTGGGCTTCATACAGCGAAGCTCAATCGTACCCTTTACCTTAACCATTGGAACGTGTATTCTTTCTAGACCGACTTCAACGATCACCTTAGCGATGTCTTCGGGCACACCCATCTTTGTGAGAAATTCTGCGCCTTCTCTGACAGCCTTTTCGAAGCCCTCATACAATCCGTACTCGTTTTCCATAGGCGTTCCCGCCTTTTCATAAATCTCCTCCACCGGCAACCGCGTTTTCTCAGCAACGCTTCGAATCAGAGCCTCAGCCTTTCTCTCCTTTTTCCAAGACATTATTTTTTCAATCTTTTCTCTTTTCGTGACTCGCCTCAGGGACAAGTCTATATGCCCTTTTTCAGAGTCAACACGCAAAACTTTCAAAACGACCTTTTGTCCTTCGCGAACAAAATCGCGGATGTTGCGAATCCAAGAAGAAGAGATTTCAGAAACATGCAGTAGCCCTTTCTTATCGTACTCGTCAAGTTTCACGTAGGCACCATAGTCTGTGACATTCTCCACGGTGGCAATCACCAAATCCCCTGGTTCGGGCCATTCATTCTTACTAAGTGCCATCGCAAGCTTCATCCCTATTCAAAAACCGCAACAATTTCGCCCTTAATTCTTGCTTTCCCACCCGAAGGCTCTGCAAGTTCGTTTCCACAGACATTACAATTAACCCTGTTCACGGCGTTGCCGAAAACTATCTGTTCATTGCCGCACTTCGAGCATTTCACCCGAACGAAACTGCTCCTCGGTCTCGGAATAAGCCTTTCCCATTCTGTCATCACATTTCACCAACTCTTACGCAATCGTTAATTTTCTTAATCGTATACCATCCTTATGTCTCATGTACCCGCAAACCTTGCACTTCAACTTCAACGTTTGCTTCTTGGTCGTCTTGGCGAACTCTCTTTGAAGCGGATACTTCTGCCCACCGTAACCTCTCTTTTTTCGCGCGTGTTGACGCGCACCTTTAGCCAAGGCTCTCGGCTTGCCAACCTTGTAGAGACTAACCGTGTGAGCCTGATGCTGTTTACATTTCTGGCAATAGGTTTTGACTTCTTTGGGAACATTCACTCCAGCCACGACCAGCTTTGCATAAAGAATCCACACATGTTCTTATACTTTTTCGCCATCAACACTTGACCCACAGGCACATACGAACATTCCACATTCAAAGATGATCTTGAGAACTGTTAGCCATAAATATCACGTGTAGATCTGTGTTACATTTAACGTCAGGCTTGAAAGAACACGGAAAAGTGCTTATGCAGGATATTATGCAGACAATTGAGAAAGAAAAGAATGTTCTAGCGTTGGCAGTCAAGAGAAACACCAGTTTGATCATTAACATCATAATCAAACTGTCTATAATTCTATCATTTGTCGTACCGTTCTGGATACTCTATTCGCTCGCGCCAGTCTATTTCGAAAGAACATGGATAGGCAGAACATTCTACCTCTTCTTCTTATGGCTGATCTTCTTGGAAATAATATTGGACTGGGAGAAGCTGCAGAAGAGTAAACTGAAGAGCTTAAGATCGATGAGGACCGCAGCTTTCATCATAACTCTCGCGCTCCCCTTGCTTTACGTGATCGCCGAAAACTATTGGGGATTGAACGCGATGATCAGTAATTCAGCCATCCTGAGTAACATCGAGGAGCATTATGCAACTTTGCTGCCCATCGGGATCGAATATCTGGTTTTCGCTGCACTTTTCGGGCTGATAATCCTCTCGGCACATGGACTTGGAGGTTTGATGGATTTTTCAACCTCCATTCTCTTTCTCGGAGTCATCGGAGTCATGTACACAATTGACAATTTGTTTCCATACGGCAGGTTCACACCATTTCAGGTCTTCGTACCTGCAACAACCACATTGGCAGCATCAATGCTCCGCTTCATGGGATATTCTGCTACCGTCGGTTTCAGCACAAGCGCCTACTACGGTTCCATACCGGTTTTAAGCGTTTCTAATTCGACAGGTTCAGCGGCATTTGGAATAGCCTGGGCATGTTCAGGCGTCGAAAGCCTTCTGATTTACACCGTTGTGATATTGTTGTTTCTGAAAAAAAGTGACATTCCTTTGTGGCACAGAATAATCTATTTTGCAATTGGAGCACTGGTAACATACTTTTTAAACATAGTAAGGATAGCTACTATTTTTGTAATAGCAGTAAACCACGGCGACTGGCAACTTTTCCACGACTATTACGGTCTTCTGTACTCTGTCGTCTGGATAACGTGTTATCCATTAATCATAGTCGGAAGTCAAGCGCTTTGGGGAAGAGTGAAAAGCTGGAGAACAGGTAGGTCTTCTTTAATTAGCCAACAGCGACGCTTTCAGCAAAACCCTGTTTGATGAGTATCTTCGCATTTTCAACAGGTAGTGATGCAAGATCTTCAACCTTGAAAGGCCCGTAAGTCTTCATGTCTCCACCAATTATTGCAGGAACATCTTTGAGAAAACGCAAAGCAACCCTCTTGTGCTTCTGCTCGACATTGACTTTAGGCACATGCCCGTGAAGAATGTCTGTCGCAAGACCTGAAAGAGCTTCAGCACACGGTGACATCCTCTTGTAGACTTCTTCCTCCTCAACTGTCAACACGTCATGAGGGATTTGCTCTCCATGAGCTACAGTGTTGATTATTTTCCGGTACCTTGCTTGAATTAGTTCTCGAACCATACGTTTTACGTTCTGGACTTCCTTTCTGAGAAGGTTTGCCTTCACAGTTCTCTTATCCAGCATTCTGCTTTCTTCTCTCAGTCTTCTCATATAATCAGCGATTGCAGAGTAGAAGTTCGGAGGAAGTTCTCTCAGCTCAGCGTTTTCAAGCTCGCGCTTCCAGACTTCGCACAGTTCACTATACATTTCAATCCTCTATCTCTGCTCTTTTCCTACACAAGAGCAGTAAGGCCACTGCTGTTGGTAACTCTATCCTTTGTTTTTTGTAAGGACCATACGTTTTGTCACCCAGTCTAAACTGGGGAGCGTTTGAAACAAGAACTGTGACAGTACCTTCTTTAAAGGCTACCGCACTCTTGAAAGGATCAAAGTCATCTATTGTCGAGACTGGAAATTCCATCTTCTTTAGACCAGTTTTCCCATGCAGTGTTCCGGCCAGCCGGATCAACCGGTGGATGTCTGTTGTGACAACAGTGTCAACGTTCGCAGACTGAGATTTTGCCGAATATTCCACTATTTTTCTCCAAGTTTCAGGACCCATGCCTTTGACGGTATATGGATTTGACGTATTCCAGCTCTGAACAATTGCGTTTTTGTTCTTTGTCAGAGCCTCGACAACATTTCTCTTCAATCCTATGTTTTTAAAATCTTCTGGTCGAGCCTCGAGAATGAAACTGAAACCCTTGACGACTCGCCCACGCCAACCAGAATGCTTCAGATCGGAACTGCCCAATCCCTTACTATTCAGCTCATAAAAAGCAGCGTCAAAGCCTAAACCGAGGACGTAATCTACGATTTCTTTGCGAGCGACAGCGTCAAGACTTTTGACTGCTTCATCTTCGACGTGAACGTGGTACCCTCGGTGTCCGGAGAAGAAGACATGCATCTCTCTCTCGGAAAAACCGAAGTCTCCCATTAGCACGTCGAGGAGTTTTACGGTTTCTGACTTTGCAGATGCCAGACAGACTTCACAGGGCCACGTACTGTCAGTGAATTTTTCCGAGCCACAGACGGGGCAATTTTGAGGCACGATTCCTCTTCCTACAAACCCGCATTTACCGCACGTCCATTCATCGTGAATCTTGTCACAAAGCGTTGGAATGTGATCTGCATCTATGTCAAAGACCAAGTCTGCGCCTAGCCAACCCTTTTTCTCCATTTCAGCCTCTGGTTCCTCATAATAGGCGCAAGAAAAATAGGCATCTCGCGGAACACAATCGCGCAGAAAAGACGTCAATTCGTTCCTGTTTCTAAAACTTTTATGACGAAGCATCCAACCCTCAAATGAGGCAAAGCCATATTCCCTTGCTTCAGGGATTCGAACACTTTCGCCTAAAGTGAGATCTCGAGCGTAGTATTCACGGAACATGCTTTGCACAAAAGCCATTGACTTCAAGCGCGATCACTTGTAAATCCGATCGAAATGTAAAAAAGATTTCGCTCTGGTGTGAAGAAACGAAAACAATGGCAAGAACAATCGATTCTACCTTTGCCGAACCGTCATAATGGACTCTCGAACCGCCAACGCCTGTCCAATATCATAATTCACTTATAATTCACGGTAAGTGAACCCATTATGATGCCAAATGCCATGAAATACGTTTTCAAGCATAGAAGCACCGTACAACCTATCATTGTGCTGAGCCGTTTCCTATTTTCCTTGAAAAGCTCTCTAAAGGTTAGTAGAGAATGTCGGGTCAATGGCCACATTACGCGCTGCCCCGTACGTCGCGTATAATCAGGCATGGAACTGCCGTAATGCAAAGTCTTGAATAGTATCTCTCTTATCGTTTCAGGTTCATAGTGATAGAGTCTGGATTCACAGCAGGTCTCTCTGATGCCCGCCCTCCTCATTCTTTGATGGAGGTCGTGGTCCTCACCCCAAAAAAGGCCGGAGTTAAGCATACCCGCCCGGACCAGTTGTTCTCTGATGAAAAAGCGTGGTTCACCAGCCGAGATGTTTCCGTTTTCACCGTTTTTTTGTCCCGCCTTTCCATAAAAGTTCTTCCAACTAGCGGAGCATGAAGCCCAGAAGCTTTTCCCCACAAAGGCTTCAGGAACCCTCACCATTCCTACCTTTTGACGTTCGCATTTTTCAACACATTCCCAAACAACAGAGGTAGATAAAACTTGGTCTGAGTCGAGGAACAGAACGTACATGCTAGTCGAATTAGCTATCCCTATGTTTCTGGCCAACGCTGGAGTTGATCTTTGCCGCATGACCCTAGTCCCGAACTCTGTCGCTATTGCTACGGTTGCGTCATCGCTAAAGTTGTCGACAATTATGATTTCAATAGAGGAGTAACTCTGATTACGCACGCTGGTGAGGCAAGCCGTTAGTGTTGCATCCGAATTGTAAGTAGGGATTATTATCGTCACTTTGGGCTTTTCCATCATGTTATCCTCATGTGTTCGAAGTGCTAGGTAACGGGAGTGGAGGTAATGGTGACATTATCGAGGTAAGCAACGTTCTTGATGCCGTCAGTGTCGTAATTCACGAATTCTAGAATAAGATCAGTTGGCAAGGGTGAATCGTAAGCTTTGTGCCACATCATGCTCAGATCAAAACTGGATCCATTCAATGTGGTGGTGTAGGCATAGTCTTGAAAGACTCCGTCCTTTGGGGTTTCAACGACAATTGACTGATTGTGATAAATGTTGGAGATTATTGCTGCGAAGGTGTCCTTACCGTGGAAACCTTCGCTTGCGTTGACGTGAAATGAAAGTGTGACATCTGAATTGTTGTCGACGAAAATCTCTCTTTCAATGTAGCTTGCGCATTTTGTCTCGGCTAAAGTGTACGAAGCTTGTGACGTCATTTTCAGGCATTGTCCTGAACCTAGACCTTGTTCAGAACTGTTCGTTATTGCCACGTTTGTTACGCCGTTGCCGTAGAAGTGAGCCCGCCATCCATCTTCATCCCATTGTTTATGTTCGAAATCGTCAAAGAACACTGTGTGCGGACTAGTGTAGTTGAACTGGAATAGGTAAGCGTCACCCAAGTTTTTCACCAGCTTGAAGTTTGGGTTGCCGAGAAAAAGCATAGGATCCCATTTTTGCCTTTCAAACCACCAGTAGGCAGCGTCGGACCCTATGAAAACATGAGAAATGGACAAATCAAGCATCAGAGCGTAGGCAGTTTCGTTCAAGATGTTTCTGCATGTCATGTTCACTAGGTTTTGGTAGGAACGGGTGAAGGCGCTTCCTGTGTATGGGTAGACTATTTTGTTGTGTGATATTGCAGGGATGAACAAGCCAGATTCATACGGACTGACTAGAACTATGGCGTCAGATGAGACGTTTCCACTCATCCAAAGCATTAAGCTATAGTCGTCAGAGGAGGTGACGGCAAAGAATCTGTACGACCCCGCAAGAGCTGCAGGATCCACGAAAAACCTGTAATATACGAAGGGAGCGTTCACTGACGCTAAGACTATTATCGCCAACAAGATATTTGCATGAAGCGTTCTTGAGGCAGATTTGAAAATGCGTCCAAAGTTGAGGCTCTTGCACATCTTAACCAGTCGCTCGTAAAAAGCAAGCAGAAGAATGCACAATGAGACCGCGATGATTATGCCCTGATGCCCCCAAGATATGACCTGAAAATCGCTTGGGAGGAAGAATGAGATGAACGATAACGCGCTAGAAGAGGCGAAGATGCTTAGAGCAAAGGCAACAACTGGCTTGATGTCCTTGGTATCTCTGGTTACCCAGAACAGAACGGGGAGACTGAATAGGAAGATGAGCGTCAACACACGCATCAAAAAGAACGGCGATAGATTCTCAAAGGCCCACTGCAACGCCTGAGTCAATGTGAATGACAGACTAGTCGTTTGGTATCCCGCAAAATCGGCTGGGAGACCAACGTTGTGTCCCGGGTATTGGAAAAAAGCAAAGAACCTATAGAAGACGGTACCTAAAGGAAGCAGGCTGAAAGAGAACAAACCAACCAGTTCAAGAAGCTTGCGACGAACGAAATCGCGTTTTTTAGCAAACCAATAGACGAGAGCAAAGACGGCAACAAAGACGAGAGCTTCATAGAATGAAACCATGATAGCGCCGCTAAAACCGAAAAGCAGGCCAACGGCAGCAAGTTCAGCAACAGTGTTTTTCGCCTCGCTGTGAACCAGAGGGAAGAACAACCCTAGATCAACGAGGAATAGAGGAAAACCTACAAGGAATGGGTTGGTTCCCCAAGAAACAAAAAGTGGCCAAGCGGAGACAAAAGTGAAAACGAAACTTAGAGCCAACGGGTACATTCGGTTAGAACTCAGCTTCTTGCCGAGGAAATAGGCACCAAACACAGAAAGCGACTTGAAGAGAATTGTAATGTAGAATACGGCCTTTGGAACCGTGAAGTTCAGTATATAATATGCAAAAGCAAAAATCACGTGCGCTGCTTGTGGGTATATTATTCCTTCAGGAAGATAAGGTTGCAAAGTCATGGGCACGAAACCATTTTCCAGAATGACTTGAACTTTAAGAGAATGTATGGATTCGTCAAACACCCCGCCAAGAACAAAGTTGGACAGGGCAGAAAGCTGCAGAAGAAGAAGAATAAAGAACATCAGAACGACAAGTGCATAGTCCAGAAGTGGCCTCTTGTTTTCTGTCAGAAGCGATTTAATCGCACTTGGTTTCTTGAGTTCCCTCAAAGCTTTAGAATGAACGTAAATGGAGAAGAAAAGGCAGAACACCGTAAACCCCGCGACAACATACAGGGTAAAAAGCGGAATCGGAAACATGGAAAGCACGTATAAAGCAAATCCTCCGACAAAAACGTCGAGAATGCATATTTGGATCAAATCTAGATTTGAAAATAACGGGAGACGGCGAAGAAAAGCAAACCGAAAGGGTTCACCGTCCACTACAAGAAGAAATACAAAGAAGAGCAGTTCCGGAACCAACAGGAGCATCTAATATTCACGTGATTTTTAAAGTAAACAGATGTTCTTAAAAGGTTAGCGATTTCAGTCTAGAATGCCACAAAAAAAGGCGAACGGTTTGAAGAATTCTGAATCCACGAAAAACGTTGATGTCACAAGTCGGTCGGCACGATTTTTAGCTTACCAGAAACTATAAAGGATAACAAACAAACAGTTCGAGAATGAGAAAGATGAGGTTCGCAGTCTTCGCTGAATATTTGCCGCCTAAACTGGGAAGTGACAGAAGGATATTTGAGATTATGAAACGATTGGCGGGTAAGCATGAAGTGCATTTCATTGTTTTTCCTCCGTTTCGAGAATTGCGTGAAAAATCGCCCCAAAACGACCGTGGTTTTCATAGTCGGTCGCTGGAGCGGAGCATGGCAAAACATGAAGGCATCAAGGGACATTTCGTGACAATTTCGCCAAGGGTTGCTCTACTTTGGCAACATTCATTGATAGCAGCATACTGTCTTACCGCTGTCGCGGTTTTTATCAAGTCAATAAGAATCGTGAAGAAGGTAAATCCTGAGGTAATCGTGCTAAATTATCCTAGCCCTTACACTGGTCTATTGGGGTTTTTAGCGGGAAGGCTCTGGAGGAAGCCTGTTGTAGTAGATTTCAACGATTTGATTGCTCAATACACGGGCGCTATTCTTAGCTTGAAAAAAGAGAGTCTCACGGCTAGACTGCTCATTCTGGTTCAAAACTACATCGTTAGAAACTCGGCAAAAACAGTCGCGCCAACATTTTTTATCAAAGATTATACAACCTCATTCGGTGTGTCGGAAAGCAAAATTGAAGTTATGCCAAATGGCGTTGATACCAGGATTTTCGATCCCGGCAAGTTTAATGACGTGAATCTTAAGGGCGACTTCCATCTTGATGGAGACAAACTATGTGTTTACTCTGGACGTTTGGATGCTTGGGCAGGGATGAACGTAATTTCCAAGCTCTGTGACACTGCAAGGGCCAAGAAGTTGCCCGTTAAGTTCCTGCTCGCCGGTAGCGGTGGGACGAAATTTGCCGAAAAAGAAAACGTCATCCATGTTGGTGAGATCTCTTACGAAAAAGTGCCGGATTTTCTCTCGGTTGCAGATGTCGTATTGATTCCTTTCCCTGACAATGAAGTTTCCCACGCGGCGAGCCCGTTGAAACTGTTCGAAGGCATGTCTATGCACAAGCCTGTAATTGCAAGTAGGGTTAGCGGGATTGAAGAGGTGATTGTGGATGGCGAAAATGGTTTTCTTGCTGATCCAAATGAGATTGAAGAATGGATACTCAAATTGCAAGCGATATTAAATTCTG